>Ga0256843_1001127_pt1 | contig 21599 bp, 27 predicted proteins | sample AlvinellametaG_FD_191572 | JGI IMG/M metagenome (GOLD analysis project Ga0256843, IMG submission 191572) | Pompeii worm associated microbial communities from hydrothermal vent at the East Pacific Rise, Pacific Ocean - Alvinella | ecosystem: Host-associated > Annelida > Integument > Unclassified ... | reverse complement strand
AGCATTGCTGGAAGAGGCATACGCTTTAGATATCCCTATTACCTTCGGATCGGACGCACATAGCCCCGAGCAAGTCGGATTCGGATACGACGAAGCCGTGGCCGCCGCACGAAAGGCGGGCTATACTCAAGCGGCCGTCTTTGAAAAACGCGAAATGCAATTGATTACTTTTTAAGCACCGACCCTCTTTCGGCTTTAAAATTTTGTGGCTATAATGTAGGGACAAAATTTCTACGAGGAGAGTTACGCCATGGGCAAATTCGTTAACAACATCGAAGAGTTCCACAAATATTGTCAAGAAAACGAAGTTGAGTTTATCGATTTTCGTTTTACCGACATCAAAGGTGCGTGGCACCACATCACCTACCGTGCGAGCGCCATTAGCGACGAGCAGCTTGAAACGGGGCTTCCTTTCGACGGTTCTTCCATCGAAAACTGGCAGCCTATCAACGAGTCTGACATGCTTCTTAAGCCCGATGTCGAAACGGCGTTTATGGATCCTTTTACGGCCGATCCGACCGTTGTCGTTATCTGTGACGTTTACGACATTTATAACAACGAACTGTACGCCAAATGTCCCCGCTCTATTGCGAAAAACGCACTGAAATACCTCGAAGAGCAAGGCATTGCGGACGAAGCCTTTTTCGGCCCCGAAAACGAATTTTTCATTTTCGATGATGTTAAAATCGTCGATGCGGACAACGAACAATCGTTCCGTGTTGAAAGCGACGAAGGGCACTGGGCGGACAACAAAGACTACGGTGAATATCCCAACATCGGTCACCGCCCCCGTATTAAAGGCGGGTATTTCCCCGTTATGCCGACGGACTCTATGGTCGACTTGCGTGCGGAAATGATGCAAGTGCTTGAAGAAGTCGGTCTTGAAGTGGTTCTCGGTCACCACGAAGTTGCCCAGGCGCAAGGTGAAATCGGTGTGAAATTCGGTAACCTCATCGAAGCGGCCGATAACGTACAAAAATATAAATATGTCGTCAAAATGGTAGCACACCTCAACGGCAAAACGGCGACGTTTATGCCCAAGCCCATCTTCAACGACAACGGAAACGGGATGCATGTGCACCAATCACTCTGGAAAGACGGCAAGAACCTTTTCTATCAAGAAGGTGCGTACGCAAACCTTTCTAAAACGGCACTTGATTACCTTAGCGGTATCTTCAAACACCGCAATGCGGTTGCGTCGTTTACCAACCCGTCAACCAACTCCTATAAGCGTTTGCTTCCCGGTTTTGAAGCGCCGCGTATCTTGACGTATTCTAGCCAAAACCGTTCGGCTGCGTGTCGTATTCCCTGGGGTGCGGGCGAAAAAGCGACGCGTATCGAGACACGCTTCCCCGACAGCTCATCTAACCCCTATCTTGCCTTTACGGCGCTTATGATGGCGGGTATCGACGGTATTAAAGCGGGCGGATACGAAATCGTCGGGCCTGTTAACGAAGATTTGTTCGAGTGGAGCCGCGAAGAGCTTAAAGAGCGCGGTATTCCCGAACTGCCCAACTCACTGCGCGAAGCGCTTGAAGGGCTGGAAGAAGATTATGAATTCTTGCTGCCCGTGATGAACGAAGAGTTCATCAAAACCTATATCGAGTATGAGTTCGAGCGTCACGTCGTACCCGTCGAAGGGCGCCCGACGGCATACGAGTATATCTCTACCTTCTCTTGCTAAATGCACGGGGCTTCGCCCCGATGTTTCGTTCTTTTTCACTCTTTTTACTCCTTTGGTTTCTCTTTGCTTTTTTACCGTATCATAGGGAAAAATTCGCTACACTTCTTTCATCTATTCCATCTGCAAATAAGGCGGTAAAACGATGAAATTTGTCTCTATCATTATGGGAAGCAAAAGCGACTATGAGGTGATGAAAGAGTGTGCCAAGACGCTGGAAAAATTCGGCGTACCCTATGAGCTGATTATCTCTTCAGCGCATCGCAGCCCGGAGCGTACGAAAAACTATATCAAAGAAGCCGAAGCCAAAGGTGCGCAGGTATTTATTGCCGCGGCGGGTATGGCGGCGCATTTGGCGGGTGCGGTAGCGGCAAGCACGACGCGCCCCGTACTTGGCGTACCGATGGAAAGCGGGCCGCTTCGCGGTGAAGATGCGCTCCTTTCGACCGTGATGATGCCTTCGGGTATGCCGGTGGGTACGCTGGCTATCGGCAAGGCGGGTGCGGTCAACGCGGCGTATCTGGCCATTCAGATTATGGCGCTTCACGATGACGAGTTGAAAGTGAAGCTGGATGAAGATCGCATCGCCAAAGCCAAAAAGGTAGAGCTTGATTCTAGCGAGATTGAAGTGCGTCTTTAAATAACGCACTTTGCCTTCGGGGTGTGTCGCACCGTTGCGGCGCGGCGACGCAAGCTTACATTTACATTTTTTAAAGAAAGAGAACGGATGAATACGCAAGCATTAACTTTTAGCGATTTGCTGTTAAAACTTCAGCAGTTTTGGGCGAAGCACGGCTGTACGATCGTGCAACCGTACGACATTCCTGCGGGAGCGGGTACGTTTCACCCCGCAACGTTGCTGCGAAGCCTTGACAGTACTCCGTGGGCGACGGCGTATGTCGCACCCAGCCGCCGCCCGACTGACGGGCGCTACGGCGAAAACCCCAACCGCTTAGGCGCGTATTATCAGTTTCAAGTACTTATCAAGCCAAGCCCCGACAATATCCAAGATTTGTATTTGAAAAGTTTGGAATTTTTAGGCTTAAACCTTAAAGAACACGATATCCGTTTTGTCGAAGACAACTGGGAATCACCCACGCTGGGTGCCTGGGGGCTTGGCTGGGAAGTATGGCTAGACGGGATGGAGGTAACGCAGTTTACCTATTTCCAGCAAGTAGGCGGCATTGCGTGCGATCCGGTGGCGGTTGAGATCACTTACGGTACGGAACGTTTGGCGATGTACCTGCAAGGGGTGGAGAGCGTTTTTGACATCGTATGGAACCGTAACGGCGAGGAGGTCGTTACTTATGCGGATGTGCACAAAGAGGGGGAATACGAGTTTTCCAAATACCATTTTGAAATCGCCGATACAAAGATGCTGTTTCGTCATTTCGACGATGCGAGCCGCGAGTGCAAACGGTGTTTGGAAGCGGGCTTGCCCCTTGCGGCATACGATCAGTGTATGATCGCCTCGCACTGCTTTAATATTCTCGATGCTCGCAAAGCAATCAGCCAAGCACAGCGTCAAAACTACATTCTTAAAGTGCGTGAACTGGCCACGGGGTGTGCGCAGCTTTACAAAGCGCAAGAAGAAGAACGCAACAAGCGGGTAAAGGGATGAAACTTCACGAAATCTATGCGTTTTTAGATAACCTCAGCCCTTTTGAGCTTCAGGAGAAATGGGATAATTCGGGGCTTATCGTAGGCGATATGAGCCGTGACGTATCGCAAATCGTCGTGTCGCTTGATGTGGATGAAACGATGATTGATGAAGCAAAGGAAGGTACGCTGTTTGTGGTGCACCATCCGCTGATTTTCGGCAAACTGAGCGAGCTTGATTTTGCGCGCTATCCCGCCAAGTTAATCGAAAAACTTATTTTGAAACGCCAATCGCTTATTGCGATGCATACCAATTTCGACCAAACCCATCTTAACCGCTACGTATTTGAAAAGGTGCTAGGGTTTACGCTAAGCAGGCAAGAGCCCTTTTTGTGCTACGCTCAAGGTAGCTGGCGCAAAGAGGAGTTGTATGCGTTACTTTACGAAAAACTCGGATTGCAAACGCTTCGCGTCGTCGCACCCAAAGCGACGATACGCTCTTTGGCGCTTTGTACCGGTGCGGGCGCGTCGTTTATCGATAGTGTGGATGCGGACTGTTTGTTAACGGGTGATATCAAGTACCACGATGCCGTCAAAGCCGAGGCGCAAGGGTTGATGATGGTCGATATAGGACATTATGAAAGCGAGCGATTTTTCGGTGAGATTTTGGCGGCCGAATTGAAAGTTTTACCTATTTTGGTTATAATTGCACACTCAAAAAATCCGTTTCATTTTGAAACATCCGTTCCCAAAGGATAAAGATTGAACAAGCAGCTTAAGGAACTTATCGAACTTTCCAAAATCGACAAGCAAATCGATGCTTTCGCTCCTCAACTGGAATCACTGCAAAAGCGTGTTGCGAGAGTTCAGAAAAAAATTGACGCGCTTCAAGCCGAAATCGACGGACTGGAAGGCGAGATTGCCGACAACGAAGAAAAAATCGCCGCGTACGAAGAACAAATTAAACTGCTTAACGAACAGCTTAAAGAGATCGCGCGTAAATCCAAAGAGATTACGACCGAAAAGGAGATGAAAGCGCTCTCTTTGGAAGAAGAGATCGCCAAAGAAAAATTGGCGTTTGCCAACGAAGATATCGAACGTCTTGAGCAGGTAAACGAAACCAAAAAAGCGCTGCTTGAAGAAAAACGCGGAGAGCTTGCTACGCTAAACGACGAGCTGGCCAAAGTCAACGAAGAGGTTGCTAAAGAGCGTGAGGTGATCGAAGCGAAAAAAGCCGAACTGTTTAAACAGCGCGAAGCGTTGATTCGCCATATCGATCAGCGTGTGCTTTCGTTTTACGAAAAGATTCGTATCTGGGCCGGCAATACGGCGGTCGTACCGGTACGTAAACATGCATGCTACGGATGTTATATGAAAATCAACGACAAAACGTATGCCGAAGTGATCAAAGCCGAAGAGATCGTAACGTGCCCGCATTGCGGACGTATTCTTTACATTGAAACCGAAGGTGCTGAGGCCTAGGTAGGGGTCTTCCAAGCGCTAAACGGCAAGGAGGGCGTGTGAAAGCCCTGTTTTTTTATGTATATTCGATCTTCTCTTTTCTATCGTATTTCGTCGCACTTCCTTTTGTTTTAGCACTCTCTTTTAAAACAAAATATCGCCGTTCGCTTCCCGCGCGTTTTTTGCTTTGGCGCAATCCGCCGTTGAAAGCAGACGGGATTTGGTTTCACGTTTGCAGTTACGGCGAAGCGCGGGCGATTGCTCCGCTTATCGCATCGGTTCCGCAAACGCAGCGGCGCGTGACGACTACGACGCAAACGGGGATGTCGGTGGCGCAAACCTATACTTCTCAAAGCCGTTATCTGCCGTTTGAACCGTTGCTGTTTTTTTGGATGCGACCGCAAAAGATGCTGGTTGTATTTGAAGCGGAGTTGTGGTATTTGCTCTTTACGCTGGCTAAGCGTCGCGGCATGCGAACGGTACTTATCAATGCCCGCATCAGTGAACGCTCCTTTCCGCGTTACCGACGTTTTGCGTGGTTATATCGTCGTATTTTTGCACATATTGACGCCGTGTACGCCCAAAGCGAAGAAGACAAACGTCGTCTTGAGTCTCTTGGGGCGCACAACGTGTGTGTGGCGGGCAATATGAAATTAGCGGCATTGCCCAAGCCTACAAAAACGTACGATAAGCCTTCAAACGTGACGGTATGCGCCGCCAGTACGCACGAAGGGGAAGAGGCACTGATTTTAGAAGCGTTTGCGGCACTAAAACGGCATCGGCCCGACGCAATGCTGTTGATGGTGCCGCGTCATCCCGAGCGCTTTGAGCGCGTTGCGGCGATGTGTCGCGATGCGGCGCAAAAAGAGGGGTGGCGCACGGTACGTTTTTCCGCATCGGGTATCGTTTCCGATGCCGATATCGTATGTGTAGATGCGATGGGCGAACTTGTAAATCTTTATGCGATAAGCGACGTGGTCGTTATGGGCGGATCGTTTGTGCCCGTAGGCGGACATAACCTTGCCGAAGCGGCACAGTTTGGATGCCGTATTATGACCGGACCGCATCTGTTTAACCAGCATGAGATGTTGCAAGCTCTCGAAGGTATTACGATTGTCGAGCGTAGCGAACTTTCGGAAACACTTGTAACGTATTATGCCTTGCCGCATGCGTCGATTAAACGAAAAGCGAAAACGGATATGTTGAAAAAGGAACTTGCAATATGAGTAAAGGCGATACGATAAGCGCCATGTTTACTAAGCGTATTGGGCAGATTCACGAAGCGTTGGCTCAGAGCGATTTTTACTGGCAAATCGGGTATTATGCTTTGGTGCTTGCCGCCGTTACGCATGCCGGTTTTATAGGACTCTTTTTATGGCTGGACATTCCGTGGATGGCATGGGTAAATGTCGGTAGCGTGCTGATGTATTTGTATGCCATTTTCGGGCTTGGGCTGTATACCTTGAGAACCAAAGATGACAGGCTTATCGGGTGGTTGGTATATGGCGAATTGCTTGGGCACAATCTTTTAGCGACCTATTTTTTGAGTCGTGATGCGGGATTTCAATATTATATCTATACGCTTGTCATTTTGCCCTTTTTTATTACGACATACGGAAGAATCGTTTATATCGTCCGGGTTGCGGGTGCGATTGCGGTAGCGATGTGGATAGAACTCTCTTCGCTTTTTTCCGTGCCAAGAGTTTTTTTAAACATTCATTATCTGACATGGTTGCATCATATCAATTTGCTGGTTTTTTTGGTTATTCTCGGAATATTGGCATATATGTATGCGTTTTACGAATCGACACATCGACATGAGCTAATAGAAGAAAATATCAAAGATCCAATGACGGGACTTTTCAATCGACGGTATATGCAGTCGTTTGCCAAAAATTTGCCTCGGCAGACATACGGGATTTGCGTCATCGATATCGACCGTTTTAAACGTATCAACGATCGGTACGGCCATTTGTGCGGAGATAAGGTGATAGAGACGATTGCCGAACGTCTGAAGGCTTTGCTTGGAGAAGAAGATATTGCGGCAAGGTGGGGAGGAGAAGAGTTTGTAGTCGTATTGCCGAGGGCAAACGAAGAAGATTTTGCGCGTACGGTACACTATATCCATCAGGCGTTACAGCATCGACCCGTAACATACGAAGGTTGCAGTATCGACGTAACGGTAACCGTCGGCGGGACGTTGTGGAACGTAAACGAGCCTTTCGAGTCCGCATTGGCACGTGCGGACGAAGCGTTGTATGCCGGAAAAACGGCCGGGCGTAATCAAGTTCGTATAAAGGCGGAAACATGAACATACAACGAGACGGTACGGTTATGCTTTTTCTTAAAGTTCAACCCGGCGCAAGCCGAAGCGAGTTTGCAGGCACCTACGGAGAGGAGGCCGTCAAGGTACGCATTGCCGCGCCGGCGGTGGAAGGTGCGGCCAATAAAGAGCTGATCAAATTTCTTTCCAAACGGTTTAAAGTGCCCAAAAGCGCCGTTGAGATCGTATCGGGAGAGACTAGCAAAATCAAACGGGTGCGTTTCCCGGCAACGGAGGCTTTTGAGGCGTGGGCTGAAAGCTTTTTTGCACGCAACGCATAGCCGAGGCGCGTTATGTTATAATGGCGTCATCAATTTCAAGGATACGTATGGCAAAAGAAAAAGCCTATAAGCTGTTGGCGCAACAACTCGGAATTTCCAATAAAAAAGCCAAAGAACTGATCGATCGAGGCATTGTTTATGTCGGCGATCGCAAAGTAAAAATCGCGCGTGCCGAGATGCCCGATCAAACGACATTTCGCGTCGAATACCCCAAAGAAGCGGAGATACTTTATGAAGACGATGAACTGATCGTCGTCAACAAGCCGCCGCATATCGAGAGCGACGAAATCGAAGCGATGCTGCCGCAAGCGCAGCTGCTGCACCGGCTGGATCGCGAAACCTCGGGCGTGTTGTTGCTTGGTAAAAACGACGCGTTTGTTACAAAAGCGTTAGAAGCGTTCAAGCGTCGGCGTGTTCATAAGGAGTATGTGGCGTGGGTTGAAGGCATCGTAGCTGAAGAGATGACGATTGATGAACCTATTTGGACAATCAAACGCGGTAAGGCGATTTCTATGATCGATCCGCTCAAAGGCAAAAAAGCGGTGACGCATCTTTTTCCCGAAGAGGTGCAGGGCAAAAAATCCAAAATCCGCGCCGTGATCGAAACGGGGCGTACGCACCAAATCCGCGTGCATCTGGCGCATATCGGCCATCCGATCGTCGGTGACGAACAGTACGGCAGCGTAACGCAATCGAAACGGATTTTGCTGCATGCCAAAGCGATCGAATTGCTTGGACGACGCTTTGAAGCCCCCGAACCGGCGGATATAGAGCGCTATAAATAGCGCGTAGCTTAGCGAGCGGTAAGCTCTAAGGTCATATCGGTACAATCACGACAAGAAAGTTGCGAGGTGAGAGATGTTTGATACGCTAACGGACAGTTTTAAAAACGCCATCAATAAAATTCGTTTTCACGATGACGAAAAAGCGCTGAAAAAAGCGACGCAAGAGCTTAAAAAATCACTGCTTAAAGCCGACGTGCACCATAAAGTGGTAAAAGAGCTTATATCTGACGTAGAGCTTGAGACAAAAAAACTCGGTATCGGCAAAGAGAATTTTCTTAAAGCGTTGCAAGAAAAACTGACGGATATTTTGACGATCGAAGGGGCACCCAAAGGCTTTACGTTTGCCTCCAAACCTCCCACCGTTGTGCTCATGATCGGGCTTCAAGGTTCGGGGAAAACCACCACGACGGGGAAACTGGCGCACTTTTTAAAAGAGCAAAAGAAAAAGAAGGTGCTGATGGTTGCGGCCGATTTGCAGCGTTTGGCGGCCGTAGAGCAGCTGCGCCAAATTGCCGAGCAAATCGACGTAGCGTTGGTAGCGGATGAAGAGGCTACACCCGAAGAGATCGTTAAACGCGCGCTTGATAAAGCGCAAAAAGAGCTTTACGACGTTGTGCTTATCGATACCGCGGGACGTTTGGCGATCGATGAAGAGCTGATGGATGAGCTGGCACGGGTTAAAGACGTTGCGCAGCCCGATGAACTTTTTTACGTCGCCGATGCGATGACGGGGCAAGATGCCGTACGTACCGCGCAAACCTTTAAAGAAAAAGTCGGCATTACCGGGGTGATTCTTTCCAAATTCGACGGCGACAGCAAAGGGGGTGTTGCACTTGGGCTTACCAAACAAGTGGGCGTGCCGTTGCGTTTTATCGGGATCGGTGAGAAGATGCCCGATTTGGAGCAGTTTATCCCCGATCGGATCGTTAGCCGCCTAATGGGCGCGGGAGACGTTGAGTCGCTTGTAGAGCGCGCCGCGGCTACCATCGATCCTAAAAAGGCCAAAGAGTTTAGCCGCAAGATCAAAAAAGGGCAGTTTAACTTCAATGACTTTTTGGAGCAGATGGAGCAGATGAAAAAGCTGGGGAATATGAAATCGCTCATTTCGATGATCCCCGGCATGAGCGGCGTAGCCAAGCAAATCGGCGATATGGATTTGGAAAACAGCGAAGAGATCAAGCAAATCAAGGCGATGATTAACTCTATGACGCCTAAAGAGCGCGAAAACCCCGACTTGCTCAACAACAGCCGTAAACGCCGCATCGCTCAAGGGGCGGGGCTTGATCCGATGCAGGTAAACCGTGTACTCAAGCAGTTTAAAAACGCCGCGAAGCTTGCTAAAAAACTTTCGGGCAAGGGCGGTATGAAGCAAATGCAGCAGATGATGAAGCAGATGCAAGGCGGCGGCGGTTTCCCCGGCATGCCGCGCTAAGCTTTGTGTTTTAGGTCTCTTTGAGTTTGGCGTATACCTCTTTTTCTTCAAAGGCGATGCGTTTGCCTAAGAGATCAAGCAGCTCTTGAAACTGTTTAAAAAAGGTTTCGTCAAGCGGTACTTCTTCTTTGGCATATTTGCTTAAAAAATCCATCATCGCCAATTTGGTTTTTTTAAAGCTATCGACAAATTCGTGCACCATTCGTTCGGTTTCTTGGTCGATGCCTTTTTCTTCGTGTGTAAGCTTGAAAAGTTGAATGTCCTCGTCCATGACATGATCGACGGCGACTTCGTTGAGTTTGCGCAAATATGCTTTGGCTTCGTCGTGACGGTTTTTGGCATATTCGCCTAGGACTTTGTGTGCTAATTCGACGATCTCTTCGTGTTCTTTGTGCCACTTTTTGACCAATTTTTTGTTTTTTGACGAAAAAAGAAAATCAAGCATCGCTAGCTCCTTTTGCGAATATGTCGCCGTAGCGCATATACCCAATCATACAAAAGTACGATTTAAATGTCTATTAAAACCATCAAAAAGAGGCGCGTAGGCGAAGAGCGGGAATGCAAAGATAAGAAGTCGACGTATCCGCAGCGGGACGGCGGACGTATTGAAAAGAGGGCGTAAGTTGCAGATGTTTGGTAAGTTGCCAACGATAAAAGAGTTCGGTCGTATATTGGGTATGTACGGCACCGGGGAAACTTTCGTCGTTAGGTTTTCCCGCATTGATTCCTATGCCTAAAACGTTGCCGGATGCCGTCAGGTAAGCGCCGCCGATGCTCAACGAGCGTTTTAACAGCGCACCTCCCCCCTCGCTCCAGCCTCCTCTTATAAACACGAAGCTTTGCTTCCCTATCGTTTGGGTCCAAGACGCGCTTACGCCCCATCCGTGCGGCGTAGTACCGTGGCCGTCCATATACCATAAGGTCAGATGCGTATTATCCGAAAAGAGCGCCTCTTTTGAAGGGACATAGCCGATTTCTATGGAGCTAAAGAGTTTTGTTTGTGAAAAAAGCGTATCGAGCGAATCGATAGGATCGGCGGCATCGGCGTCGGCAGTGGCGGTTCCCGCGCTTAGGTACCAATGATCATCGAGCCATCCGCCGAGCATCACTCCCGGCGCGCCGTCGGGAAGTCCGCCGATTGTGCCCGAACCGGTAGCGAAAACCAGATTGGAAAAACTCTCCCACGGGCTGGCAAGCATATAAACGTCGACATACTCCGTTACGTCCAAAAAACCGACCAAGAGCAATGCGTCGCCTTCAAAAAGATACTGCTTCCAATAAAGCGTGGTCAAGCGCAGTTGCTGATCGCTGAATGTCGAATGAAGCATCCCGACATAGCCGAGGTTAAAGCCGAAATCGGTCGGTGCGATACCGCCGAAGCTATCGCGGTATTCGGTTTTGAAGATAAGTTTTCCCGCCAGTGCGTCAAACGCCCATTCGCCGTAAAATCGCCATGCGCTTGCACGGCTGTTTGTGTCGTTACTGTTGCTATGAAAGGCGTGCAGCGCTATAAAGTTGGCATCGGCCGAAAGCGTCAGATTGCCTTCGAGGGGAGGATGTGCTTTTTTTAGAAGATTTTCGGCGGTATCCGGGCTTTGGAAGTAGGTGTCGTTTCTTCCAAAGAGCAGGGTATATGTCGTGAAGAGAAAAAGAGCGATACGTTGCAGCATTGTTAACCTTTTTTAGGGAAAAAGAGGAGGGCGGTAAGGTAGGCCCAGCCTAGTCCGAGCGCCCAACCCGCCACAATATCGCTAAACCAGTGTACGCCGAAATAAAGGCGGGTAAATCCGACAAGCCCCGCCCAAAGTAGCGCCGTACCGAGCACGGCGTAAGTAAGTGCGTCACGTCCTCGCACGGCGCGTGCAATAAGATAAAGCCCGATACCCGTTACCATCGATAATGTAGCGTGTCCCGAAGGAAACGAATAGCCGCCGATATCGAGTATTTTGTAAGGAGGACGGGGGCGCATGATGTGAAACTTAAGATAGATTTTGACAAAAAGCGCACCGGTGACGGTAAGAAAGTAATAAAGCGCAAGATAGAAGCGACGCAAAATAACCAAGACCGAAACGACGGCAACCATAAATGCAACGGCGGCGGAAGGGGCGTACATATCGGTGATAAAACGCAAAAAAGGAGTGAGCTTCGCGTCGCGAAAGTGCATCGCCCAACGGGCGACATACTCATCCAGCGGTGCGGAGGCTCCGCTGCGCATTGCCAGGTAGCTTATGAGAAAAACCAACACGGCGCCGCCGAAAACCGCCAGTTTAGAGCGCATCTTTATATACCTTTCCGTCTTTCATAATCAGCAAAATGTTTGTTTCGGGATGCGCAAGGATCGTGACGTCTTTAAGCGGATTGCCTTTAACGATGAGCAAGTCGGCATAGGCACCTTCTTTGATGACGCCGAGTTCCCCTTCTTGATAGGGGTGGCGTTTTCCGCTGAGTTTGAGCAGTTGAGCGTTTTGCGACGTAACTTGGCGTAAAATTTCGATATCGCTAAAGTAGGCTTTGCGTGCGATAAACTCCTCCGATTGCGCCGCTTGAAACTCCAGCGAACCGAAAGTATCGGTACCCCACGCGATTTTAAGCCCGTATTTTTTCGCCAGCTTAAACACTTTATCGGCGTTGCGTTTGACTTCGAGAAATTTCGGTTCGGCCGGCGTACCTTTAAGACCTACCTCTTCGACGCTTTTAGATGAGGCGATGCATTGCGGAGAGAGCCAAATGCCCTTTTCTTTCATCATCTCCAGCGTATCGGGGTTGACCATGGAGCCGTGTTCGATGGAGCGTACACCCGCTTTGATGGCGTTGCGCACCGCCCGATCGCCGTAAGCGTGTACCATTACATAGGTACCCCAATGGTCCGCTTCGGTCACCAGCGCTTTGAGCTCTTCGTAGGTAAACTCCGTCGCATCGATCGGATCGTGTGCGCCCGTAACCGATCCGCTGGCCATTACTTTTAGCTGTGTCGCTCCGCTGCGAAGCACTTCGCGTGCGGCCTTTTGCACTTCGGGAACGCCGTCTGCGATTTTAACCCAGCCGTAAATGTCGGCTTTGTCGGGAATGCCCGTAAAGTGCGGAGAGAGGTAGCTTTCTGCGCTGTTGAAGTCTCCGTGTCCCGCCGTTTGGGAGATAAAGGCGTTGGACGGCAAAATGCGAGGCCCCGGCACGATGCCTTCGTCGATGGCACGCTTAAGTCCGCCCACGGGGCCGCCCGCGTCGCGAACCGTCGTAAAGCCGCGCAGCAGCATGCGTTTTGCCGCTTCGGTCGCTACGGCGGCGATGTAGACTTGATCGTCTTTATAAATGGCGCTTTCGAAATCGTCAACAACCATTAGGTGCGTATGGGCGTCAATGAGTCCCGGTATTAGCACGTTGCCGTGCGCGTCGATGATTGTCGCATCGGTTTCGTTGACATCGTCGGCAATGCGCGTGATGATGTTATTTTCGACTAGCACCTTTTTGCCGACGATGAGTTTTTCGTGTACGCCGTCGAAAATTTTGGCGTTGATAATAACGGTGTGGTGTGACGCCCATAAAGATACGGTAGCGATAAGCGTAGCAACCAGTGAACGAAACGGTAATCGTTGCATCTGTATCCTCCCTGGAAAATGTTGATACCCATTATAGCAAACGATGACTTTTTTATTGTCTGCGACCGAACGCATATGAAAGATAACGGCCTATAAAGCAAGCGAAATGTGACCGTAAGCGTACGATTTATACTATCTTAAAAATTGTTTGGGTATAATCGCGTTCCCAAAGTCTTGATGAGTGCTTTACCGTCAAAAGCAGTTGTCAGGACTTCAAAACCGAAAAAAACACTACAAGGAACAACAAATGACAGTCATCAGACTTACACGTATGGGTAGAAAGAAAAAACCGTTTTACAGAATCGTCGTAACCGACAGCAGAAAACGAAGAGACGGCGGTTGGATCGAGTCTATCGGCTATTATAATCCCGTTGCACAGCCTAAAGTGGTGAAAATCGACGAAGAGCGCCTGAATTATTGGCTGGGTGTCGGTGCGCAAATGAGCGATACCGTCAAGCGTTTGGCGGGCAAAAAGTAAACCGGCTAAACGATGGTAACCGAATTTCTTCACGCCTACGTTTCGCTTCTGGCGACGCATCCCGAGGCGGTTCGCGTTGAAATAACGTCCGCGGATGAAGGGTTTGAAGAGATTACCGTCTATGCCCACGGTGATGATGTGGGTAAGATTATCGGTAAAGAGGGGCGTATGATCAACGCCATAAAAACGGTTATTTCCGGCTGCAAAGCCAAAGGCGGAAAAAGCTATCGTGTCAATGTCAAAGCGGCATAGGTAACGATGGAAAAGAAACCTCGCTTCTTTATTGCCCAAATCGGGCGCACCGTAGGGCTTCGCGGTGATTTGAAACTTCATTTGCATACCGACTTCCCCGAACAGTTTAAAAAAGGCGCGCGTTTTCAAAGCTCCAAAGGCGAATTGACCGTTGCCGACGTCAATATGAAACGCGGTACCGTACGCTTTGAAGGCTATGACGATATCAACGCCGCCAAAGCGTTGACCAATGTTAAACTCTATGCCGATGAAGCGCAAACCAAGGCGACGTGTACGCTTAAAGAAGGGGAGTATTTTTGGTTTGACATTATCGGCTCTCATATCGTCGAAAACGGAGAGGTTTTAGGACGTATTACCGACATTCAGCGCATGGCGGGCACGGACTATCTTTCCGTTAAAACGGCTCAGGCGCTGGTAGATGAGGGATTGCCCGAACGCTTTTTGATTCCTTATGTCGATCGCTACATTCAACATGTCGACGTTGACGCTAAAGAAGTCACGACCAAAGACGCCAAAGACGTGCTTGAGGCGAGTTGATGCGGTTTAGTTTCGTGACGCTTTTCCCCGGATTGATAGAAGGCTATTTTAGCGAGAGTATTTTAAAGCGTGCGCTTGAAAAGGGGCTTTTTAGCTACGATTTTTACAATCCCCGCGACTATACCAAAGACAAATTCAACCGTGTCGATGCGCCGATGGTCGGCGGAGGGGCGGGAATGCTGATGACGCCGCAGCCGCTTTACGATACGTTGGCCCATATCAAAGCCTCTTCGCCCGAAGCGCACATAATCGTTTTAACGCCCGTAGCCAAACCGTTTCGACAACACGACGCCAAACGCTTGGCGAAAAAGTCGCATGTGGTGCTGGTAAGCGGCCGATACGAAGGGATAGACGAGCGGGTGATCGAAACATGGGCGGATGAGGTACTAAGTATCGGAGATTACGTACTTACGGGGGGAGAATTGGCGGCATTGGTCGTTTGCGATGCGGTGGCGCGTCAAATCGAAGGCGTGCTGGGCAATAGCGCGTCGTTGCATGAAGAGAGCTTTGAAGAGCCTCTTTTAGAAGCACCTTCGTTTACAAAACCCGATGTTTACGAAGGAAAGGGTGTGGTTTCAGAGTATTTAAAGGGTAATCATAGTAAAATCTCGGACTTAAAAAGAGCCATGGCTCTGCGCAAGACGCAATTTTTCAGACCAGACATCTATCTAAAGGGTACGCACCATGAGAAATAAGTATATCGAGAGCTTCGAGAAGGCACAAATTGAAGGCAAAAATATCCCCGATTTCAAAGCGGGCGATACGGTACGCGTCGCCGTACGCATTAAAGAAGGCGACAAAGAGCGTGTACAAAACTTTGAAGGCGTATGTATCTCTATTCGCGGTCAGGGTACCGGACGTACGTTTACCGTACGCAAAATCGGTGCCAACAGCGTAGGTGTGGAGCGTATTTTCCCGCTTTACAGCAACTCTATCGAAGGTATCGAAGTGGTTCGCCGCGGTCGTGTTCGCCGTGCGAAACTCTTTTATTTGCGCAACCTCAAAGGAAAAGCGGCACGTATCAAAGAACTTCGCCGCAAATAATCTTCCCTTGCCGCTTCGGCGGTTTTTTTCTCCTTTTTTTATCTCACTCATCCGTTGTGGTATAATACTTCGTCATATCTTTTTATAAAAAGTTTTCTATGCACTATATGAAACAAAAACTCATCACGCTTTTACAGCTGTTGCTGGTTGTCGGCTTTATTGTCTTTGAAGAGATTGTGTGGGAAGGGATCGCCAAGCCTATTTATACGTGGGTACACGGCTTGCGATTGCTGCAAAAACTTGAAGCGGTGTTGCAGCGTATACCCGCCGGTGTTATTTTGGTGACTTTCGTCGTTCTTTTGGCCGCGGTAGAGGGGCTGGGGCTTTATGCGGGCGTACTTTTTGTCAGCGGGAATGCGTTTATAGGCGCTATGTTGTATGCAACGAAAATCCCCATTGCCGCGTTTACCTTTTGGCTCTTTAAGGTTAGCAAACCGCGTTTGATGGAATATGCCTGGTTTGCCTGGCTGTATGAAAAAACGATGGCGTGGATCGAACGTCTTAAAGCGTGGCCGATGTATGTTCAAACCATGGCGATGCTTGTGCAAGCCAAACATCGCCTCAAAGCCGGAGTACGGGAGTTTAAAGCCCGTTACTTTGCCAAAGAGAGCCGTTTTGTACGCGGGTTACGCCGCTTTTATCACGTCATTAAAAAGGCATTGAAAAGACGATGAAGATCAAACATCCGAAGTTTTTTTGGGGTGTGAACGCCGGTATCGTAACCGTCGTATCGGTCGTATGGTTCGTTGAGCCGTTGCATACGACGGTAGCACACTGGATGCACGAAGGATGGGAGTTTCTTAAAGCCTACGCCATGTCGCTTTTTGCCGCTTTTTTTCTGGTCAAGGGTAAATTTATCCTCAATGTCTTTTTAAAGCGGCTCTTTTTTATGTCGGCGACGGGGCTTAGCAAACGCTATCTTATTGAAAAGGTTTTTACCTATCATCTCAAAGAGCACTTTATTAAACATATCAAACGTGATATACGACGCCTTTTTTCCTTTATCAAGCGCAACTTTATGCGTTTTTCGCTGGGACGCAAGATCATAGCGGCCTTTGCGGTTCTCGGATCGCTTGGGTATGTAAGCAAGTTTATGGGCGCGATGCTGGCGTTGAAAGTGTTTGTCGCCAAAATTTGGAGCTTTTTGCTGGCCGTGGTGCTTAAAGCGGCCAATTGGTTTATCTACTTTTTTACCGATTATATTTGGGGAAGCTGGCTTGGCCCCATTGTGGAGGTGGTCATCTTTTCGTGGTTGGTGTCATTTTTAGAAAAAGTACCGCTGCTTAAACGTCTTTTCGGATGGCTCTATCGGCGTTTTATTTGGCTGGTACGCCTTTTTGACGCCGTTAGCGAAACATTGCTGCACCGTCCGTTACGGCGTGCGTTTAAATGGCTGGTGCGCCGTACCAAGCGGCTCATTGCGCGTTTTATCGGGTATAAGCCGTTGTCTTCTTATTTTAAGCTGTTGCAGCTGCGTCGGATGAAACCGAGCCGTTATGTACGGTTGAAGCAAAACAAACGCTCCCGTTATGCCGAGCTTAAAGCGCGCAAAAAACCGTACCGTTTTGCTAAAGCGACGCGACGTAGCCGTTTTGAGATTTTGCATGAAAAACGCCTGTGCGAGCGCGGCGCAAGCGTTTATAAAAATATCGAGTGTGACGATTAGTACGAGCGGTTTTTCATGGCCGCTTGCGCTTCGCGCTCCATCGTACGACGTTTGAGCGTTTCGCGTTTGTCGTGCAGTTTTTTCCCGCGTGCCAGAGCGATTTGGACTTTGGCGATGTTGCGTTCGTTAAAATAGATCATCAGCGGAATGATCGTAAGCCCTTCTTTGTCGACTTTTCCTTGGAGTTTGAGTAGCTCTTTTTTGTGCATCAAAAGCTTACGGGGACTTCGGGTATCGCGGCTAAAATGGGTATTGGTCGTTTCAAGTTGCGCAATATGCGCATTGAGCAAAAAGAGTTCGCCTTTGATAAAGCGGCAATACGCATCGTTGAGGTTGGCACGGCCGGCACGCAGGGCTTTAACCTCGCTTCCTAAAAGCACGATGCCCGCTTCAAAGGTTTCAAGAATCTCATAATCGTGTCTGGCTTTTTTGTTGCGCGCAACGATGTTGATGCCCACGTTTTCCCTTTTTTTAGGCGCATTATACCATAACCGCGAAGGGAGCTTAAGCGGGTTTTGAGTATGATAAAAAAGGAGTTCTTTTCAAGGAGACGTATGATAATGAGATATCTATGGACGGCGGTAATGTTTGGCGTATGGGCGTTTGGCGCCGTGAAAGCCGAACATTGGTTGACAAACAAAAACTGCGAAGCGTGCCACCAGGAGTTTTCGCAAAATTGGGAAACGACACGTCATTCCAATTCGCACTACAGCAAAAACGACCTTTTTAAAAAGTCGCTTGATTACATTACGACCAAAAACCCGACCATCATTATGGATGAGATCAAGGTGAAGTGTGCGCAATGCCACAATCCGAAACTGGCCAAACGTCATATCAGCGACGAGGAAAAGGTGGGGTTGCTTTTTGACGACGCCGATACGAAAAAAGAGTTTCATTCTTTGCTGGATAACCCTTTGATGCAAAACGGGATTAACTGTATCGTGTGTCATACGATGGATAAGATTCACATAGATAAGAAAAAAGGCTCCGGCGGGATGGAGAGCGTTACGTTTGGTAAGGAAGGAACGGTATACGGGCCGTTTGCCGATGCCGTATCGCCATATCATAAAAGTTTTAAGCGTAACCATTTCGCTACCAAAGGGCCGGGGCTGTGTTTCGTATGTCACTACAGTTTTAAAAACGATCAGGGTCTGGATGTGTATGCGACCGGTAAAGAGTACGATATGTTTGCCTCTTCCCCGAATGAGGGATGTAAAGATTGTCATATGAGCGAACAGTACGAAGGGTATGCGTCCAATTATCAAATGCCCGGCGTAACGCTTAAAAAGCGCTTAATTCGCAAACACCGCTTTGCCAGCGTGGATAACAGCAACATTATGTTGGACTATTTGGATGTCAAACCGCGTGTTCGCGGGAACGATTTCGTATTGCGCGTAACCAACCACGCTCCGCATAAAATTCCTACGGGATACGGGTTGCGCCAGATCATTTTAACCGTGACGTTTCTTGATCGCAAAGAAAACGTCGTACAAACGCAACGTCAAATACTTCAAACGCAATGGGTCGATGCGGAAGGCAAACCGACCATTCCGCACCTTGCCGTCAAGATCGCGAAAGATACCCGTCAAGACGGTAAATCGACCAAGCAGTACCGTTTCTCTATACCCAAAGGGGCGACGGCGGCACGCTATAAACTGTCGTATCGACTCATTTCGGAAGAGATGGCCAAAGAGCTGGGGATTACGGATGAGTTTTTCTTGCACGAATATATCTTCAGCGAACAGCGCATTCATCTTTAAAGGGGACGGATGATACCTGACAACATTGAACCCTTTTATGCGCTGGATACGGTCGCGCAAGGCGAAATCGATCGCATTACGAAGATTCGTAGGCTTAAAAAAGGCGAGAGTATCGTCGGGGACGACGAGTTGATGCGCTATTTTTTCGTGGTGCGCAACGGCCGGATCAAAAACTACCAGCTTAATCTTGAAAACGGAAAAGAACAAACCCTTTTTATCCTTCGTCAAGGCGATATGTTCGATACCATCGTTTTGCTTGACGGTGAACCGCACGATGTAATTTACGAAGCGTTGGAAGAGACGGAGCTGTGGGAGTTTCCCATTGAGAGTATCCGCGAGTTGATTCGCACCAACGAATCGTTTAATAAAGTGTTTTTCCCTTATCTTGCCAAACAGATGCGTCACGTTGAAGAGTTGGCGACCGATTTGTCGCTCTATTCGACGGCGGAGCGGCTCATTAAACTGCTGGTGCAAAATCTTGATCCTAAAGAGCATTTTAAATATAAGCTTATCCAAGGGCTTTCAAACAGTGAAATCGCCAAGCTCATAGGGACGGTGCGGCATGTCGTAGAACGCCATCTTAAAGCGCTGAAAAAAGAAGGAGCGGTACAAACGGGAAACAAAGAGATTCGCATTCTTGATACCGCCAAATTGCTGGAAAAAATCGAACTTCTTTAAAATGCTACCCAAGTAGCAAACCGCATTTGCCTCCCCTTTTTATAATCCTTCCAAGCGAATAAAATCCAACGCTTGAAAGGAGTTTTCCATGAAAAAGTTTCTACTCTCCGCCGTTGCGGCGTCACTACTGATCGGTACTACGGGATTTGCCAAAGAGGTAGCGGCCAAAAACGCTACGGTAAGTGAAGTGAATCGTATTGCGGTGGCTAACGCCAAAGAAGATGCGCAAAACAATCAGGTAAAACTGGTCAAAGAGGCGATTGAGTCGCTTAAATATGCGCAAACAGCGGTGTTGGCGCTGGAACACAACGATGCCAAAACCGCCAAAGAGAGCATCGAAAAAGCACTTGGTAAACTGGAAGTGATTATGGCGGCCAAAAACGCGCCGAAAGTATTGCCTATCGATAACATCATTAAAGTGCAAGAGTTTCTCGGAACGGCTAATGACGTAAAAAAAGCCGTCAAAACGACCGAAGAGCTTTTGGAGAAAGGACGCGTACAAGAAGCGCGTATGGTCTTGATGCCCTTGGTAAGCGAAATCGATATTACGACGGTAAGTTTGCCTTTAGCGACGTACCCCGATGCGTTGAAACTGGCGGCAAGCTACATTCACGATAAAAAGTACGACAAAGCCAAAGAGGTGCTTTACATTGCGCTAAGTACGTTTGTCAACGATACGCAAATCGTACCCATTCCTTTGCTTGAAAGCGTCGATCTCATTACGGCGGCATCCAAGATAGCCAAAGAGAACAAACAATTGGCGCTTACTTATCTTGATGCGGCGGACGATGCGCTTGATTTGGCCGAAGCACTCGGATATGTCAGTGAAAGCGAAACGACTTATAAGATGTTGCACGAACAAATCGAAGCGGTACGTAAAGAGGTCAAAGGCAAAAACAAAGCGGAAAAACTCTTTGATGCGCTTATCGAAAAACTCAAAGAGTTTAAAGCAAAAGTTGTCTCTCCCGAAAACGATAAAAAATAAGCCGAATGCAACCAAAGTTGCATCGGTGACGCACCAACCTTGAGTATAATTCACTCAAAGATAGATAGGAGGTGCAAGATGTTGATGCGATACAATCCCGCACAAGAGCTTCAAAAAGGCTTGGAAGTACTCAACGCGATTATGAGCAACCTGGAAGGTACGAACGAAGAGCGCAACTTGGTAGCGTTCGTTCCCGCGGTTAATACGCGAGAGGACGAAAAAGCTTACTATATCGAAGTCGATCTTCCCGGTGTGAAAAAAGAAGATATCGACATTACGACCGAAGATAACGTGTTAACCATTTCGGGTGAACGCAAAGTGCGCGAAGAGGTTAAAGAAGAAGAGTATTATAAAGTCGAGAGCCGATACGGCAAATTCAGCCGCAGTTTTAATCTGCCCGAAGATGCCGATGTCGAAAAGATCGAAGCGCATGCCGAAGATGGTGTGCTTGAGATTGTCATTCCTAAAAAAGCCGAAGTAACCAAAGTTAAAAAGATCGCCGTCAAATAAGGCGCAACATCGGTAAAAGGAGGTGTGCCATGAGCAAAGAGTTGACAACCAAAGCCAAAGAAGTGGTGCAAAAAGTCGAAGAGAAGGTGGAAAAAGGGCTTGAAGTAGCCAAAGAAACCTTCGCAAATGTCGCGGCGCATCTTCCCTTTGCCAACTTGGCCAAAAAAGGGAGCGATGCGTTTGTCATCGAAGTCGATCTTCCCGGTGTGAAAAAAGAAGATATCGACGTAAGCGTAGAAGAAAACATCCTTACCGTCAAGGCGGTGCGCAAAATGCGCAACGAAGTAAGCAAAGACGATTACTATCTGTGCGAGAGTAACTTCGGGTTGATTGCACGCAGTTTCGTGCTTCCCGAAGGGATTGATACCGATAAGATCGACGCACGCTACGAAGACGGACGTTTGATTATTACGCTTGAAAAAGAAGAATCCCGCAAGGCCAAAAAGCTGACGGTCAAATAACGGTACGCATGGTGCGTGCCGTTTTTTTTATTTTTCCTCCTCTTTTAGTGTAAAAAAACTGCTTCCGCTT
>Ga0256843_1001125_pt1 | contig 21626 bp, 14 predicted proteins | sample AlvinellametaG_FD_191572 | JGI IMG/M metagenome (GOLD analysis project Ga0256843, IMG submission 191572) | Pompeii worm associated microbial communities from hydrothermal vent at the East Pacific Rise, Pacific Ocean - Alvinella | ecosystem: Host-associated > Annelida > Integument > Unclassified ... | reverse complement strand
GAAGTCCGAACTGATCAACTCTACCATTACGCAGATCAATACGTGTGAGGTCGAAAAGACCAATGAGCTCAAGAAGGAGGAAGAGGACGCAGCAGCCAAGAAGAAGGAGGAAGAGGAAGCAGCGGCTGCAGCAGCGGCAGCCAAGAAGGATACAACACCTACTACACCTGATCCTCAAGACTATCAGCATCCTACTGAAGCTGTAGCCCAAGAGAGTGAGCAAACACCAGCCACTACGCCCGCAGCAACGCCTGCAGCGACTCAGACCCAAGCAACGCCCGCAGCAACGTCTGCAGCGACTCCAACTGCTACTCAGACCCAAGCAGCACCAGCAGCAACGCCCGCAGCAACGTCTGCAGCAACGTCCGCTAATACATCTAGTGGTCTAACAGCTACGGAGGAGTGGATACTCGGCATTATTACTGTCCTAATCATCATATCGATCACTATCATCATCATTAAGCGCCGATAGCTTATAGTAATTTCATACCTATGTAAACGGTAACGTAATAGCATTAACAGTCCAATATGATCGTATTCGTCGATGGTAACATAGGAGTTGGTAAGTCTACGCTTATCAGCAACCTACGAGACTACTATATCGAGAAGGGGCATACAGTGAAGGTACTGAATGAGATACTACCAGATATGACCGAGTTCTATGAGTGGTTAGCTGATCCTAACTCGTCGTATAATGCATACGAGTTCGAAGTGAGTTTGTTGAAGACACGTCTATATCAGCTTATACGTGCTGTAGGATCAACAAACGAGTCAGATATCATACTAGTAGATCGTAGTCATTTCGGGAATGCCGCATTTATGCTAGTCCTATATCATATGGGTAGGTTCAATAACCATCAGCTAGATACATATATAGATACCATGCAAGATATTGATACCAACGTACGTATATCAACATATAGCACTCACGTATTGATGTATATCAATCTGATAGCGTCTACTGATGTGCTGATTAGCAGGATACGTAAGAGGGGTCGTCCTGAAGAGGCTAATATAACTAAGGAGTATCTATCAATGGTCGATGACGCATATGATGAAGTCATTAAGATATTCATTAAGCGTACTACGTCTAGTAGATCATATAGCCTAAAGCCAACTAGTAATTACGAAGTGATAGATGCTAATAACGTACCTCTAGTAGTCATGAAGACTGTTATCGATAAGATCAATCAATACTTAGATAAGATGGGGCTGCCTAAGCTTGAGTAGTATACTGATTACCTTTTTTCGCTCATATTGGCGTATATTGAATGATCAATCTCATCACCTGCTAACACAGGAGCCTGATAACTAGTCAGTAAGCCCGTATTTGTATGACTGTCATGTGGACGGTCAAATTGGACACCTTGATTTTATGGAAAAAATCAGTCACTCTCCTAGGGGCTTAAATCACGTCAGAGGACCAATATACGACATGTTGATTTTTCGGGACTTCAGAGTTATAGGCCTCTAAACACGCTATAACTCGAAAATTGCAAGACCCCATGGGTACCTACCCATGGGACTTTATCGATTTCTGATTTCAGAGTTATAGGGCATTTAGAGCGTCATAACTCTAACGGTTCACTCACTCATATATGAGTCTTCTGATTGCTAGCATGCGCGTATCAGGCAAGGTGTGATTAGCCATTAGAGCCAGAGAGCATTTAGAGCATCATAACTCTAAAGCACCACTTCGACTTGACCATCAGATCGAGCACCACTTATGCCACATTTTCATCACTCACTAGTATATGGATCTATTAACTAGTCAGTATGGCCCTACGTAGTGGGGTGTCGTGTGTCTGGTCAAATTGGACACCTTGATTTTATGGGAAAATTCAGTCACTCTCCTAGGGGCTTAAATCACGTCAGAGACCTCATATACGTTAAGTCGATTTTTCTGGACTTCAGAGTTATAGGCCTCTAAACACGCTATAACTCGAAAATTGCAAGACCCCATGGGTAGGTACCTATAGGCTAAGTTCGATTTCTGATTTCAGAGTTATAGGGCTCTAAACATGCTATAACTCTAACGGTTCACTCACTCATATATTGTCTCTCTGATTGCTGACATGCGCGTATCAGGCAAGGTGTGATTACGCAATCGAGTTATTGGCACTTTATGACGCTTCTACGTGTCAATCACTCATATATTAGCACTGTGGATGCTAGTAAGGCATTTGGTACTTGAATGTCATTAAGAATCATGCAATATACCCTATTATGTCGTAAAACTACATCCGGTAATGTACTGTAGGCATTGTGACAAGGAGGTACTATCAGTAGAGAATGACGGTGTCCTATACTGTAAGGAGTGTGGTATGATGCTAGACTCTATAACAGTGCAGCAGACTAGGTTACAGACTGATTCAGAGCATCATACTAAGGCTATTCAAGACTCTGATGTGTTCACATCCCATAAGTCATCAAAGATCAATGCATTCCAGCGTGTGCTATACACTGATGATAGGTACGACTTCATACCTGATAAGACTAAGGACTATATACTACATCTATATAAGGTAGCTAGCCGTAATAACAACATATTCACCCATTACGATGAGATCATCATATACTACCTATACTATCTAGCTCAATTTGAAGAGGACATACGTACTGAGCCTGTACAACTAACTAGACAGCAGATATTTGAGAAGTACCGGTTCCATGAGCAGTTTCCACGGTTATACGTGCCTCCACGCTTCAATAAGAACGGTAAGTACGATAACTGCTCAGATCATGAGCGTATGAAATGGAATAATAGGATCATATCCAGGAAGGTCAAGAGACTATACCAGGTATACCAGGAGAATGGCTTCACATTCAATAAGCTATCCATAGTACCTAGCAGAGAACTGGTGAATAAGCCAGATGACCTAGATCCAGTCACGTTAGAGCATATGTCTCAACAGATAGAGACAAACGACTATGAAGAGCATTAAAAAGCACTAATTTAGCGCTATATAACATCAGTCAAAACAAGAGTAAAACAAGCATTATAATGAGCACAATGAGCATTAACACAGATACATTGGAACTATCGATTCCAGTGATCATCGATACCCTGTATTCGCTAATCGATCAGCCAGAGTATTCAGCAGACGCATATGAGCTATTTATCATAGCTAAGTACTACAGGCTATGGAGATACACAGATATGGACAACACAACCACTGCTATATGCGTATATCTCGCTAAGGGTATATCCCTAGATATGAAGCACACATTGTATAAGCTGCTAACAGGCAACGACTCACCGCCTATAACTATAATCAGGGATGAGCTTACGAATGAGCCTAGCGCTATTAACGTTAAGGACAATACCTATAATCGGCCATTATTGATGATTAAGGGTATAGTGGAACTAGCCAAGTACGATCAGAAGGTACTTAAGACCATGAGCAAGTACTATACTAAGCGTATGGAAGCCGCACATAAGGTGTTCCTGTCACCTGTGTTCAAAACTAGGTTTGCGTCTATCGACAGCTGCATATTCTACGTATCAAAGGCTGCACCTACGTTCGCATCTAAAATGCTACTTATGACGTATCTAGCAGAGCTGGTAGGCATACACGCAACACAGGTATATGTACGTGTCAATACTGATCGTAAGACTATATATGAGCGTCGTAAGTCAAACATCATACAGAGAACCATGATACGTGTGGTTAATCGATCTGGTAACCCATCCAAGTCATCGCTATATGCCCTCATACGCAATGAGAGTAATATGATACTCAGCGTCAAACCAGATTACTATAACCCCACTAGGACCGACCTAGTCGATATGAACACCATTAGTCTATATCAGTATGATGTAGTACTACCAGCATCATTCAAACTAGATATCAACCATCCTAGCATCACTCTGTTCAATAGGCTACTTAAGGAGTCGCTGACGCACGATATATTCATCAGGGATTGGGATAAGCTCAAAGCAGAGTTCAATATACAGTTTGACACCTATAGCGAATATGTATACGACTTCGTGATGCGATGGTTGAAGGGAGTACTATGCGGTGATAAGCCAACTCAGAAGGCACTAGTCATATCAGGACGTCAGGGAATAGGTAAGGACACACTGGTCAACATATTGGCTAGGATTATGGGTAAGGAGTACATATTCAAGAATGGTAAGCTAGTCTGGTCTGATAAAGACCTCAAGCATAAGCGCATCATGTACTTCGGAGAGTTGCATAAGCGTGGCAGTACCACTAGTAAGACCATGATGAAGTTCAGTAAGCACCTGAACCTAACCATAACAGAGGGAGACGTCAATGTGATCATCATATCGCAGACCCCTGATGATATCGACTTCGTACGCACTGATAACACCCGTAGGTTCATCAAGCTGATCCCTAACCCTGTGGATATGTTCACTCATGATAATGTAGAGCGTAGAGCGTTCTTCAAGGAGCTATATGAGTACATCAAGACAGACCCTAGGCATATATTCAAGTACATATGCAGTGAATTTGGGGACCTGAACCCAGAGGAGGAGTTCATATTCGAGTACCACTCATCACTGGACATCATATACTATAGGGATAGCCGATTCAGGAAGCTCATTGATGAGAACCACTTTGTGTGCAAGAGCTGTGCTAACAAACTGCTCTCTAAATACGGGTTCGATACTCTGCGGCACGATACTAAGGCTATTGACTCCAATATCATGACGATCAAGCGTAGGTATAACTCTGTATGCTCCATGTGCCAGTATTCGTTCAACCAGTATATGGTAATGCGTAAAGACTAGCTGATATGAGACCATAATACCACTACTAACTGACTTACATAAGCTTAAAAGCCCTTATTTTTTGACATGTAAAGGCCTTAGAGCATGGATGCCAATAATGATCATGATACTAAGCACGCTGATATAGTCAACCGTGCATATCCTATACATATGATCAATGTACGACGCTGTTCAAGCATACCGATAGCTAATGATGACGAATTAGACCTATATAGCTCATTCCGTCATATGCTAGTAGAGTCTAACAGATCACTCACGATTAGGACATCACCTCCTCAACTGAATAGGTACTTCGACCCTAATAGCGACTTCACTATTTCTCCTGCTCCTACAGTGCTTAAACCAGATGAATACGTCGATATCAGTCTAACTATAGGAGTCGACCTATACTTAAGAGCATCTATGGGGTCTGGCAAGACCACATCGGTCATAACAGCGTTGAAGGACTATCCTGATGCCACAATACTAGTGATTAGCCCACGTAGGTCGCTCACATATACGTTCAAGTCCAAGTTTGATAGTCTAGATGTACCTATAGAGTCATATCTAACAGATGGGCTAAAGGTGCGGAAGTCATTCAACGTAGATAGGCTAATCATTAGCCCAAACTCGCTATATAGGCTAGGCACTAATCTGATAACATACGACTTCGTCATGCTGGATGAGGTGGTACTATTATTAGACTACCTATACGGATCGCATATAGAGCAGCGAGATCGTATATACCCAGTATTCGAACACATCATCCGTACTGCTAGAACGCTCATACTGTCTGATGCGTTCCTACCAGAGGTAATAATAGATGAGTTTAAGCGTATACGGGATGGTCACCCATATAACTACATCGATGTAATTAAGCCATCTGGTGTCAAATATGTACATAGTACTGAAGAGGAGGTGTTAGAGCTAATACGGTCGAAAAAACGGGTATATTGCTTCTGCGAGACCAAGCACACTGTTACCAGGATCAAGCATAGGATAGACTCTATGGGTATTGAGGTATCTATACTTACTCTAACGTCTGAGACTGATGACCTAGGCCCTATAGAGGATCCTGGTCAGATGCTAGACTATGACGTAGTTATAGCATCTCCTATCGTACTATCTGGTGTTGACTTCAATTGGCACCACTTCGACTATATAGCTGGGTTCTACTCTGGTCGTGTGCTATCTAAGTTCGCGCTGTTTCAGATGAGCCGTAGAATACGTAAGACAGCATCAGGGAAGTGCTTACTAGTAGGTAGTGAGTTAAGTGATGTCGGATCAGCATGCTTAGCACATAACTACTCAATACAGCATGGTATGAATGAAGTAGCTAAGTATGAGGTTGTTAATGATGGATCGCATTATAAGCTACAACTATCAGATAGTACATTCAATAGGCTGCTCAGAGCAGTAGTTGACTTTAGGATCAAGGCTAAGTCCATTAGATTTGAAGATATTGAGATGGCTTAGCAATGTCCTTGGTAGGCTCTAGTAGTCGTATATTATGGGCATTGTTTAGCAGCTTAGGGTTATATAGTACCCTCTCTGCATCCCATATATCATTCAGACGCTCAAGGTAATAGGTTAGTGCGTAATCAGCCATATTCTGGCGCAGTTCCTTAGGTCCTCCCTTAGCATATGCTATGAATAGCCTATTGATGTCCTCTGCGTATGGTCTCCTACATATGGCGTCTAACTCACTCCAGTTGAGCAGTCCCTGTAGTCCTATTTTTCGATATACCTCTGACTGCTCAGCAAGGCCCTTCTCCACATAGTTACGTATCCACTTAGGGTCATATGCCTTGAAATATAGCTCTGGTATCTCAAACATACCATTATCAGTATCAGCGCGAAGCTTGACCTGCTTTGGGAGCTTCTTACGCACTGTATTAGTGATAGTTGGTACTGACCACCATCTGGTTAACTCATCAGCAGTGGATATCACATTGTACCTAACTGCATTACGTAGCTCAGGGTCATAGTAAGTAGGATCATTACTCTTCAGTATCTCGGATAGGGACATCTTGCCCATCTCATCATTAATAGGGTTATAAGTCATTGTTATAAAGTGACTAGTATACGATAGTGTTTATATAACCTACCAGAATGACCGATAATATGCAAGACATACAGAACACCATCACTCTATATAAGAAGGCCAAGATACAGCGAGATAGCCAGTATATAACGCTACAACGATGGTCCATACAACTGAATGATGATTATAGCGGAGTTACACGCATATCAGGGCGCATTACAGTTGATCCTGATACGGAGGAGGTAATAGACACTGGTAAGATGGTTGTTACCATAACACCATATAAGCGTGGTAAGGTTAGTGATGATGTATTCAAGAGTAATACTATACGTAAGTATAACACTATCATACAGCGTAAGAGGCAACAACAGTTCGTAGATACGATACATGATGCTATACACGCGCAGAAGCAGCTCATGCCTATGCTAGTTACTAAGATGACCAGTAAAATAGCTAGTAGACTCGATTTAAGCACTCTAGACATACAGGAGAAGATAGATGGGCATAGGGCGTTCTATATCGTTAAGGATAGCTCCATTGAGTTGATATCCAAATCAGGTAAGCACTCTAATCTTACATCCAAGTACGTGGATAGAGAACTAGGCATTATACGTAAGCGTATTGGTCATGATTACGTCCTAGATGGTGAGATCTTCAATGAGGATCTAGACTTCAACATACTGAGCGGCTTAATAGCTCGTAAGACCCATACTGATGATGATATCAGGAAGATACGCGTTAAGTGCTTCGATATAGTACTGCTAGATGCACTATCAGAACCATGGAGTAAGCGTAAGAGACGATTACATAGGCTATCTAGGCTCAAACTCAAGTATATCAGCATCGTTAAGGTACTACCATATAAGGTTAGCACATTCGATGAGCTACATGAGTTAACACGTAAGCTATATGATGATGGTATGGAGGGAGTGGTACTACGTGATCCAGATTACCCATATGAGTTCGGAATCAGGTCTAAGGCTATATACAAGTATAAGGTATACCAGGAAGAGGACTTCACCATAGTGGGTTATACCTTCTCTGATAAGCGTCCAGATGCTGTTATATGGATATGTAAGCTCGATAATGGTAAGACATTCAAGGTACAACCAACTGGTAGTATAGCTAGTCGTAATGAGATAGGTAGGATGCTCAAATCAGATGAGAACGCCTTTGAGGATATATACATGAATAAGCGTCTACAGACCATATACTACGATAAGACCTCATTCGGAGTTCCTAAGTTCGCTAAGGGTGTTAGGATTAAGCTAGATACTGATTAAAACGCACTATTTAGCGCAATGAGCATGCTGTTATAAGAAGTGATTTCATCCATACCTATAATAGCAAACAGCAATACTACTATATCATTATACTATACTATCATGACCACAGTACGATATCTACTCATTGACGGCAATATAGGAGCAGGTAAGTCTACACTGATCAAGAAGCACTTGATTGATCGACTAGCTAAACACTATCATGTGATAGTTCTAGATGAGATCATACCTCATAAGGAGCTAAACCGGTTCTATGAATGGCTAGACACTAGAGATGGCCCATGCCCTGCATATGACCTAGAATCTAGGTTCCAGCAGATGCGAGAGCAGCAGCTTAAGGACTGTATCAATGATACTAAGCTGATACAGCAATTCTACTCTATAATGGCCAGCAGCGACTATAAGCCATATCACGATATGACTAAGGATATCATAGTGATAATAGATAGGAGTATCATAGGCAATATGGCATTCGCATTCAATGATATGACGTCTGGATATCTAAGCAGGAAGCAATGGTTCGATCTATGGACCCAATTCAATAAGAGTGAGTTCATATCACTGTTCTCAGAGCCGGATGAGTCCGTTATAGGCATTTATCTAGATTGTAGCATTGATGTGCTGCTTCAGCGTATCAACAGTAGGAATCCCAATGTAGACGAGGAGACTAAGATACAGCCAGAGTACTTGGAACGTATCGATGATGCCCATAAGCTTATGTACCGGTTCTTCGGTGTTAAGCCCATTATTATAGTCAATGGTAAGCAGTCACATCTAGATGATATCGCTGATAACATAACAGACATCGTGAGCAAGAAGTGGTCAACCACGCACACATAACCACTATAAAACGCATCATTTTTCGGGTCATTACTAGTCACCTGCTAGTATAAGGGCATAATAACTAGTCAGTAAACCCATATCTGTGTAAGTGTCATGTGGATGGTCAAATTGAGACCCTCGATTTTATGGGAAAATTCAGTCATACTCACAGGAGCTTAAATCACGTCAGAGGCTTCATATACAACATGTTGATTTTTCGGGACTTCAGAGTTATAGGGCTCTAAACACGCTATAACTCGAAAATTGCAAGACCCCATGGGTACCCCTCCATAGAGGAGTTCGATTTCTGATTTCAGAGTTATAGGGCATTTAGAGCGTCATAACTCTAACGGTTCACTTCACTGTATATTACCTCTCTGATTGCTAGTATGCGCGTATCAGACAAGGTGTGATTAGCCATTAGAGCCAGAGAGCATTTAGACCGCTATAACTCTAAATGACCACTTCAGCTTGACCACCAGATTAGGTCACTACTTGTGCCTGATTTATATCACTCTGATACTTAGGGACTTACTGCGTTATGTTTAGGCCCATATCTGCATGACTGTCATGTGTCTGGTCAAATTGAGATCCTCGATTTTATGGGAAAATTCAGTCATACTCACAGGGGATTAAATCACGTCAGAGGCCTAATATATGACATGTTGATTTTTCGGGACTTCAGAGTTATAGGCCTCTAAACACGCTATAACTCGAAAATTGCAAGACCCTATGGGTACCCCTCCATAGAGGAGTTCGATTTCTGAATTCAGAGTTATAGGGCATTTAGAGCGTCATAACTCTAACGGTTCACTTCACTGTATATTACCTCTCTGATTGCTAGTATGCGCGTATCAGACAAGGTGTGATTAGCCATTAGAGCCAGAGGGCATTTAGAGCGTCATAACTTGAAAGCACTAATCAAAATGGGCCTATATAGCGTTAAGAACCATCATTGTGATCATTCATATAGAAGTAAAAGCGCAATGGTTCAGAACACACTTATAAGCATACTGGAGGCTAATCATACATTCATTATGATCAGTCAGTCTAAGGGGTCAACTCCAGCAGAGTCAATCATGACATGGGACCCAGATCATATCGAGAATAACCGTATAGCTGCTAGGAGGCTAGTTAGGATGCTATCATGGTCACTGATCGAACTGATACTCGACCTTACTAAGGATGATATGCTCCCCAACTACGGTAGGCACTATGATCCTAAGCGTATACTACGTAGGAATATAGATATAGCTATCGATATAGCACGAGATACTATAGCACTAGATAAGGTAACAGGCTTCCTGAACACTCCATACGGTAAGCCTCTAGCAAATGACGTCAAACAGCGATATATAGCCCTATTATCAGAATATGAGTGGGATGACACCAAGAAGCTAGTAGAAGTAGATATAGGACTATCAGAGCTATATTACTGCGGATCATGCGGTTCTAGGGCTGTAGTCACTATGCAGAAGCAAACACGCTCATCTGATGAGTCTGGGACCATATTCATACGCTGTACAGTGTGTGGAGCACTACATCGCATCAGTGCTTAATAAATTGATTCATAGGCCGTCAAACAGCTACAAATCAGAAAGCAGAGGATAAGTGAGTAAATGAGCATTAGGGAGAGCATGATCAATAACAGTGAGGATTACCACTTCGCCTGGGACCCGAGACAGATGATCCACATCAGCCCCAAGCAGCAGTGCTACATCAAGTGGTACAAGACCCACCACGGAGACGACATGGAGCACATGTACCCTGTGTCCACTGAGATACAGCGAGAGTTCGACTACCATTGGGTGGTCTACCACGACGGACACCTACACGGCCCGGTAAAGTACCCTCCGATTGAGAGAGAGGAGACAGACTTCACACTGATGAAGGGAGAGCAGGTCTTCTACACCACAGCGGCCGTCGCCGACTACTTCTACCGATGGTGGATGGATCCAGACTTCCAGGGACTTCCGGAGACTCGCAAGCAGAAGGCCTACAAGGAGTGGCTCAAGCACAAGTACACTGGACTGGACACTGCCAACATGGCGAACTATAGGCCCACTCTCAAGGAGATGCGGGAATTCGACGAGGAGTACGTCAGGATGTACAACGTGGACACTGTTCTGCACCCGGTCAGGTTTGTCAAGACGACCAACGTCAAGCTCGAGACCTACGGATACTACGCCGACTATCACTTCGCCTGGTCGTCCAGATACGTTCTCAACGAGTGGAATCCGAAATACTATGTGCGACCTGGCACAACCATGAAGCAGACCACGTTCTACCGATGGGTCGAGGCCAAGCACCTGATACTGGATGGACTGTCCGAAGAGACACTGGCCCGATTCGATGCCTGGTGGTATTGGATGAGTGTAGCCCACAGAGAGACAAAGCCAGCGATTGTCAAGTACGAACCAGTGTGTGCACGCCCCAGCAAGTATGAGGACATGTATAACGGAGGATATGGAGCACCAGCATGCTTCACGACCAAGCAGTACAAGGAGGACATACGTGCCACCATGCACAAGCAGGATGAGAGCCATTCCGATGAGGATGACACCTGGCTTATCGACAACCCCGACAATGAAGAGTCCGAGAGCACTGCTTACGACAGCAGCTTCTTCAACGACTGCTACAGCGATACTGATCTGATTCACGATGGCTCATCAGATGAGTCCTACTGGATTATGAACGACTCCAATGACGAAGCAGAGTCTGACTAATACGTGGATACGTCACACTACGCAGTTGAAGCACTAGGATACTACTGATGCGTAGATAACGAATAGTTCATAAAACGCGTCATTTTCCGTACATGTGACGTGCTTTTTTTGGTGATATGCTGAAAGCGGTATTAAACGCAATGGGGAACAGTAATGAGACCAGAACACAGGTCATGGATGAGATCGAATCATCGATCGATTCCAAGACCATATCCGATATCAATAACACGTGTGAGAGCTCTCAGACAGCATCTAATGATATCAATATGGTGGGTGTAGTCGCAAATGGGCTTACCATCGAGCAGGAGAACAAGATCAAGACCACCTGCAAGCTAGTTCAAGAGCTAAACTACTGTGCTAAGAATAAGTCCACTCAGAATCTAGCACAGAAGCTAATAGAGGCGCAGACATCATCATCTGATCTGTTTACAGCCAATAAGACCAACACAGAGCTATATAACAAGCTTAAGGTCAAGATCAGCCAGACTGACCTGATTAGGGCAGTAAACGCTGCAGTACAGCAGGCTGATGCGTCGAATAAGATAACGATACGTAACTCTAACCTAACAGACGTGACACTCAAACAGACCAATGATCTATTCAATAAGGTGCTTGAGGGCAATCTGATGAAACTAGCTAAGGAGAATGGCATAGAACAGCATATTAATGCTAATACGCAGAAGTCGCAGAAGTCAAAAGGAGCCGCCAAGGAGGTAACTAGCGTAGCTAAGTCATGGCTTAATACCTATATGATCATAGCCATCGTGTTCATTATCGGGTTGGCCATACTACTATATAAACTAGGCCCTGGGCTACTAGATATGTTTGTAGGTAGTAAGGTTAAACTAGCTGGAGCAATAGCTGGTAAGGTATAAGTACATATCAACCCTTTTTTCGCATATATAGGCCTATACACAAGTGACTAACGCGCAGAAGCAGCATAAAGTGCCTATAACTCGGATGGCTAATCACACCTTGTCTGATACGCGCATGCTAATGATCAGAGAGCTAATATACAAGTGACTGACACGTAGAAGCGTCATAAAGTGCCTATAACTCTGATGGCTAATCATACCTTGTCTGATACGTGCATGTTATCAATCGGAGAGCTAATATATGAGTGACTAATGCATAGAAGCACCATAAAGTGCCTATAACTCGGATGGCTAATCACACCTTCTCTGATATGCGCATGTCAATGATCAGAGAGCTAATATACAAGTGACTGACACGTAGAAGCGTCATAAAGTGCCTATAACTCTGATGGCTAATCACACCTTGCCTGATATGTGCATGCTAACGATCAGTATGGCCCTATATAACAAAGTGACCCGTTAGAGTTATAGCATGTTTAGAGCCCTATAACTCTGAATTCAGAAATCGATAAACCTCTGTGGAGGGGTACCCATGGGGTCTTGCAATTTTCGAGTTATAGCGTGTTTAGAGGCCTATAACTCTGAAGTGCCCGAAAATCAATACGACGTATATGAAGCCTCTGACGTGATTTAATCCCCTGTGGGCATGACTGATTTTTCCCATAAAATCGAGGGTTCCAATTTGACCGTCCACATGACACTCACACAGATATGGGCTTACTGACTAGTGTTTAACCCTCTATATCAGTAAGTGACGAAAATGGGGCACAAGTAGTGGTCTAATCTGATGGTCAAGCCGAAGTGGTCATTTCGAGTTATAGCGGTCTAAATGCTCTCTGGCTCTAGTGATTAATCACACCTTGCCTGATACGTACATGCTAATGATCAGAGAGGCAATATACAACAGAGTAAGTCGTTAGAGTTATGACGCTCTAAATGCCCTATAACTCTGAAATCAGAAATCGAACTTAGCCCATGGGTACCTACCCATGGGGTCTTGCAATTTTCGAGTTATAGCGTGTTTAGAGCCCTATAACTCTGAAGTCCCGAAAAATCAACATGACGTATATGAGCCCTCTGACGTGATTTAAGCCCCTGTGGACATGACTGAATTTTCCCATAAAATCGAGGGTTCCAATTTGACCGTCCACATGACACTCACACAGATATTGGTCTGTTACATTAGGTTTAAGCCCCTGAGTAACAGAGTGATGAGATCGGGCACGAATATGGGTACTAGTTGGATTAGCTATTATGGACTATCCATCATATATGAGCCTGATGTGCCTATACGCAGTATGCTTAAAAAGTGCTAATATATCGCCTGAAGTACGACTCTAAAGTATTAAGTAAGGTATTGAATTGGAATTGATCGATTATAATGAGCAACAACGGTAATATCATCACTATTGACCTCTCTGAGATTGAGAAGAGCAACTACACATACACAGATAGCAGTGCCTGTGGGGAGGACATCACAATCAAGGTGATTAAGACGCGTACATTCAACTATGACCCTAAGATGGTCCCAAGCACTCTGACCAAGTATAAGAGCATATCAGCACTGTACTCAGCCATGAAGAAGTATGATGACTACATACTCAAGGAGTATAAGCATCGATTGACTGCTGACGAGCGTAAACGGGTAGGACTGAAGTCGTTCTCCATCATCAACCTGCTGAAGTTCAACATATTCGATGATATGATCAACAGAACGGGGATGTTCGACATAACAGTGCCAGATTGCAATAAACCAACCAATGACCTTGAGAAGGCACTAGTGCTGTTCGATAAGATACGGCATAAACTGATCAACGTACTGAATGACTATGCTAATGGTAAGAAACATCCAGTCAATATACGTATACAGGCTAACAGGAGAGCCAAGATCAAGCCAAAGACCATTGATATAGCCAAGACCCTTAATCTTAAGGAAGGTGGAGGTAAATCCAATACTAAGGCCTACACTAAGTGCACAACCATTACTCTATCACCATTCTACGATCTGCTAGTTAGACTGATCATACGCCCTATAGTGATTAAGGCTACTGCTTATAAGGAGCTCAAGACACTAAATGGCTCTACCACCAATGTGGACGCATTCCTGAGCAGTCATCATGATACCACCACTGATGCGATACTACAGCACATTGAGAAGACCAATAAGGCACTCAGGACTGATCTGACCGAATTCAGGAAGCTCATCAATACCAAGATCACATTCAACAAGGTGGTTAACGTCATCAACACCGATAAGATGGTGACTGTACGTGAATCTAAGGCCACACGAGTATTGAACCTGGATTTGAACTGCGACCTACTCACAGCAACAGAGAGGCCATCGCCTACTAAGGCTAAGACTACCAAGGCTAAGGCTACTAAGGGTAAGGCTACTAAGGGTAAGGCTACTAAGGCTGCTGCTAAGCCGAAGCGTGTGACACGTAAGAAGAGTACTAAGGACAGTGCCATTGTGAAGCCCATAACTGCTGCTAATGATGACTTCAGTGAGGATGACTTTGGGAACAGTAGGATTGACCAGCATATACCCAAAGCAGAGGCCAAGAAGATCCAGGCTAGCATAGGGAAGCATATCAAGGGTAAGTATGGGTCTGGAACCGATGATCCATTGGATGAGGACATCGCTGATTATGTAAGTGATGTGGGTAATGGGGACGAATCCGACAATGGGGATGATGAGCCCAATGAGTCTGATGATGGTTATGAGTATGATGAGTACAATGACTATGCTGATGAGCATGATACGTCTAACGAAGCGTCTAACGAAGCAGATAGCCAACCTGAGGAGTCTGAAGAGCCTGAAGCCGAGGAACCTGAGGAGTCTGAAGAGCTTGAAGAGTCTGAAGATGGTGTAGACCCAGATGAGGAGCTGGTTGAACGTATAGCTGATGACATAGGTAAGTATATGGATAAGTGGAGTATTCGTACCAAAGTGGGTAAGGAGGAGCTTAGCAACCTATATGATGAGATACATAGCAATATGGAGGCTGTGCTCGATACTCACAACGCTGATCTGATCGAACAGCTGCATAACATATTGGATGAGGTCTACAAGAGCCTACCGGTTAATGTTAGAAGGACTAAGGCTGCCGTGAAGCGTAAGTTCACATCTATGATCAGAGAATACATTAAGAAGACAGCTTAGGTCAAACATCAGACACATAATGGGGTCATAGCTGCATTGATGGTCTAAAAAACGCCTCATTTTCCATATGGCCATCCCACGCTGATTTAACCCATTCTGACTAGTACTCTAGAGTTATGACGCTCTAAATGCTGTCTGGCTCTAATGGCTAATCACACCTTGCCTGATATGAGCGTGCTAACGACCAGAGGATTCATATATGAGTGAGTGACTCGTTAGAGTTATGACGCTCTAAATGCCCTATAACTCTGAAATCAGAAATCGATAAAGGCCCATGGGTAGGTACCCATGGGTCTTGCAATTTTCGAGTTATAGCGGTCTGAGAGGCCTATAACTCTGAAGTACCCAAAAATCAATATGTCATATATGAGCACTCTGACGCGATTTAAGCCCCTGTAGGCATGACTGATTTTTCCCATAAAATCGAGGGGTCCAATTTGACCAGACACATGACAGTCATGCAAATATGGGCTTACTGACTAGTTAATAGGCACCTAGATTAACAGGTTGCTTAATAAGTGACTAACATGAGTATACTAATACCTAAAGATAATGAGCACAACTGCTGAATCGACTATAATGCTTAACAACAACTCCATAACAGGCCAAATAATGAAGACCACAAAGACCACGCTATATACACTGATATCGATAATACTACCTGTGGCCAGTCTATCAATAGCATCAGTGGCTATAATACCTATGCCGATCATAATGACTACACTACTGATAACATACATACTCATATCGAAGGCACGTAGTCAGCAGAGTGATATTAATGATAATGAGCTCAATAAGTATGAGAAGCTACTCAATAGCATATCATCTGATATAAATAGGTATGTGGATATGCGGAAGGATCTCACCAAAGCAAGTAAGGAAGATCGTAGACGCGTATACGATAGGATACATAACAATATGGACATTATACTCGATACTAACAACGCTGATCTAATCAAGCAACTACATAATACACTGCGTGATATCCTTAAGAACATACCATATAAGACCAGGTCAGATAGACACACTAGGTTCATAATTGGTGTTGAATTCATAGACTACATCGATAGTAGGAAAACGTATGGTGTGTATTAAGCCTAATCAGTCTAAAACGCGTCATTTTCCATGCCTAAGAGTGTACTTATGTGTATATTACCATCTCACGCTGATTTAACCCATTCTGACTAGTGCTCTAGAGTTATGACGCTCTAAATACCCTATAACTCGGTTGCATAATCACACCTTGCCTGATACGCGCATGTCAGCAATCAGGGAGGCGATATACAGTGGAGTGAACCGTTAGAGTTATGACGCTCTAAATGCCCTATAACTCTAAAATCAGAAATCGATAAAGGCCCATGGGTACCTACCCATGGGGTCTTGCAATTTTCGAGTTATAGCGTGTTTAGAGGCCTATAACTCTGAATCCCCGAAAAATTAACATGTCGTATATTGGCCCTCTGACGTGATTTAAGCTCCTGGGTGAGTGACTGATTTTTCCCATAAAATCGAGGGTCTCAATTTGACCATCCACATGACACCTACACAGATATGGGCTTACTGACTAGTGTTTAAGCCCCTAGATTAACAGGTCACTTAATAAGTGACTACATGATCATAGGTACTGCACCTAAATAGGATCTAACGAATCAACGTATACCCATTATAAGGCAATACTACGATGTTCGACTACACATCGGTCAAGTATAACGATAACGACTATAACTTCACATGGTGGCCTACGGGATATAACAGCGAGTACATACAGAGTAATACGCATACCAACACTAAACTAGGCTATATGACGTCATACAATAACAATATAATGACCTATATCTATAGTAGCGATGTGAAGGACAATCTGTTCTATAAGATTGATCAGCGTAGGGCCACAGTAGCAGATCTAGAGAACATGATCGATATGACTGAGTTCACGTATAAGCAGCGTGCTTACGTAGAATGGTACTATATAACCAGAGGACTACCTATTGAGGCCAATCCATCAGTAGATGTAGCTAAGGAGTTCGATAAGTACTGGGTGCTATCTAACAACGGTATTGAGCAGGGATCAGTAAAGTACATGTCATATAGCTATATCAACCTACTATCCAAGATATCACCTCCTGACTGCACAACAGACCTAGAGATGTCAGACTACTACTGCTCATGGTGTACTAACCCACTGATTGCTCCGCTACGGTCTATATACTGTTCTATATGGGATGGTGACATACAGACATGCCTAACCATGCAGTATGACGATAAGAAGAGTATCAAGTTCACTGAGTACGTCAAATGGTGCATAAACAACCATATCATATCGATTGACGATTTCATACAGCCAACTATGGAGATGATGATTGAGTTTGAGCGCTATCTACGTAAGACCAATCTTGACATGTTCGGAATACTCAGATTCGCACTGATAGCCAACAACACCATTGACACAATACATGGTAGTATGGAGTATCATGACCCTGACATTAAGTGTTATGATGATATGTCTAACATAATACCAGGAACTGCCCATAATATGGTAACCAATATGATATCTGATCAGTCTAGCGACGAACCAGAATATACTGACGATGCTATTGACGATACTGACGATACTGATGATATGGATGATTATGACGGTGACGATGGCAATAGCATAGATGATACTGATGATACTGATAGTGATATGGATGAGGCTACTAACAATAGTAACACCAATAGGCTAGCTAATACTCTACATACAGTCAATATCACATCAACTAAGGTGTACAAGACATCTCATGCATCTACTATAATAGCAACGCTACTACTGGTACTACTATTCATCCTAGTTATACCTATGATCATGACAGGTAATGTTATCATAATACCACGTCGTTAAAACACCTCATTTTCTGCCTATAACTCGGATGGCTAATCACACCTTGTCTGATATGAGCATGTCAATGATCAGAGGACTCATATATGAATAGGTGACAGTAGAAGCATCATAAAGTGCCTATAACTCGAATGGCTAATCACACCTTGTCTGATACGAGCGTGCCAGCAATCAGCGTGGTCCTGAACAGTGAAATGAGTTGTTAGAGTTATGACGCTCTAAATGCCCTATAACTCTGAAATCAGAAATCGTTAAAGTCCCATGGGTAGGTACCCATGGGGTCTTACAATTTTCGAGTTATAGCGTGTTTAGAGCCCTATAACTCTGAAGCCCTGAAAAATCAACATGACGTATATGAGGCCTCTGACGTGTTCTGAGACCCTGTGGGCATGACTGAATTTTCCCATAAAATCGAGGTGTCCGATTTGACCATCCACACGACACTTAATCAGATAGGACCATATTGACTAGTTATTAGGCCCCTGGGTAATCAGGTGACTAGTTCTAGCATATTAACAATCAACTATCATACTCATATGGGCCTAAAGTAATCGATTAAGTAATAAGGGTACAATGAGCAATAACGTAGACTACGAATTCAAGTGGTGGGATGAGTCCTACAATGATCAATACGTCACTAGCGACGAGACACTAGTAGCACACTCAAACAAGAAGCTAGGTGTTATCAATTCACCATATACCAGTCTAAAACACTATCTATACTGCAATCCTGAGATAGTCAGCATGGATAACGTCTTCTATGCTATGGACGTACGTAGGGCTAACCTAAAACAGACCATATCACAGGCTATTAAGCCATCATACACTGCAAAACAGCGTGCTTACATTGAGTGGTACTACATAACCAGAGGTCTGCCAATAGCAGCACACCCATCTGAAGAGGTACAACGAGAGTTCGATAGGTACTATGCGCTATCACCTTACTACAACCAGTCACATAATGCAATCAAATACATGCCAGATGCATATAGTAAGGTTATGCCTTATACACAAGATGAGCTACGTGATGATGCAACGGCCTTAGAAGTAGCTGATTACTACTGCTTATGGTTCACTCACCAAGATATACCGTCCGTACGTACATTATACTGTCATAGCTGGGATGGATCTACTCATATATGCATACGTAAGCAGATAGAGGGTTCTAAGAGTCTGAAGCTTACTAAATACCTTGACTGGTGCATTACCAATGGCATATGGGATATTGATGAGATCATACAACCGTCGCTAGATATGATGGTCAGGTTCGAACAATACCTGTTGAAGACAGCTAAGTATAATGAATGCTGGATTGGAGATGATGATGACATTATTAGTAGGAATGAGCCTATTCATATATACGATGATGAGGAGAGACGCCTACATTGCGAATCTGCTATATACAGCACTCAAGAGATGTATGGAATACTACGGTTTGCCCCTATATACTGTGCTAGTGGTCTTATAATCATGGATCCAGGTAACTTGAGTAAATTCACTATCAACACATCACGAGATAACATAAGGGACATTATCGATATGCCACTTGATAAGATACCAGACGAGGTGTCCTATATGATGAACACATATATTAAGCGATGGGAGTATAACGATAATGATAACCGCAAGTATCTATTCAATCTCCTAGGTAGGTTCATTAACGTCATACTGCTAGTACTACTAACACGTAATGATGGCAATGCTATGGATAGGACACTAGATGTGCTAAATAAGACATTGGACACTATTAGCAGGATAGAATGCTATGATACTAGCCGTAGTCGTGATCCAGTTAAGTACCTATTCATAATGCACATACACCGAGCTATTAAGCTGATTAAGGACTATCAGTATCTCAATGACTAACTACATACAACAATGAGCTAAAAACGCGTCATTTTCCACGCCTAAGAGTGTACTCATATGTATATGGCTATCCCACGCTGATTTAACCTATTCTGACTAGTACTCTAGAGTTATGACGCTCTAAATGCTCTCTGGCTCTAATGGCTAATCACACCTTGCCTGATATGAGTGTGCTAACAGTCAGAGGACTCATATATGAGTAAATGACCTGTTAGAGTTATGATGCTCTAAATGCCCTATAACTCTGAAATCAGAAATCGATAAAGGCCCATGGGTAGGTACCCATGGGGTCTTGCAATTTTCGAGTTATAGCGTGTTTAGAGGCCTATAACTCTGAAGTCCCGAAAAATCGATATGCCATATATTGGCTTACCAGCGTGATTTAGGCCCCTGGGGACATGACTGATTTTTCCCATAAAATCGAGGGGTCCAATTTGACCAGACACATGACACCCCACTACGTGGGGCTATACTGACTAGTTGATAGACCCCTAAATGACTAAGTGATGGAAATTAGGCATAAGTAGTGGTCTAATCAGGTGGTCAAGCCGAAGTGGTATTTCCGAGTTATGATGCTCTAAATGCTCTCTGGCTTTAATGGCTAATCACACCTTGCCTGATATGAGCGTGCTAGCAATTAGAGAGCTAATATATGAGTGAGTGACCCGTTAGAGTTATGACGCTCTAAATGCCCTATAACTCTGAAATCAGAAATCGAACTTAGCCCATGGGTACCTACCCATGGGGTCTTGCAATTTTCGAGTTATAGCGTGTTTAGAGGCCTATAACTCTAAAGTCCCGAAAAATCAATACGACGTATATGAGCCCTCTGACGTGATTTAAACCCCTATGGGCATGACTGATTTTTCCCATAAAATCGAGGGGTACGATTTGACCGTCCATATGACACTTGCACAGATATGGGCCTAAACACAACGCAGTAAGCCTCTAAGCATTAGAGTGACGTAAATCAGGCACAAGTAGTGACCTAATCTGGTGGTCAAGCCGAAGTGGTATTTCCGAGTTATGACGCTCTAAATGCTGTCTGACTCTAATGGCTAATCACACCTTGTCTGATATGAGCGTGCTAACGATCAGTATGGCCCTACATAATAGAGTGAGCCGTTAGAGTTATGACGCTCTAAATGCCCTATAACTCTGAAATCAGAAATCGATAAAGGCCCATGGGTAGGTACCCATGGGGTCTTGCAATTTTCGAGTTATAGCGTGTTTA
>Ga0256843_1001124_pt1 | contig 21632 bp, 28 predicted proteins | sample AlvinellametaG_FD_191572 | JGI IMG/M metagenome (GOLD analysis project Ga0256843, IMG submission 191572) | Pompeii worm associated microbial communities from hydrothermal vent at the East Pacific Rise, Pacific Ocean - Alvinella | ecosystem: Host-associated > Annelida > Integument > Unclassified ... | reverse complement strand
TGAAGTTTCAAGAGAAGAGATAGAGGAAATAACAACAAAAAATGCCCTAAAATGCTTTAATATTTCTTAATATTAACTTTTGGACAGCTTTTATAAATGGTTTTTTTGGTAAAATCTAAAAAAATTACAAAATAAAAGTTGTCCATGATAAAATATATAGTTACTCTCCTTTTTCCATTTGTTCTTTTTGCAAATTTAACGTATGATGTTAACAGCGATAAAGAGTTGGAGCTTTTAAATTCATTCGATATTGAACCATCTTTTTTGTACGATCCTGTGATGAATGAGATGAAACATTCAACACTCTCCAAGGAAAAACACTTTTTCCGTGCTATGAAAGATGCTTATCTCTTTATACCTGCTATTAAGAGTACACTCTCAAAATATGATGTTCCGCAGGAGTTTTTATATCTTGCAATGGCAGAGTCAAACTTTCATACAAAAGCCTACTCTTCCAAAAGAGCAGCAGGTTTGTGGCAGTTTATGCCACGTACAGCAGAACTTTATAACCTAAAAATAGATGAATATGTTGATGAGAGACGTGATCTTATTAAATCAACGGAGGCTGCGGCAAAATATCTTTCCGATCTACATCGCCATTTTGGAAAATGGTATTTGGCTGCACTTGCCTATAACTGTGGTATAGGACGAGTGAACAGAGCCATTAAAGAAGCAGGTACGGATGAACTCTCTGTACTTATTGATCCTGAGAAAAAATATGTTCCAAAAGAGAGTAGAAATTACATTAGAAAAATTATTGCACTTGCTCTGATTGGCAGTGATGAACAGTATTTGTTACGTAATGAATATGCTTATCTTTTAAATCGTGCAAATGCCTACTCTATCTCTACTGTCAAGATTGCAGGAGGTGAATCTCTTGAACGAATTTCAAAACTGATCCATATCCCTTTGGAGGATCTAAAGAAACTCAACAGACACTTGAAGTATGATTTTGTACCACCGTATGCAAAAGAGTATGCTGTCTATATTCCCTATATCAAGCTTGCAGAGTTTAAGCAAAAATATACAAAAGAGCCTATAGGAAAAGTTTATAAGATTCATATTGTACGAAGAGGCGATAATCTCTCTTATATAGGTAAAAAGTATGGTGTTTCCTATAAAGTCATCAAAGATTTCAATCATCTGAAGAGTAATCGTTTGCATCTGAAGCAGAAGCTTATTATTCCTATTCCAAAAAAGAGTTCTGTAAAAAAAGTCTCTTCAAGAAACTACTATATGGTGAAGAAGGGAGACTCTTTGGAGTCGATTGCAAAAGCACATAAAATCAGTGTGCAGAATATACGTTTGCAAAATCATATTCGTGGATCGTTAATTCGGGTTGGTGAAAGGTTGAAGCTTTATGAATAAGATTGTTTTTCTTTTTTTAACGCTGTTGTTGTTTTTTGTAAGTGCCTGTAGTACACGAGGTCCTGGAGCATATAGAAATTATAATTATGCACCTGAATCCACATCAAAGACATACAGTGATGACAAGAGTGCATATCGATCTACTCCACCGCAGAAAAAATACTCAAAAGCGACTATGCGTCCTTATGTTGTGCATGGAAAGAAGTACTATCCACAGACAGTAAGTGTTGGTGACAGATTTAAAGGTACTGCTTCTTGGTATGGTCCAAATTTTCATGGAAAATTTACATCCAACGGAGAGCGATACAATATGTGGGCAATGACAGCTGCTCATAAAACACTGCCGATGAATACTATCGTTAAGGTGACAAACAGACGTAACGGAAAAAGTACGGTTGTGCGAATTAATGACAGAGGACCTTTTGTCTCGACTCGTATTATTGATCTCTCCAAAGCAGCAGCTTCAAAAATTGGTATGATAGGAACGGGAACTGCACCTGTCACTTTGGAAGTGCTTGGTTTTGAAGGGAAAGGAAAACGAACGATCCCGACAAAAAAAGAGTTGAAAAAATTACCGCAGAAGGTATCTTTAGCCGGAAAATATGCAATACAGATCGCGTCATTTTCAAAAATTGGCGGTGCAATAGCAACGCAGGAGAAGTATGACAATACAGATGGATACCATACAATCATAAAAGATATGCAGACTGCACAGGGAAGAATGTTTAAAGTATGGTTAAGCGGATTTAAGAGTGAGCAGGAAGCAAGAGATTACAAAGCCCACGGAAAATTTAAACATGCATTTATTGTAAGAGAGGATTAAAATGATAACAAAAACACGAACAACAAAAGAGACGGATATTACAATATCTTTAGATATTAACGGCAGTGGGCAGAGTGAGATAGATACCGGTGTCGGTTTTTTGGATCATATGCTTGAGAGCTTTTCAAAGCACTCTCTTATAGATCTAAAGATCAGTTGCAAAGGTGATACACATATTGATGATCATCACAGTGTCGAAGATGTTGGTATTGTTCTTGGATCTTTGCTTGCAGAAGCTATTTATCCTGTAAAGAACATGGAACGTTTCGGGAGTGCAAATATTGTTATGGATGAGGCTTGTGTCAGTTGTGATCTTGATCTGAGCAATCGTCCTTTTTTAGTTTTTGAACTAAATGTTTACGGGAAAGTAGGGCAGTTTGATACAGAGCTTGTCGAGGAGTTTTTTCGTGCATTCGCACTCAATGCTGCTATAAGTATGCATATTGTTGAGTTACGCGGAAAAAACAAGCATCATATCATTGAAGCGGCTTTTAAAGCAGTAGCAGTAGCACTGCGTCGGGCAACAGCTTTTAATGAAAGAGTCGGTATTCCAAGTACGAAAGATGTTTTATGATTAAGTTGCTTGTTTTGGATGTGGACGGTTGTTTGACTGACGGAAAAATAATATACAGCAGCAGCTCTTCGGAGATCAAAGAGTTTAATGTAAAAGATGGTTTGGCAATCGCAAGTTGGATCAAGCTTGGACATCATGTTGCCATTATTACCGGACGGAACTCTTTTGTGGTAAAAAAACGTGCTGATGAACTTGGCATACAACATTTGCATCAAGGGATCAGAAACAAAGCTGAAACACTCAGCAAGATAATCGCAGAGTTGGAAGTTGAACCCTATGAGGTTGCTGCTATCGGTGATGATCTAAATGACTACAGAATGCTTTTGAGTGTAGGAAGAAGTTTTACACCAAATGACGGAGTCTCTGATATTAAGGAGATTGTCGATACTGTTTTAGGTAAAAAAGGCGGAGATGGTGCTGTACGTGAGATGATTGATATTATTATTGAAGAAAATGATGAAAAAGAGGCTTTCTTATCTCTTTGGACTGAGGAGTAAAAGATAAAAATTTCTCTCTTTTTTTCAATTATACTGAGTGCACTTATTGGTATTTATGTTTTTTTTAAACCTTTGCATATTAAACAGCAGGCATTTGTGGATGTTCCTCTCTTTGAGTTGAAAGATTTTACACTCTATGAACTTGACAGAGTAGGATTGCATACTATTATGCTTGGAAGCGAAGCTACTCGTTATACAAACAGATATACCGTAAAAGACATGGACTATACAGACAGTTCCAAAGGCTACATAGCAAATATGAAAGCAGACAGCGGTGTCTATAAAAATGATTTTGTAACTCTTTTGGGAAATGTCGCATACAGACGGGATGATGGTTTGACATTTAAAACACAAAAAGCAACATACAATAAAAAGACATCCATAGCCCAAAGCACGGTAGGTTATATTGCAAATTTTAACGAGAGTGTTCTTCATGGAAGTTATATTCAGTATAATAATGAAAAAAATAGAATTTTTTCAAAAAATGTACAAGCAACAATTCAATTACAAGAGAGTAAATAGATGAGAACAGCAGGAATATTGTTACTATTAATAGGTTTAAATATATCAATATATGCAGAGGAGTTAAAGATCAGAGCAAACTCTTTTACTTCTGATCAAAACACCGGTATATCTGTTTTTAAAGGGAATGTAAATATTGTCAAAAGTCAGGATGAGCTCAATGCTTCAAAAGTTACAATTTTTGTCAACAAAAAGAAAAAACCTGTTAAGTTTGTAGCAGTTGGGAATGTCTCTTTTACTATAGCAACAAAAAACGGTGCGAAATATAAAGGGGTTTCAGGCAAAGCCATCTATTTTCCGATGAAAAAAGAGTACTACTTTTATAATAATGTTCATCTGCAACAGTTAAATGATAAAAATGAGATTTTAGGCGATGAAGTGGTTTTAAAAACCATAGACGGTAAAGCATACGCAAAAGGCTTGAAAAAAGAGCCTGTGATTATGATTTTTAACATAGATGAGGATAAAAAATAGATGATTGATATAGTCGATGCAAAGTTTATAACATCAGCACCAAATTACAAAGCTGCTCCTGAATCAGATGAGCATAATGAAGTGGTTTTTATGGCGCGCAGTAATGTCGGCAAGAGTTCTCTTTTAAATGCTCTTACCGATCATAAAGGTTTGGCAAAGGTCTCCTCTACACCGGGGAAAACAAAGCTGATTAACTACTTTGATGTAACCTTTATGGATAGAGAGAGTGGTGAAAAACTGCTTGCAAAATTTGTGGATCTTCCTGGTTTCGGATATGCAAAAGTCTCCAAAGCACAGAAGCATGACTGGGAAAAGAATCTTACAGACTACATTGCAAATAGAGAGCAGATTAAGATCTTTATTCATCTCATAGATTGTCGTCATCCTCATTTGGAGATAGATACGCAAGTGAGCGAGTTTTTATTTGCTCATGCAAGAGAAGATCAGTATATTATTCAGATCTTTACCAAAATTGACAAACTCAATCAAAAAGAGCAGAGTGCTTTACGAAGAGAGTTTCCCGGTGCTTTAATGGTGTCGAGTGCAAAAAAAAGGGGTACAAAAAAGGTTATTGAAGCGATCTACTCCATTTTAAAAGAGAACAAAGAGGATAATTGTGAAGCTTGAATTTGTAAAACCAAGACTCTCTGATATTGCACAGATGCAGGAGCTTGTACGTCCTGAAGTTGAGAGTGGGGTTATTCTTGACAGAAGTGATGATGAACTTGCAACCAATATCCGTTCCTATACTCTGGCGCTTGTGGATGGCGAGCTTGTCGGTTTTACCGCTTTGCATATTCATACATCTTATTTGGCAGAGATTCGTTCTTTAATTGTCAAAGATGGATTTCGGGGACAGAAGATAGGGGAAGAACTGATTAACAAGGTTTTGGATGAGGCCAAAATACTTGGTGTTCAAAGAGTTTTGAGTTTGACATATAGACAATCTTTCTTTGAGCGTTTAGGTTTTGTTGAAATTCCAAAAGAGTCCCTTCCAGAGCATAAAATCTGGGCTGATTGTATCAAATGTAAGCACTTTCCGGTATGCAACGAAGTATCTCTAATCAAAAACCTATAGTACCGTTTGTCTATATTGTACTGTATCTCTTTTACAGTTCTTTAGCAACAATCTATCCGTTTTTACCTCCTTTGCTTTCGGTACTTTTTGTACTTTTTGCACGTGCAATGAAGCGTGAAGATATGACAGGTGTGGTGCTTGTCTCTTTTGCTCTTTTGGTTTTTGAAGCCAATTATGGCTATTGGCTTTTTAGTTCAATTATTTATGCATATCTTCAATATAAATTTATTATGCCAAAAGTTCTAAAAAATGTCTCCTGTACATCCTGTACCAAAATTCTGTTTGTTCTTTTGAGTTATTTGGGCTATTTTACCTTTTTGCTTCTTATGTCTAATATCTTTTTACTTGAAGCTCCGGAGATAAATTACTATATAGTTTATTATATAGTAATAGAGTTTTTTATAGTGAGTATATTATGAAGATAAAATTTATTATTTTTCTTTTTGCTATGATCTGGCTGGCACTGCTTGTTCGTGTCTTTTTTCTTGCGGTAGAGTCCAACAGTTACTATGAGAGGCTCTCTTTGCAAAACACGATTAAGCATGAGCTTATTGCACCGGTACGCGGAGAGATTGTTGATACCAAAAACAGACCGATAGCTATTAACAAACTCGGTTTTAAGATTCAGCTTGCACCGCATCTTTTGACAAAGAAAAACAGAAAAGAGTTTATAAGAGAGCTTCAGCTTATAACAAAACTGCTTCCATCACTTGATAGATCCAAAATTATCAAGGCATATAAGAAAAAAGACTCTTTTTATAACCATAACTTTATAGACGTTGTTGATTTTATTCCCTATAAAGAGATGATGCCGATCTACTCTGTTTTAAATCTGGAAAAAAACATTAAAATTGTCTCTGCTCCAAAGCGTTACTATCCTTATAAAAATATTGCGGCACATATGATAGGCTATGTGGCTCGTGCAAATAAGAAAGATATTGATAAAAATCCGGATTTGGAGCTTATCGGGCATACAGGAAAGACAGGGATTGAAAAATTTTATAACAGTTATCTTCAAGGGACTCCGGGTGAGCGTGAAATTCAGGTAAATGCAAATAATCAGGAGGTAGAAGAGCTCTCATACAAAGCTCCGAAGGAAGATAGAAAGTTAACACTGAGTCTTGATATGGAGTTGCAAAAATATATATCTTCTCTTTTTGATGATAAAGTAGGTGCTTTTGTTGTTATGAAAACAGACGGTTCTATTGTTGCAGCGGGCAGTTTTCCAAACTATGATCTCAATATTTTTGTCTCTGGAATGAGTTATAAGATGTATAATGAACTCTCTGCAAGTCTTGATCACCCTTTTACAAATAAACTGACACATGGGCTTTATCCTCCGGGTTCTTCTATTAAACCGATGCTTGGTCTTCTCTACATTACAACAAAATTAACAGAAAATACAACTGTAAAATGTCTTGGACAGATTAAAATCTCACACCGAACATTTCGTTGTTGGAAAAGAGCAGGGCATCATCGTACAGATATTATAAAAGCGATTCGAGAGAGTTGTGATGTCTATTTTTATGAAGGAAGTCTTGTTCTTGGAAATGAGGCAATGAGTAAAGGGCTCAAACGTTACGGCTTTGGTAAAAAAACAGGTGTTGATTTACCAAATGAGTTTATTGGAATAGTCCCTTCAAGAAGCTGGAAGATGCAGAAGTATAACCGTCCGTGGAATATTGGAGAGACAGCCAATATGTCTATTGGTCAAGGAGATTTCCTGACAACGCCACTACAAATTGCACGAGAGACAGCACTGATTGCAACAGGAAAACTTATTACTCCCCATTTTGCAAAAATGATAGGTAAAGAGCCTTATCATATAGAGTATAAAGATGTTTTGACAGCTAAAGAGAAGCATAAACTTCCAATTATTCGCAGAGCAATGTATGAAGTTTGTAATGCAGCACATGGAACAGCATCACACTATATTGACTCCAAAATCAAGATTGCCGGAAAGACAGGTACTGCTCAGGTTATTGGAATTAAACAAGATATTAAAAAAAGAAAGTTAGAGCATGAACTCTCTTATTATAACCGTTCACATGCCTGGTTGACGACATACGGACCATATCGGGATCCACAGTATATTGTCACAGTTATGATTGAGCACGGTGGGCATGGTGGACATGCCGCAGGTGGTATTGTTTCCAAAATATACGACAAGCTCCTTGAGCTTGGGTATATTAAAAAGTAGTTTTACAAAGAGTGTGCAATAAAGAGGGCTAAAATTGTAAGTAAAAAGATTCCGCCTGCTTTGTTGTAGATCTTATTTGCCAAGATAAAGAGCAGGGCAATAGAAGCTGATGCAAGAATTAAAAAATCATAACTTGTAGCCTCTAAATTAATAGTAAGCGGATTGATAAGTGCCGAACCTCCAAGAACCATAGAAAAATTGGCAACATTGGAGCCTATAATATTTCCAATGCTCATCTCTGCATTTCCTTTTTTTACTGCAACCAAAGAGACAACGAGTTCAGGCAGTGATGTGCCAAGAGAGATCAAAAAGAGACCAATAAGCCATTCACTAACATGCAGACTGCGTGCAATGTTTGTACCACTCTCTACAACAAAGTTTGCTCCGCCAATTGTTAAAAGGAAGCCTATTGTCAAAAGCAGGGCTGTTTTTCCCCACTGAAATTTCTCTTTTTGCAGATCCTCATCGATCTCACCCTCTATATCATCTTTGGAACTTGAAAAGAGAAACATCAGATAAGAGACCATCATCAGTAAAAACAAAATACCGTCAAATCTGCTGATCTCTCCGTCTTGAATCATAATATAGAAGATTACAACCGGTACAATTACCCAGGCACTGTCCATTGAAAAAAGATCTCTGTTAGGTTTCATCGATTTTGCTATCATAAAGACGATCCCCAACACAAGGGTAATGTTAAAGACGATACTTCCGACAACATTGGCGACAGCCATATCACTTTTTCCATGATAAGAGGCAACCATAGAAGCAGCCATCTCCGGCAGTGATGTTCCAAACGCTATAAGTGTTGCACCAATAACAAAATGAGAGATATTAAAGTGCAGTGCAATTCTCTCACTCTCTTTTATAATAAAATCAGCACCGTAAATAAGTGCGGCCATAGCTACTAAAAAAACGATATAATCCATTATTATCCTTCTGTTCTTACTATTAAACTTGTCGGCAACTGAAATTTTTGGATCAGTTGTGCTTCCATCTCTCGCATCTCTCCATTGTCACACTCATGATCGTATCCAAGAAGATGGAGCAGTCCGTGAATAAACATAAGTGCAAATTCATCGGCCTCTGTGTGTCCAAATTCAGCTGCTCTTTGTGTTACAAAATCAATAGAGATCACAATACTTCCAAGTGGTGCCATAGGCATATCCTCATAAGGAAAGCTTAAAACATCTGTTGCTTTGTCTATACCTCTATACTCTTTGTTTATTGTCTGGATTGTCTCATTGGAAGTAATGAGAAGCTCTATCGGTTTTTGTGTCAGTGTAGATGCGAGTCTGTTTAAAAACGCACTATCTACTTTATAATTAGTTTGATTGTCTATATCTATCATGAGTGGAATTATAGCAAAAGAGAGATGCTAAAGATAGATAATTATGCAGTAATATTAAGATTGGCACCAATTCCTGTTTTTTGTGCGGCCATCTGCTGAGACTGCTCCTGTGAACTTTGGATAATCTGCTCTATCTGTCTCTCTTGTACCTGCATAGCTTTTTTTTGCGTATCTGCTGAAAGTGCCTGAGAGTTATCACTGCTTGTTGCTGATGAAACCTGCATAAAATATCCTTTTTTACTTGATAATAATTATATTGTATCTCTTTTTTCTTATAAAAAAGATTAAAAAAATATACTAAATATGGTAAAATCCTCTTTATGAATAGAAAAATAAAAAAAGCAGTCTGTATCATGAGTGGTGGTATGGACTCTACACTTGCCGCCTATATGATGCAAAAAGAGGGTTATGAAATTATTGCCGTACATTTTAATTATGATCAAAGAACGGAGCGTAAAGAGCTTGCGTGTTTTCATGCTATTGTAAAAAAACTCAATGTAGTATCTTCTTATGTTTTGGATCTTGATTTTTTTAAACAGCTTGGTGCTTCTGCATTAACCGACAAGAGCATATCTGTTCCTACAGATGGAATAGAGGAGGGTGTACCGGTTACCTATGTTCCTTTTAGAAACGGTATTTTTCTCTCTATGGCAGCAGCTATTGCTGAAAAAGAGGGTGCTGAAGTCATTGCAATAGGTGTTGTAGAAGAGGATAGCAGCGGATATCCGGATTGTAGAGAGAGCTATATAGAAGCGATGCAAAATGCTATTAATCTTGGAACAAAAGATGAGACGAACATTACTATAAAAATGCCTTTGGTTCATCTTAAAAAGTCTCAGATTGTGAATGAAGCGTTGAAGCATAATGTTCCTCTTGAATTGACATGGAGCTGTTATAAAAATGAGCAAAAAGCCTGTGGTCTCTGTGACAGTTGCAGACTTCGGCTCAATGGTTTTAAAAATGCCGGTGTGAAAGATCCTATTGCATATATCTAATATTGTATTTCAAGACTATAATGTAAAGTTTGTCTCTAATCCCCGTTTAAAAAACAGTTATATTCAAATTGACAAAGATAATTGCATTATTGTAAAAACTCCTTTTCAATCTGAAAAATTTGTTCTGGAATTGTTGCATGAGAAAGAGGCATGGATCGCAAGTCAGATAGCAAAAAATGCAAAAAGAGAACAATTCTCTATAGTTCTGGGTAAAGAGATTTTGCTTTTTGGCGAGATCTACTCACTTGAGAGTGAGATGGTAAAATCATTGCAAAAGAGACTTATGCGATTAAAAAAACCTACAGAAGAAAATATAAAAAATGCTTATGAAATTTTTTACAGAGAATTTGCTGCACACTATCTTGATGCAGAACTGCAAAAGTATGCAGCAATAATGCAGTTGTCTTACAAAGAGTTAAAACTTAGAAAAATGAGACGCCGTTGGGGCAGTTGTAGCTCCAAAGGTGTTATTACATTCAATACCGCATTGATGAAAGTACCAAAAGAGTGTATTACTTATGTTGTTATTCATGAGCTTGCACATCTTGTATATATGAATCACTCACAAAATTTTCATCAACTTGTAGAACATTATCTTCCTGATGCAAAAAGCATACGACAAAGATTACGAAATCTAAGGATTCTTTACTAAATCTTCAAACTTGTATTTACTGGAAGGAGACCAGAGCATCCATCCGTTACTGCCAACATCTTCAGCAGCTTTTATCTGTTGTTGAATCTCTTCTCTTTGGTATGCTTTTCTTCTTCGTGTATAGTCTCGAAAGTATTGTAACCAAGGACGGACTTTTTTGCTCTCAACTCTGTCTTGAATAGTCTTTATGCTACGATAGACAACTTCATAAGGGTGCTCTGAAGGGTATTTAAAGTAGAATGAACCACTTGAAAATCCTGAAGGATAAAGCATCGGTGCAAGATAATCCGAATGTGTTGCCAAAGAGATAACCGTCTGTCCTATGCCGTTATCATCTTTTGCCCAACATATATTTCCATAGGTGTCAACAGAGATGAAAACACCATATTTTCTTAATCTCTTTTTTGCTTCATTCAAAAAGCTCTCTATGGCCTGAATTCGATTTTTTTGTGTATTCTCTTTCGAGTAGAGAAGTCCTGTTTTTGCAGGAAAACGGATATAGTCAAAATTGATCTCGTCATAGCCTGCTTTTGCCGCCTCTTCGGCTATGCTTATTGTGTAGTCATGGGAACGTTTGTCAAAAGGATCAACCCATGCCATATTGTCATGGTTCCTCCATATAGATTGATTGGCATCATCTTTTTTTATTGCATAATCGGGGTTGTGAGCAGCCTGTATTTCATCTTTAAAGGTAACAATTCTGGCTATTGTATAGATATTTTTTGCTTTGAGTCTTTTTATAAATTTTTGAATATTGCGATTGGTACGATTTTTGTGAGCTCCATAGCTGTTTGCCTGTTGAAAACCTGTTAAAAACTGAGTCGAGCCATACTCGTTTTTTACATCGACAACAAGAGCATTGACCTCTGTCTCATCTATTAGTTGGAGTATATTTTTCAATGTTTTTGAGTTGTTGCTTGCTCCCCAGAATGTAAGATAGAGTGCTTTGACTTTAATGGGTGTGAGTTTTATTGTCTTCTCTTTTTTACTGCTTGAAAAATGAAAAGGTCTGTAACCAATAGCTTTTACATGGTAGGTTTTTTCATCTGACTGAATGGTAAAAGAGCCATCCGCTTTACTCCTTACATCATGTTTTGAGTCACTTATAATAACATTTTGTAAAGGAAGAGAACTCTTCGCATCAACAACTCTGCCGCTGTATGATGCAAAAAGAAACTCCTGTAAAAAGAGAAAAAGAAAGAGAGTTTTTTTCATAGAACCTGCTGTATAAAATTTTTGCAAATCATACACTTTTTTGATTAACGGGAACTATCTGACATTTAAAAAGTATTGCAAACTTGCACTGCTCCACTCTTTTGAAAGTGTAAGATAGCTCTGCATGGAGGCATATACGGTTGCAAAATCTCTGTTTTGTGCGCTGAGTTCTGCAACTACCTCTTTGAGTGCTTTTTTCCCTGCTTTGGTTACATCATCAGGAAATTGTGCAATTTGAACATTGAGTTTTTTAAGTTTTTGCAGTGCCTGAATATTTTGTGCATGAAAATCATAGGCCATATTTGCATTCATTTCACTGCTTGCTACTTCTATCATCGCCTTATGCTCATCCGGCAGTTTTTCCCATGTATGTTTGTTAAAAGTAAGTTCAAGTACAGAACCGGGTTCATGCCAGCCTGAGTAGTAGTAAGGGGCAACTTTATAAAATCCCATCTTAATATCAAGTGCAGGTCCTACCCACTCTGTTGCATCAATAACACCACGTTCCAAAGAGGTATATATCTCTCCTGCCGGTAAGAGAATAGGGTTAACACCCATCTTTGAGAAAACCTCTCCGCCAAGTCCCGGAATACGCATCTTCAACCCTTGCATATCGGCTAAAGATTTTATGGGTTTTCTAAACCATCCGCCCATCTGTATATTTGTATTTCCACCTAAAAGAGGGTAGAGGTTATACTTTTCATACTGCTCTCTCCAGAGTTCAAGTCCACCTCCATAAAGCATCCATGAGTTAACCTCTTCGGCAGTAAAACCAAAAGGGATACCGCTAAAGAGTGAAAAAGCGGAGTTTTTCCCTTTCCAGTAGTAGGGTCCTGAGTGAAATGCATCGATCTGTCCCGAGCTTGCCGCATCAAAAACAGCCAAAGCAGGTACCAAAACATTTTTTGCATAGATCTTGATCTCCAAAGATCCGCCACTGATTGCTTTGATCCTCTCTGCAAATTTTTCAACACCTGTTCCCATAATAGGGAAGTGTGCAGGCCAGCTTGTTGCCAGCTTGATAGTTGTTTTTTTGTTTCTGTTAAAAGAGACTCGTTTTGTTTTGCTACTCTGTTTTGGATGTTTGGAGTAGTCAATTGCCTGCCGATTGTTTTCATTGCATCCTGTAAGTGCGAATGCTGCCGAAGCCGCTGAAGCTGTTGTTAAAAAATCTCTACGATTCATCTCTATCTACCTTTTTTAATAAAAATCAAACAAAGAGAGCTCTGTTTGTCTATGAAGTGGTTTTGTTAATATTGATTTGTCTGCGCCGACAATCAATGCAAAATGAAAATTATGCTCTTTGAGTAGATTTATAATCTCATTTTCATTGTGATAAAGTGTGACATTGGGATCCTCTTGTATTATCTCCGGCAGTAAGTCTGCTGTTTTGGATGGAATAAGATAACAAATATTTGCCCATGTTGCCTGTTTTTGTAAAAAGAGTATCTCTTTTTCAATAAGAGCAGTATTTTTTTCAAAAATAAGAACTTTATCACTTGTTCCAAACTCTTTTATCTCAAAGTTTTTATTTGTAAAGATCGCCTCAAAGTGATCAATGGGAGTGAATTTTTTAAGCCTGAATTGAATATTTAAGATCTTAAAGAGGTGTAAAAGCTGTTCAAGATAGGGCATAAAAAAAGGTGAGATAAGCTGTCTTTCATAAAAAACATTGTCATAAATAAAAGATGTCTCAAAGAGTGTCTGTTCAATAATATCGATAGATTCACTTGAGTTTTTTGGAAGCTCTTTTATATTTGTAAAGAGATCAGCAGATGTTATAGCAGGAGAAAAAAGGACTTTTGCCCCGTTTTCAAGCGGAGTAAGAGTATTGTAAAGTCTCTGCATATCCCCCTGAAGTGCTACAAAATTATTTTGTGTAACAATCTGCAGGGCAAGTTTTAAAATAATCTCATCACAGGAGTAAACTTCAATCTCTTTTTCGATCAAAGTAAAACGTAAAATACGTTTAAGCGCTTCTGTCAGGTCTTGAACTTTGATCCATGCTACTTCACTGTCTTGAATCTGTGTAGGTTTTTCAAAGATGATCCCATAGGCACCGTTAAAGAGTGCATCTTCAATCATTGTCTCATCAAAAGCGATAAAAAGATCACCTCTCTTTACCGCTTTTGCTTCAAAAACAACATTTTCAAAACTGTTTACAAAAGGAGTGTTAATCAACTCTCCCTGTGTAAGTGCTAGGATATTTTCAAGTCTCATCCAATCGGTGTGCCTGCTTTTTTAGATTTTTCCGGTCTGATTAAACATAAACCATCTTCATCTTTAGCAGCAAGAAGCATTCCTTCACTTATCATTCCCATCAATTTGGCAGGTTTTAGATTTGCGACAACACAAACCTGTGTATTGAGCAGTGATTCTGGTGTATAGAACTCTTTGATACCTGCAATAACCTGACGAGGAGACGCTTCACCGAGATCTATTTGAAGTTTGAGCAGTTTTTTACTTTTTGGTACCTCTTCAGCTTCAACAACTGTTCCTACTTTTAAAGAGGTTTCAAAGAACTGACCGATCTCTATAAGATTGTCATCCTCTTTTTTCGACTCTTGTGCCTTTTTTTGCTCTTTTTTGGGAGGGTTTGGTTCTGCTTTTGGCGCCTCTTGCATCAATGGCTCTTCAATACGAGGAAAGAGAGGCGGAACTTTTTTGATATTAAATAATTTCAGAAGTTTTTTCTCTAAAACAAGCTCTTTGTAGCTCTCTGTATTGATCTCAAAAGAGAGACCGTCTGCTATAATTTTTGTTGTTTCAGGCATAACAGGGTGGAGCATTATGGCTGCACGTGCCAAAATATTGGCAACAAGAGCAACAGTAGCGAGTGCTTCATCCTCTTGATTGTTTTTCATTTTTACCCATGGTTCATACTCTTGAATAACACCGTTTCCGATGGCAAAAAGCTTCCAGAGCTCTTCAAGATATCTGTGTGTCTGTAGGTTCTCTATGAATGTGTCAAGAGAGTCAAGAATCTCATTCATCTTTGCAAGCTCTTTTGCATGGTACTTCTCTACATCTTTGGAGTCAATAACAAAATCACTGTATTTGCCACTCATCCCAATAATACGGTTTAGCAGGTTTCCTAGATCGTTTGAGAGTTCGGAATTGATACGATCGATAAAAGCACGTTGAGAGAAGTCACCATCTTGACCAAAAGGAACTTCACGAAGCATAAAGTAACGTAGATTTTCAACACCATACGCATCTGCAACCTCTTTTGGTGAAACTACATTGCCTTTTGATTTACTCATCTTCTCACCATCACGAGTCCACCAACCATGCGCACCAATATGTTTTGGTAATGGGAGATCAAGACTCATTAAAAATGCAGGCCAGTAGATCGCATGAAAACGCAGGATATCTTTTCCTACAAAATGAACATCAGCAGGCCAGTAGTTCATTTTTGCTTCATCACCACCATATCCAAGTGCCGTAATATAGTTGAGCAGGGCATCCAGCCAGACATACATTACATGTTTGTCATCTTTTATACTTGCCGGCATTTTGACACCCCAACTAAAAGAGGTACGAGTAACAGAGAGATCACGCAATCCCCCTTTTACAAAGTTTACAACTTCGTTTGCACGTGATTTTGGCATAATAAAATCAGGATGTTCTTCATAATATTTAAGCAGTTTATCTTCATAGTTTGAGAGTCTGAAAAAATAACTCTCCTCTTTAACAACACTTGTAGTTCTTCCGCAATCAGGGCAAAATTCACCGTCAACAAGCTGTGTTTCCGGAAAAAATGTCTCACAGCTGACACAGTAGTGACCTTCATAAAAATCTTTGTAGATATCACCTTTTGCAAACATTACTTCAAAAGCTTTTTGGACACCTTTCATATGGTCTTCGTCTGTTGTTCTTATAAATTTATCGTAACTGATACCAAACTCATCCCAGAGGTTTTTAAAAGTAGCACTGATCTCATCTGCAAACTCTTGCGTCGGTTTTCCCGCTTTTGCTGCTGATTCTTCTATTTTTTGACCATGTTCATCTGTACCGGTTAAAAAGAAAGTATCTTCACCTTTTAGTCTCTCATATCTTGCTACTGTATCTGCTATAAACGTTGTATAGGCGTGACCGATATGTGCTTCTCCATTTACATAATAGATAGGTGTTGTTATATATTTACTCAATTTTTATATCCTTTTTTTCTGCTTAAAATTCAAATCCGCCAGTATCACCCTTGGACATACTGTTATAGACGGCTTTTATATATTCATCTCTGAGTTCACACTCCAAATAGAGTTCGCAAAGTGAGCAACTCTCTTTTGCTTTCTCTTCCTGACACTTTTGAACTTTTTGAATCATCTCATCAAGATAGAGTTCAAATTTGTCTTTTTCTTGATCATGCATTTGCTGCATAAACCTCTTTAACACGTTCTACTTCGGTTTTTGAGCCAAAAAAACATGGAGATGTGTCGTGAATGTGGGCACAGCAGAGATCCAAGATTCTCTCTTTACCGTCAATAGCTTCTCCACCTGCTTTTTCATAAACAAATGCAAAAGGGAATACTTCAAAGAGACGACGCAGTTTTCCTTCAGGTTTATCACTTGTTGCAGGGTATGAGAAGAGACCGCCGCCTTTGAGTAAGATCTGGTGCAGATCCGGTACCATTCCGCCTGAGTAGCGTAATCTATACCCCTCTGCAAAAAAAGAGTCGATCATATCTTTATGATATTTTGCCCAATTTTGCTGTGTTCCGCCCGGTGCCATCAGTTTCCCTTTTTCATTGAGACGAATCTCTTTTACAAACTCAAATTCACCGGCTTGAAGCAAGTAAAGTTTAACTTTATTTTCAGCAAATACCATCTCAACACGAGGACCGTAAACAACATAGCAGGCTGCTACCATTTTTTCAGAGCTAAATCCACCCTCATAGATACCAAAAATAGAACCGACACTTAAATTTACATCAACCAAAGATGAGCCGTCAAGCGGATCATAGGCAATAAAGTATTTGCCATCATTGTGTAAAACAACCTCTTTCTCTTTCTCTTCACTTGCTACTGTATTTACTGAAGCGATGCGTGAGAACTCCTCCTCTATAATCATATCACAGCGAATATCAAGCTCAAGCTGTGTTTCTCCTGATGAGTTCTCCTGTTGTGAATAGCCTATATCTTTTGTATCTATGGCAACTTTGATTCTTTTTGCACTCTTCTGAATGGCATCAAATATATCTCTCAATTTTTATCCTTTTTTATTAAACTTTTTTTGCATTTGCAAAGATCCATGCGATTACGGCATCTGCATCATTTAGATCCAATACATCAATATCCGAAGAGAAATCATATTTGCTCAAATCGATGCTCTCATCTATTGCCAAAGCATTCATATAGGGAAAGTACTCTTTGTCGATAGTATTACGAAATATACTGATGCGAGGCAGTGGAAGATTTTTTAATCCTTCAACCAGTAAAACATCAAATTTGTCAAAAAGACGTATCATATCATCGAGATCGGAGCGTCTGTTTGAAAAATATGTTGTTCTTTGCGGAGAGGTTACGATAACCTCTGCTCCCGTATCACTGAATTTATAACTGTCTTTGCCCTCTACATCAAAACGTGCTTTGTCTTTTGGATCATGTTTGATAATGGCAACTTCCAACTTGTGTTCATGGATCAGTTTACGCGCTACTTTTAAAATAAGCGTAGTTTTCCCACTGTTTGACGGACCTGTAAATGCGACTGCTAATCTTTTATTCAAATTTTCAACTTTGATTTAAATTTTGAGTTATTATACAAAAGAAGAGTTTAAATAAGATATAATTTCACCTAAAATTCAAGGTAGAAGATGAGAACTTTTTTTATTATTTTATTATTTTTCCTGCTCTTTAACGGATGTGCCCAACAAAATGCATTTGAGAGATTTGATATTTCAAAAAACAAAGAGCATATTGAAGAGAATATTCAAACATTGAAGTTGAAAAAAGGGAGTGAAGTTGCGGGAATTGCAACTGTTGTTTATCTGAATAAAGTCTTTCCTCAAGAGTATAAAGAGAGAGAATATTTTTATATTTACTATTATGTAAAAGATCAAAATGCAAAGGTGCATTTTTTACTAAATGGGAAAAAGGCACTCTCCCGTAAACTTTTGCCTGCAGATAACAGATTTGCAAAATTAGTCTCTTTTGAAGCACCTTGGAGCAAGTATTATCTTGTCTCATTTGCAAAAGAGGGGAGAGTTTTACATTTTACAATACAAACAGACACAGCAGCCAAAGCTACTCTGCAGTTTGTCAAAGACAAATAGTCTCTTCTTAGTAGAGACTTCTTAAGACAGAAGAGACAATAACAATTAAAATTTGCAGTGCGACAATAATAATAAGCGGTGAAAAATCAAGACCACCCATATTTGTCGGAATATATCTTCGCACAAGTGCATAAGCAGGGTTTGTTACCCGATATAAAAACTGTACAATCGGATTATAAGGATCCGGATTGACAAAGCTCAGCAGTGAGGCAATAATAATAACCCATATATAGACATTTACGAGGGAGATAAAGATCCCTCCGATTCCTTGAAGTATATCAACTATCATTTTATAAGTTCTCCTATATAGTTTTTTAAATATTTGTAGATCATCGCAATTTCAGGACCATCTTCTCTGTTAGTCAGAAGAATTTTCAGGCACTTTGAGAGGAGTGCATCATCTTGAAAATCACTCTCTTTTTGAATATATTGCTTAAAATCATCATAATTTTCAAAGTAGGGTGCACTTTTGATGATCTGCGCAAGAGATGCAAGCTCTTCTTTGAGAGTATCAGGAATAATCCTCTCTTCAAAAACAGGTGAAATTTTTGCTTTTAGTTCTCTCGTTGTTGCTACATCTTCTGCAATATAGAGACGAGCCAACTCCCCAATCTCTGCATCTGCAAAACCAACATAGCGAGAGAGTTCTGTTGCATCCATCTCTTGCATATATTTTCTGTTGGTATCTCTTAGTTTTTCAATTTCAAAACGGGCAGGGGCATCTGTAAGGGTGTCAAGAGTAAACCACTCTGCTGCTTCTTGAAGTGTAGCGAAGCTTTTAGCCCCCTTGTTTCCTATTGATATTAAATAATTTAAAATTGCTTCTGGAAGATATCCTCCCTCTAAAAGCTCTTTTAAACTTATATTGTCAGAGAGAGTCGGTATATGAGCATATTGAATCTCTTTTGTATATGCTAGTGAATCTCTTATATGGATCTGTTTTGGTGTGTTTTCAAGTTCACTCTCTTCTTGAACAATGAAAGAGATATCACTTAACATATCATCAACAGCTGTAGCAAAATTTCGTGTTGGTATTTTATTACGATCGAGAATGACAAAACTTTCCATATTTTCAGGACTAAAACTGCATCTGCCTTTTATTTTATCATCAAATACAATACGCTTCTCTGGTCTTACAATCCGAACACTAAAAGGTGCTGTATTGTCAATAACAAGCTCTGCCGGCAGATTACGACAGGCATCATCATAGAGATAGACTTTTTTGGCATCTTCAGCCTCTTTCTTTCTCTTCTCTAGCCACTCATCTGAGCAAAAACAGCTAAAAGCTTTTTTTTCATGCAGCAGTTGCAGTGCCATAGCCGAGTGAAATTTAAAATTTTGACTTTGATAACTCACCTGAGAGTAGTCGATTTGGAAGAGGGCAAGCAGATCAAGAATCTCCTGATCTTTTCCTTCAATATTTTTCTCTTTCTCTCCATCTTCAATACGAACAATAAAATTTTCATTTTTTTGTTTTGCTAAAAGATAGTTAAAGAGGGCAGTCCGAAGATCACCGGTATGCATATCGGCCTTTGGGCTTATTGCAAATCTAAGCATAAAAATTCCTAAAATATTTTTTTGTGATTTTAACGTATTTTTGATTAATTTTAGTGTTGATTTTTGATTGTTAAAAAAGAAAAGTTTGGTGACCCCAAGGAGACTCGAACTCCTGTAACATGGATGAAAACCATGGATCCTAACCGCTAGACGATGGGGCCACTCTGATAATTAAAAGTTCAACTGTTTTGTTGAGCCGAAATTATATAGACTTTATCCTTAAAAATAGATAAAATCTATATAAAAACTAGCTATTCATAAAAATTACGAAGTGCTCTAATGATAACAGCATTTTTGGAGATGCTTTCAGCTTTTGCATTTTCATTTACTGTTTCATACAGATCAAGCGGAAGTGAGATAGAAAAAGTTTTTGTCTCTACTTTTTTCTTTTTTGCAATCATTGAAACAACATTGTTTAGCAGCTCAATAATCTTTTTTGTATCAATTGGTTTTTGAATAAAACTGTTTACACCAACTTCAATTGATTCAGAAATTTTCTCCATATCGTTACTTGCAGAGATTACAATAATAATCTGATTTTGGTTAATCGCGCGAATTTTACGTGCAAGTTCAATACCATCCATTCCATCCATAATGATATCAACAAAAACAACATCCGGTTTTTTCTTTTCATAAACTTTTAATGCACTCTCTCCATCAAAGCATGAATCGACATCGGCAAAAAAGTTTTTAAAAGTAGAACTGAGAAGTTCATTTGTAACTTTTTCATCTTCTACAACCATTGCTGTTAGTTTTTTTGTTTGTTCTGTTAACTGAATTAAATCCACATTACTGCTCATTATTTTACCCTGTAATTTTAATTTGTGATATTATACACTTTAATAGTAAATAACGATAACAAAATGAAACAGTATTTTCATTTTGTTTTGAATTTTTCCAACCAATCGGTATCAACTTCCTGATTTGCTTCTTTTTGATCCAGTAGAGACTCTATGATACTGATAAGAGTATTTTCATCCATAAACTCTAAAAGTTCAGGATTGATTGAAGTAGGGCGTACACCTTCATAACTGTTGAGTAGATTCTGTATATCTTCAATAAGTTGTGTTTTTCTGCTTTGATTTTCCATTTTTTCTCCATTTTGAACTATATTTGCGAAATAAACGCTTTTAGTAGTTACTGTATAGTTTTGTATTCATGATTTTTTTTAAGCTCTTATATTAAAGATATAGAGCATCTTGGTTAACATAATGTAAATTCTCTTGAAAAATTCTATCCTCTGTTGAGAACTCTTCCATGTATAGGTTTTGCTATCAGTTTATCTAAAATAATTAGTTTGGGACTCCATACTGTTTTTAGATGGCATGTCAGATCTTTAGAAAAACTCTTTTTTACTTTTTGTTGTGATGATTGGTAAACAATATTGTTTTTAACACTATATTGAAGTTTTTGGTACTGTTCTTTTGTAAAACCGTAAACAAATTTTAAAGCCGAATTGTTTTCTTTTTGAACAACAAGATAGATCTTCTTATTGTTTTGGTCTAAAGTAAAAAAGTAGAGATTGCCTTTTGTATAATCTACATTGTAAGCATTTGTATTAAAAACAAGGGAGACTGTTCTTTTTATACCTTTTGCAAATTTATATCCATTTGAAGTTTTTGCATACTCATAAGAGATAAGATGGTTATTTATCCGATAAATAAATTGATATATATTAATATTAGAAAAGTGCATACTGTTATGACATAGCAGAGCACCCTCTCCTTTTACCAGAATATTCTCTTTGTATCGAAGTAAAACTCCCTGTTTGTGTTGTTCAATTTGCGGTGATGTACAATTTGTTGTAAAAAGAAGTATGATAGAGAGTAAAAAGAGGTATCTCATTGTTTTTATCCTGTTGTAAAAGGTATAGGATAAGCCGAGTTTTGTTCTGATAGCATTAATCTACTGCATATTTTACAATATGCCTCTAGCGAAGCAATAGCATTGTAAGAGGCTAACCATCTGCTTCTTGCTGCCATGTTGGGTTTACAAGCTCTCTATGTTGCCATAGAGACTGGTGGTCTCTTACACCACCGTTTCACCCTTACTAC
>Ga0256843_1001123_pt1 | contig 21634 bp, 21 predicted proteins | sample AlvinellametaG_FD_191572 | JGI IMG/M metagenome (GOLD analysis project Ga0256843, IMG submission 191572) | Pompeii worm associated microbial communities from hydrothermal vent at the East Pacific Rise, Pacific Ocean - Alvinella | ecosystem: Host-associated > Annelida > Integument > Unclassified ... | reverse complement strand
TCTCGGGGATCCCCGACACGTCGTCGGGGTCGGTGACGATCAGCTCGTAGGCGTTGGTGGCGTCCAGGAGGTTCTGGCTGAAGCGGTTGGAGAGTTCGCTCAGCTCCAGGTCGATCGCTTCGAGCTCCTTTTTCTGCTCCATGGGCAGCTCGGCGCCGCTGAGGCGGAAGTCCCGGATCTCGTTCTCCAGGACCTTGCGCTGCTCGGAGGTGAGGGGTTGCAGCTCCCTGAGCTTGGCGTAGAGGGCTTCGTTCTGGGCCACTTCGCTGTGGAAGCGGCTGAGCAGGGGCAGGGAGGCTTCGTAGGCCTTCTGCGTCGCTACGGAGTTCATCACCGAGTTGAGATGCGACAGGGGGGTAAAGAAGAGGCTGCGCTCCTCGTCCATCTCCTCCAGGGGCTTCAGGATCGCAGCGTAGTCGGTGGTCTCGGAAGCGGCGAGGGTGTCGATGGCCTCTTTCTGGCGTTTGAGCAGCTCGTCGAGCTGATCGGGGAAGCGGGACAACTGATCTTCGGTCAGTGAAAAGTTTTGAAACATATTCATTATCTTTATAGGGAGAATTTTTTTCGGCATTTTAGCGAAAATAGTCGCTTGTCGATAGTTGTTGGGTGTTGGGTGTTGGCTGTTGACTGTTGGGTGTTGGCTGTTGACTGTTGGCTGTTGGGTGTTGGCTGTTGGGTGTTGGGTGTTGGGTGTTGGGTGTTGGGTGTTGGGTGTTATCGGCTTGACAATTTTTATCAAGCCGATAACACTTCTCATTCCTCATTCGAGAAAATTTTTCAAAATTTTTGGGTATTCCGGAGCATCGACGATGCTGCCGTGGTCGGTTTCCGGCAGAGTTATGACCCTTGGCTTGATTTTGTAAAAATGTCGGATCAGATTGTGGCTGTGGGCATGAGGGATCACTCTATCCTTGTCGGCCAGGAGAATCAGGGTCGGTACCGTGATCTTCTCCGCATAGGAGCGTACATCAAATGGATCACGAATGATGTGACGAACGGGGAAGAGAGGATAGCGTTCAGCCCCGAGAGAAACGATGCTGTCGTACGGAGTGATGAGCACGAGGCGACGGACGGGACGGCGGGAGGAGAGGAAGAGAGCGATACCGCTTCCCAGGCTGCGGCCGATCAGATCAATCTCTCGGTGCCCGGAAACGATCCGGTCATAAAGGGTTTGGGCCAGGGCAAAGAGACTTTTCTGGGAGGGGGATCCTTCGCTGGCGCCGTAGCCGGGATAGTGGGGAAAGTAGATCGTATGTTTCGGCAGGAGACGGGCGAGATCATCGGGGTTTTCCCACCAGTGCTCGGAGTTGCCGGGGAGGTAGATCAGGGCCTGGGAATGTCCGGGGTTCCGTACTTCGACGCGGATGGCGCCTTCGGGGGTCTCAAGGAAAAATCCTTTACGGCTTTTTCGTTCGCCGGTGGGATGAAAAAGGATTTTTCGTTGGAAAAAGTAGAGATAGCCCAAACCTGTCAGATAGAGAAGCAGCAGCAGGAGAACCGATGCGCCGAACCATTTCATCCGTGTCGCTTTCGGGGAGGTATAAGCGGAGTATGGGAGAGCTCTTCGAGAAAAGTGGTCGCATAGGCGCCGGCGGGGAGGCTGAACTCCAGCCAGACGCCTCCGGCGTCACCGTCGTATCGGGTGAGTAGTCTTCGGGGCCAGATCCAGGCTTCCCGGCGGTCGCCGGGAAGGGCGTCGAGTTCCGGATCGTCCCAGGGTTCCTCCAGGTGGCGTGCATCGCCGCGGGTACGCCACGCTTTGGCACCGGGCATCAGACCGGTGGGAATACTTTTTCCTTCGGTGAATTTTTGGGCTTCCCGATCGGGATCTTTGCAGGTGTGGAGACGTTTTGTGTCCGCAGAACGCATCAGATCTCCGTGAAAGAGTTTGAAGGGAGGCTCCTGGCGTTTCAGCGCCCTGGTCAGCTCAAGGGGCCACCCCAGGAGTTTCGCCGCTTTTTCGGGGGTGTGGGTATCGACGGTTTTCCCCGCCCGGAGACGCTCAGCCAGCCAGCCGTTGAAGAGGTGACTCTGCCAGGCGGCCACCAGAAGCCGCTCCTTGGCCCCTTTGAGGCGTTTGCCGCTGTGGGCGATCTCACGCCCCTGCTCCCAGGCCCGGCCATCTTCACCGAAACGTTGGTAACCGAAGTAGTTGGGGATGCCTCCGGCCGCGACTGTTTCGGCTGTCTGCATGAGACGTTGTGCCGGGTCACGGTCCAGGCGGTCGACAAAAATCCGGAAACGGTTGCCCTGAAGTTCCCCGGGACGGATCGCACCTTTGGTCCGTCGGACCTCCAGGAGTTCAATCCGGTCGGTGGTGAGGTTTTTGAGTCTCTTTTCATATCGGGCGGGAAGAGAGAGGTACTGTATCGTGGTGGCGGCTTTGTCCTTGAGTCCGGCATAGCCGATCTCCCGGTCCGAAGCACCGGTGGCCGCTTTGAGGATATTGAGGAGTCGCCAGGTGCTCAGGTCGGTTTTTTGCAGCTTGAGCATCAGCCACTCCCCCCGGCCGGTCGCGGGATGAAGCGGCAGTTCTTCGACATGGAAGCGCTCTACGCTCTGATAGAAGCGGAAAGGAATCGGAGCATGATCATATGCGTATGTTTTTTCAGTATCAGTCATAGGGGTATTATAGGGGAAAGGAGATAATGAGTGTCAGTGTCAGGGATGGGAACCCCAGCGCCGATAGAGATCGTGCTCGATCCCCAGCAGATCGTACCACTTGCCGATCCAGAAGCGCTCCATCGCCTCCAGGCTGTCGTGTGCGGCATAGTAGCCCGGTACCGGCGGGGCGATGTGAACACCCAGGCGGGAGAGCTTGAGCATATTCTCCAGGGCGATGGGCGAGAAGGGCATCTCCCGGGGGGCGAGGAGGAGGGGTTTGCCCTCTTTGAGGGCGACGGCGGCGGTGCGGGTGACCAGGGTGTCGGAGATGCCGCAGGCGATCTTGGCTAGGGTATTCATGGAGCAGGGGATTACCGCCGTGGCGTCGATGCCGAAGGAGCCGCTGGCGGGGGCGGCGGCGATATCGTCATCGGAGTGGATTGTCACTCCTCCCATCTCGTGGAGCTGGACGGTCCGGGCGTTGTCCGAGACGATCAGATGGGCTTCGACGGAGTCGGGCAGGTAGCGGAGGAATTTGATGCCCAGTTCCACGCCGCTGGCGCCGGAAATGGCGAGAGCCAGTTTCATGCGGAGTCTCCGCATGAAACTGGCAGTGAAGAGTGGAGAGTGAAGAGTGAAGAGTGATTCCGGCTGACGCCGGAAAGTGAAAAATGAAAAATGAAAAGTGAAAAGTTTCGGTTGGCGTTGCAAAGCAATGCCTTTTTCTTGCGGCTTGCGACTTGCGACTTCCGGCTCGATCCTTCCCTGCGCACTGCGCACTGCCCACTCAACCCTAAACGCTCAACTCTCAACACTCAACACTCATCATGCGAGATTGGTGTAGACTACCTGCACGTCGTCGTCATCTTCGAGTTTTTCGGTCAGGACGCTGACTTCGTCCATCTGTTCGTCGCTGAGTTCGATGGGGGTGTTGGGGATGTACTGGAGCTGGGCTTTGCTTACTTCGATGCCCCGCTCTTCGAGGGCTTTGCTCAGTTCGCCGAAGGAGGTGAACTCCCCGTAGATCCGGACGATCTCTTTGTCTTCGCCGTTCTCCTGGGGGATTTTGTCCTCTTCGATCTCCTCCAGACCGTAGTCGATCAGTTCCAGCTCCAGCTCCTCCAGGTCCAGGTCGTCATGCTTGTCAAACTCGAAGACCGATTTGCGGGTAAACATGAAGTCCAGCGAGCCGCTGGTGAGGAGTTCACCCTTGTTCCGGACCAGGATCGCTTTGACATTGGCGACGGTGCGGGTGGGATTGTCGGTGGCGCACTCGATGATCATCAGCGTTCCGTAGGGGCCTTTGGCTTCGTAGTGCATCTCTTTGATATCCGCCGCATCTTTGTTGAAGGCCCGTTTGATGGCCGCTTCGATATTGTCCTTGGGCATGTTCTGGGCTTTGGCGTTGGCGATGGCGGTCCGGAGCTTGGCGTTCATCTCCGGATCGGGGCTGCCGCCTTCCTTGGCAGCCATGGTGATGATCTTCCCCAGTTTGGGAAAGATACGGGACATTTGGCCCCAGCGTTTCATTTTGGCGGCTTTACGGTATTCGAATGCTCGTCCCATTGCACTTCCTTCTGTGGAAATTTTGATGGAATTATAGCGTATTGGGTGGCGTCAGCGGATACGGCGGATTCGCTTTCGGCCTATCTTCAGGATTGCGGAGGGGAGACCCGGTGCACCGAGAGGTTCGACGATGATGTCGGCGACGGAACGGGCATAGGCCTCATCAAACGAGCGACCGCTGAGATTGGCGGAGCTGCTGTAGGCCCAGCCCAGACGTTCCAGAAGCAGGCAATGACGGGGATCCCGAATGATGCGGAAGCTCTCTCCGCCGGGATGGATAAAGGTTGTTCGGCGACTTTGGCGTACTCTCCGTCGCATGCCGGAAGGAAGACGGAAGTCTCTTTTCATGATGGTGAGGGAGGGGTAGACCGTGATGTAGTGTTTGGTCGGAGGACGCTGTTTGGCCCGGTCGAGGAGACGGGGATCCTGGCTGAGAAAACCGATCGTCGTATCGGTGGCACTGAGGAAAAGGGTGGAGGAGGGAATCATCCCTTCCCCCGGTCTTCAAGCTCCACACGGTTGCGTCCGCGTTCTTTGGCCCGATAGAGTGCCTGATCCGCCAGGACCAGGGAGTCCCGTATCTCCCGTTGGGGGTTGATAATAGCGATACCGGCACTGACGGTCATTCGGATTTTGTGAGGGAAGAGGGCCTCTTCCACACGTTGGCGAAGGCGTTCCGCCAGGGCTTCCGATTCGTAAAGAGTGAGATTTTTGGTCAGGGCGAGGAACTCTTCACCGCCCCAACGGCCGATGATATGGGGAGCACCGATGGTTTTCTCCAGCAGTTTGGCGAAGTGGCTCAGGACCTGATCGCCGACATCGTGACCGTAACGGTCGTTGATTGTCTTGAAGTGATCCAGGTCCATGAGGATAATGGTACAGCTGATGCCGTAATGTCTACTTGCCAGATACATCCGCTCCATTTCGATCTCAAGAAACATCCGGTTGGGGAGACCGGTAAGGCGGTCGGTATGGGCTTTGGTATTGAGATCAGTGAGATTTCGATGGATGGTATCGGCCATACGGGTGAATGAGTGCGCCAACTGACCGATTTCGTCACGGGTCGATATGGTGCTTTGGGGAGTGAATTTGCCCTCTTTGAGTTTTTCGGTCCACTGGATCAGCTCATGAAGGGGATCGACGATATTGTGACGTGAGTGGCGCCAACTATAGAAAGCGACAAAAAGCAGGAGAAAGATCATGCCGATAAGTTCACTGTCGATTTGGCTGCTCTTCCGGCTGATCTCCTCGATTCTCCGGGCGGTGCGTTTGTCGATCATGGAGAAGAACTGGGAGAGTTTACGCATCATCTCCGCCTTGATACGATGGTACTTTGCGCCGTAGAGAAGTTGTTGGGCGGTGAGGCGGTTGACGTTGCTCAGACTGTCGTCGATGGAGGCCAGATCCATGAGATGAAACGCTTTGCGTTCCATCTGGGTCAGTTGATCCGCGTAATTTTTCGCCTCACGAAGTACGGCGATCTCCTCGGGACGGATATGGGACTTTTCCAGCAGTTGCCGAAAAGAGAGTCTCTCGCCTTTGGAAGCCGGTTCATATTCGTGAGCGATGGTGACCCGGTCCCAGAAGAGAATATCGTAATCCTTCGGGCGCACCTCTTCTCCGTTCTGGATCGCGAGAATATGTTCGTAGTACTCTTTGTAACGGGGATCGGCGGTCAGAGTGTAGGTCCGGGCCATCCGGGTCAATTGATCCGCAATATTTTTGAGATGGACGGCGAGACGATAGCTTTCGTACCGGTTTTCCTGGGCCTGAGTCAACTGCTGCTGCAACGAGAGACGATACCACATCAGAAAGACAACAGTGATCAGCAGCGCAATAATCAGAGAGAAGAAAAGGATAATGCGCTTTTGAATCGTCATCGTGTTGCTTTATTCTTCCAGGAGCGGGAGAATCCCTCCTTTCATTGAGTGTTCAGATAGTCCTGAAGGGCCTTGGGATCGACACAACCGTCGTTTTCCCTGAGCGCCGCGATGGCCAGTGCGGCGGCCCGGGCGGCGGCGATGGTGGTGAAGTAGGCGACATGGTTGGCCAGGACCGACTGACGGATGAGCCGTGCGTCGGCCTTGGCGGCCTTGTTGTCGGAGGTGTTGATCGCCAGAGCGATCTCCTCGTTGCGGATCATGTCGTCGATGTTGGGACGGCCTTCGCTGATCTTGAATACCTTGGTACTGGGGACTCCGGCGCTCTCCAGGGCCGTGTGGGTGCCGGAGGTGGCAACGATATCGAAGCCCAGCTCCGTGAACATCCGTCCGATCTCCCCGGCATGGGGTTTGTCGTTTTCCGTCAGAGAGAGAAAAATTTTGCCCTCGAGCGGAATGCGGTTTTTGGAAGCGAACTGGCTTTTGGCGAAGCTCATTCCGAAGGCGTCGCTGATCCCCATGACCTCTCCGGTCGATTTCATCTCGGGTCCGAGAATGAGGTCGGAACCGGGAAGTTTGTTGAAAGGGAAGACCGCCTCTTTGACCGCGACATGGCCGCTGAGTTTGGGTTCCATGGGGGTTTTGGAGTAGTCGACCATGCTAGGTGTCGTAGTACTCCAGGGCTTCACGCAGGTCGCCCCGGACCATGACGCGGGTGGCGACTTTGGCCAGGGGGACGCCGGTGGCCTTGGAGACAAAGGGGACGGTCCGGGAGGCCCGGGGGTTGACCTCGATGAGATAGATCTCGCCCCGATGGATGGCGTACTGGATGTTGAGCAGGCCTACGACGCCCAGGCCCAGGGCGATCTCCATGGTCTGGCGTTTGACCTGCTCCAGCAATTCGGGAGGCACGGAGACGGGAGGCAGAGAACAGGCGCTGTCGCCCGAGTGGATCCCCGCCTCTTCGATGTGCTGCATCACCGAACCGATGTAGACCTCTTTGCCGTCGCTGATGGCGTCGACGTCCAGTTCTACCGCATTGTCCAGGAACTTGTCGATCAGGACAGGAGAGTCATTGGAGACCAGGACCGCTTCGTCCATATACTCCCGAAGCTCCGCGTCGTTGTAGACGGTGCGCATGGCCCGGCCCCCCAGGACGAAACTGGGGCGTACGAGGACCGGATAGCCGATACGGTTGGCGATGGCGATCGCCTCCTCTTTGGCGAAGGCGGTGCCGTTGTCGGGCTGGCGGAGACCCAGCTTCTCGATAAAGGCGCTGAACTTCTCCCGATCCTCGGCCAGGTCGATAACCCGGGCGGGGGTACCGATGATCTTCGCCCCGATGGCGGTGAGGTTTTTGGCCAGCTTCAGGGGGGTCTGACCGCCGAAGTGGACGATCACCCCCTCGGGTTCCTCGGTCTCGATGACGCTGCGGACATGCTCGAAATCGATCGGTTCGAAATAGAGGATATCGCTGGTGTCATAGTCGGTGGAGACCGTTTCGGGGTTGCAGTTGTACATGATCGACTCCATCCCCAGATCCTGAAGGGCGAAGGCGGCGTGCACGCAGCAGTAGTCGAACTCGATCCCCTGGCCGATCCGGTTGGGACCGCCGCCGATGACCAGGACCTTTTGGCCTGTTTTGGCCCGGCGGCCGGCGTCGGGCAGGGGGGTGATGTTGGTCGTGGAGTAGAGGTAGGGGGTCAGGGCTTCGAATTCGGCGGCGCAGGTATCGACCTCGTTGTACTGATGCTCGATTCCCAACTTCTTGCGGGCGGCGTAAATGTCGTTTTCGGTGAGGCTCAGACCCTCGTGGCGGTTGATGACCGCCGCGATCATGGCGTCACCGAAACCCTCGGTCTTGAGACGGCGCAGCTGCTCCGCGTCGTGGAGGGTCTCCAGGGTGATGGCGGCTTCACTCTCTGCCAGCTCGGCGAACTGGGTGAGGAACCAGGGATCGATCCGGCAGAGCTCATGAAGCTCCCCGACGCTTCTGCCCCGGCGGAGCGCTTCGAAAACGTAGAGAATCCGGTCGGCGTTGGGACGGCGAATCTGTCGGGTGAGGGTCTCCTCGTCGCAGTCGACGGGATCGAAACCGATGAGCCCCGTCTCCAGGGAGACCAGCGCCTTCTGGAAGGATTCCTTGAAGGTACGGCCGATACTCATCACTTCGCCCACGGATTTCATGGCGGTTGTGAGGGTACTGTCGGCCTGGGGAAACTTCTCGAAGGTGAAGCGGGGGATCTTGGTGACGATGTAGTCGATCACCGGCTCGAAGCTGGCGGGGGTGCCGGTGATGTCGTTGGTGATCTCGTCGAGGGTATAGCCCACCGCCAGGAGGGTGGCGACCTTGGCGATGGGGTAGCCGGTGGCCTTGGAAGCCAGGGCGGAGGAGCGGGAGACACGGGGGTTCATCTCGATGACGATCATCCGGCCGGTTTCGGGATTGACGGAGAACTGGACGTTGGAACCGCCGGTATCGACGCCGATCTCCCGCAAAATGGCGAAGCTGGCGTCGCGCATCCGCTGATACTCCTTGTCGGTCAGGGTCAGGGCGGGGGCGATGGTGATGGAGTCGCCGGTATGGACCCCCATCGGGTCGAGGTTTTCGATGGAGCAGACGATGATGCAGTTGTCGGCACGGTCGCGGATGACTTCCATCTCGTACTCTTTCCAGCCCAGGAGCGACTCTTCGATGAGGATTTCGCTGATGGGGCTGGCCTCGAGGCCGCCCTTGGCGATCTCCTTGAACTCGTCCATGTTGTAGGCGACGCCGGAGCCGCCGCCGGCCAGGGTGTAGGAGGCGCGGATGATCAGAGGAAAGCCGATCTCCTTGGCCGCGGCGATCGCTTCGTCCATGTTATAGGCGTATTTGGAGATGGGCAGGTCCATCCCGATGCGTTGCATCGCCTCTTTGAAGGCCTGGCGGTCTTCGCCCTTTTTGATCGCTTCGGGGTTAGCCCCCAGAAACTCAACGCCTTCAAGCATACCGCGCTCGTGCATCTCCATAGCCACGTTCAAAGCGGTCTGGCCTCCCATCGTGGGGAGGATGGCGTCGACGTTCTCTTTTTCGATGATTTTGGCCACGACGTCGGGTTCGATGGGTTCGATGTAGGTTCGGTCGGCAAATTCGGGATCGGTCATGATCGTCGCGGGGTTGGAGTTGATGAGGACGACCCGGTAGCCGAGCTCTTTGAGGGTTTTGGCCGCCTGGGTGCCTGAATAGTCGAACTCACAGGCCTGGCCGATGACAATAGGGCCGGAGCCGATGAGCAAAATGGTTTGGATATCTTCGCGCTTGGGCATGGAGAGAACCTCTTCGATTTTAGTTGAATATTATACAGAAATGAGGCAAAGAACGGGATTAGACGTAAGAGACGTTTCGGAGACGGCGCGGAAGACGTCGTAAATCTGAACCGGGATTCCTGGGAGTCTTTTCGATCCCTCATGGGGGTCGCTTCGGCTGCAGGCGGGGCTCCGAAGAGGGTTCATGGACTTTCGAAAAAGAGTTGATTTTCTCCGTTGCCGTCGATCGGGGAATCGATCGGGTTACAAGCGGGTTGTATTGAGAATATCAAAAGGAGAGGGGTGTTTTTTCTCTTTTTCCGGTGCGGGTTTGGGTGTAGTTTCCGGAGGAGATTTCGGTGTGGATTTCGTCTGGGGGGATCTCTTTACGGATGTGACAGGCTTCTTCCTGGGAGCGGTCAGAGCTTTCTTCGCTTTTTTGGCCGGGGGAAGAGGCGCGGTTTCATGGGGGATCTCGAATTCGGAGGGATCAATCTGAAGTTCGGTGGTCTGGACCGTTTCGGGGACGCTGCTGATGTTGCGGTCGGTACGGCGCGGAGCCTGATGGGCGAAGGGATAGGCTCTGTCGGGGAAAGAGCTGTTCTGGTCGTAGTAGGAGACCAGGTAGGGTTTGGTATCGGTGATCAGGAAAAAGAGTCGGGGATGCATCGTATCGGCATAAGTCTGGATATAGGCGGTTTTGTAGCTGCCCTCGATGACAACTTTTTTAACGGTACCCACGGGGATATAGGCGAAAAAGATCTGATCCAATCCACTGGTTTCCACCCGGTCTCCCACACGGATTTTGGCCCATTTGGGGATGTACCGGACAGCCATGTAGCGCGTATTGGTTCCCTCGGCGATCCCCGGAAGACGTTTGGGACCGACAAAGACGCTGAAACGGCATTTCGGATTGGAGAGAAGATAACCGTACAGAACGCCGTCTTTGAGCTGGGCGGTTCCGGCGACCACCTCCTCCTGAATCAGGCCGTAAACTTTACCCGCCTGCAGTTTCTTCTTCTGCGGCTGGCTGAGAAGGATTTCGTCAAATTTATTGAGTTTGACATAGGAGATGGTATCGACAAGCGTAATGCTTTTATAGGGCAGTTTCGCCAGGGAAGGGAGTTGACGATAGAGGCTGGCGACCTGACGGATGTAGTGGGTCTGGTCCAAAAGATACTTTCTCAGAACCCGATTTTCCCGGGTAAGTTTCTGGATCTGCTCTTTCTGGAAAAGATAGCTGTGGCTTTTGTCTTTGATCTCCCGGGTGAGGTCTTTGTAATTGGTCTTGATGGGATTGATCAGATTGAGAACGACGCCCCGGATCTCCTGGCGGTTTTGAAACAGAAGGACAAAGAGAATAATGCCCAGAAGCAGCAGCAGAAGCAACCGGGATTTCATGGGAGGAGGCCGTTTCTACTCTTCAAAGGCGGCCTGCTGGAGCAGGTCGAGTTCATCCAGGGCCTTTCCGGTTCCCTTGGCGACGGCGAGCAGGGGGTCTTCCGCGATATAGACAGGGAGTTTGACAATATCGGAGAGGTATTTGTCCAGTCCTCGGATCAGGGCGCCGCCTCCGGTGAGAACGATCCCGTTTTCAACAATATCTCCGGCCAGATCGGGGGGAGTCTGTTCCAGAACGCTTTTGAGGGCTTCGGCGATCTGCCTGAGCGGATCGGCAATCGCTTCCCGGATATGCTCACTGGTGATTTCCACCGAGGTCAGTGTCCCCTCGACCTGATCCCGTCCACGAACGACGGTCTGAAGCTCTTCGTCAAGTTTGATGGCGGTGCCGATTTTGATCTTCAGATCTTCGGCGACCCGGTCACCGATGAGAAGATTGAAATTCTTTTTGACATAGTCGACAATGGAGGCGTCGAGGGTGTCCCCCGCGACACGGATCGATTTGCTGATGACCAGTCCGCCCAGGGAGATGACACCGATCTCGGTGGTTCCCCCGCCGATATCGACGACCAGGTTCCCCTGGGGATCCCGGACCGGCAGGCCCGCTCCGATGGCGGCGGCCATGGGTTCTTCGATCAGATAGACGTAGCGGGCGCCGGCGTTCATCGCCGACTCTTTGACCGCTTTGCGCTCTACCTGGGTCAGGCCGTAAGGGACGCAGATGACCACCCGGGGGGAGGAGAAACTTTTGCGGCCGTGGACTTTGCGGATGAAGTACTCGATCATCATTTCGGTGACGTGGAAGTCGGCGATGACCCCGTCCTTCATGGGACGGATCGCCTTGATGTTTCCGGGAGTCTTCCCGACCATGTTTTTGGCCTCCTGGCCCACGGCGAGGATGTGTTCCTGGCCGTGTTTGTCTACCTGGATGGCGACGACGGAGGGTTCGTTGATACTGATCCCCTGTCCTTTGACCAGGACCAGGGTATTGGCGGTTCCCAGATCGATGGCCAGGTCTTTGGAGAAGGCGCCGAAGATGTTTCTAATGAATCCGAACATATCTGATTATTCCTTTGTTTACGCGCTTTTTTTCTCTTTGAGGTAGAGAGGAGGTGAGTTCTTCTCGATGACATCCGGGGTGATGACCACTTCATACCCCTCCAGTTCGGGGAGTTCGAACATGACATCCAGGAGAATCTCCTCCAGAATGGAACGCAAGCCCCGGGCTCCGGTTTTGCGATCGATGGCCTTTTGGGCGATTCGCTGAAGTGCCTCCTCCTCAAACGTCAGGGTGACTCCGTCGAGCTCGAAGAGCTTCTGGTACTGCTTGACCAGGGCGTTTTTGGGTTCGGTGAGGATCCGGACCATATCCTCCACCGTAATGGGGTTGAGGGTGGCGATGACGTGAAGACGGCCGATCAGTTCGGGGATCAGACCGTAGCCGACCAGGTCGTCGGGCTCGACGAGGTGGAGCAGGCTCTCCTCCTCGCTTTTGCTCCGTTTCTTCTGGCCGAAGCCCATGGTATTGCCCCCGAGGCGACGTTTGATCATATCATTGAGCCCGTCGAAGGCACCGCCGCAGATGAAGAGGATGTTGGAGGTATCGATCTGGATAAAATCCTGATTGGGGTGTTTGCGGCCCCCTTTGGGCGGAATGTTGACCACGGAGCCTTCGATGATCTTGAGCAGTGCCTGCTGAACGCCCTCTCCGGAGACATCCCGGGTGATGGAGCGGTTTTCACCCAGCCGGGCGATCTTGTCCACCTCGTCGATAAAGACAATGCCTTTTTCGGCCTTTTCCACTTCCCCGTCGGCGGCCATAAGCAGTTTGGTGAGGATATTCTCCACATCTTCACCCACATAGCCCGCCTCGGTGAGGTTGGTGGCGTCGGCGATGGCGATGGGAACATCCAGGAAGCGGGCGATGCTCTGGGCCAGCAGGGTTTTGCCGCTGCCGGTAGGGCCGATAAGGAGAATATTGGATTTGGCGATATCGGTATCGTTCTCTTCGCTCTTTTTGAAAATCCGCTTGTAGTGGTTGTAGACAGCGACGGAAAGGGTCTTTTTGGCCTCCTCCTGACCGATGACGTACTGGTCGAGAAGGGATTTGAGCTCTTTGGGTGTCAAAAGCCGGGGGTTGAAGTCACTTCCGGATCCGCTCTCGTCCTCCTCTCCAAAAAGGATCTTGTAGGCGGAGATGACGCAGTTGGAACAGATATAGGCGTTGTTGCCGGCGATGAGGGGATTCTCTTCGCTTTCAGGAGTTCCGCAGAAGCTGCACTTTTTATTGGGCATCGTTTTTCCTTTTGAAGGGGATTCCCCGTTGGGAATCCAGTACGAAACGGCAGAGATTTTTCACCGCCTCGTTTCCGGATTCATCGTAGAGTTTCTGAGCCGTCTCCCGGAGCGGTTCTCCGCTCTCGAAAAGACGGCGGTAGGCGCTTTTGATGGCATTGATGCTTTCGCGTTCCAGTTTGCGGCGGAGACCGGTCAGATTGAGGCCCCGCAGCACTGCTCTGTTGCCTTCGGCCAGGCAATAGGGAGGGATATCCTGGCTGAGGGCACTGGCGCCGGCGATCATGGCGTAGTCGCCGACGTGGACGAACTGATGGATCGGTGTCATCCCGCCGACGACCACATGGTCGCCCAGCTCCACATGTCCGGCCAGTGTCGCCGCGTTGGCGAGGATGCAGTGGTTGCCGATATGTACGTCGTGGGCGATATGGACGTAGCCCATCAGGAGGTTGTCACTGCCGATGCGGGTTACACCGCCGCCCCCTTCGGTACCGGGATTGATCAGGGTAAACTCCCGGATAATGTTGCGGTCACCGATTTCGAGACGGACTTTTTCGCCGTGATATTTGAGATCCTGGGGAATCGATCCGATCACGGCATGGGAGAAGATACGGTTCTCCCGGCCGATGACGGTATGGCCTTCAATCAGTGTGTGGCTGCCGATCCGGGTACCTTCGCCGATGACGACCTCGGGGCCGATCACGCAAAAAGCGCCGATACTGACCCCTTCCGCGATTCGGGCTCCGTCGGCGATCTGGGCGGTGGGATGAATGCTCTTCACGCTTATTTGTCCACGATCATCGCTTTGAGTTGGGCTTCCGCCACCAGTTTCCCGTCGACGTAGGCTTTGCCGTCGAGAAACCAGACCGCACCTTTGTTTTTGAGCACTTCGAGCCGATAGACCAGCTGATCGCCCGGGGTGACGGGCGCACGAAACTTCGCCTTGTCAATACTCATGAAATAGACCACTTTGTCCTGGGTGTTCTCCTGCCCCTCGGCATCCATACTTTTAAACGCCAGTACACCGCCGGCCTGGGCCATTCCCTCGATGATCATGACGCCGGGATAGATGGGGTGGTCGGGGAAATGCCCCTGAAACACGGGTTCGGAGATGGAGACGTTTTTGTAACCTTCGATGGAGCTGCCGGGTTCCAGGGCGGTGATGCGGTCCACCAGCAGGAAGGGAAAACGGTGGGGAAGGATTTTCTGAATGTCTATGACATTGTAAAGGTAATTCGACACTTTCGGCCTTTCCGATGATTTTTTCCGGGTCGTTCCGGGTGACCCCGGGGAGAAATGAGCAATATTTTATCCAAAATAGGTAAAGAAGCGATTTACTTTTGATTGTCGGGAGCGTGACCCTCTTTCGGAAGGGGAATCAGCCGTTCCCGTACATCGTCGAAAGTATGGCTCTGCAGGGAGAGTTCCAGCTTTTTCTCGGGAATGGCATCAACGACCAGCAGTGCGCTCAGGTCGAAAGGGGTGGGAAGCAACCGCTGACGGAGCCGAAGCTCTTCGTCGAAAGGGGGAGGGGAAAAAATGAGATCGTTCAGGCTCCGGTAGTTCCATCCTCCCAGCAGATTGTAGTCATGGAGAGTGAGGAGTTTGACCTCATCACGATTGAGATAGGCGAGCGGACCGATCCGCTCGTGGATTTTTCCTCTGGTATAGCCGCGTCTGAGGGTGGAGTAGGGGAGAATATGGGCGGCAACCGGTCGGTTGCCGACTTTCAGCAGTGCACCGGTCAGACGCCAGTTGAGGAAGCGTTCCCGAACGATCCGGTAGGGAATCCCCTCTTCTTCCAGGGCAATCCGCCGCTCGTAAAGGGCGATACGCTCTTCGATCGATTCGGGTTGGATCTGTCGGGAAAGGGGAGTGAAGAGTTCGTCAGCCAGTTTGTGCTGCTGTTCCCGTTGAATCGTCAGACCGTATAGACAACCGCAATAGTCCTGACGGTAGAGTTGCGCCGCTCTGGCCATACGGTTCTGTTCCTGGGTGCCGGAGGCTTTCCGGTAGTCGGGCGCGATAAACATCACTCCGTGCTCTCGACCCAGACGCTCCCCCTCCCGGCGCAGCTGTTCGAGGGATTTTTTCGGAGAGGTCAGAAGGGTGGAAGTGAAACACTGTTCGCCAAGTTCCGCCGCTTTGGCGGCGCTGACAGCGAAGCGCCGGTCAAAACAGACGGCACAACGTTTCCCTTTTTCCGGTTCGTGCTCCAGTCCCCGCACCGCTTTGAGCCACGCTTCGGTATCGTAGGGACCTTCGATCAGTTCGATTCCCAGCTGTCGGCAACTGCGTCGGACCTCCAGAAGACGCAGGTAGTACTCGCTGTAGGGATGGATGTTGGGGTCGTAGAAAAATCCGACGAGTTTTTCTTCGGGATACTCTTCTCTGAGTTTCCGGAGGAAGTAGTGGCTGTCGACAGCGCAGCAGATGTGGACGAGCATCATCGCTCCCTGGGAGAGATGATGCGGGGTGCGGAGTGCGGGGCGCGGGGTGGGAGTGGAGTGGCGCCATGAGGGGTTTTGCCGAGCGTCGTCCCGGACCCGACCCACGATTTGCGGCCTGGAACAGCGGGAATCTCTCTGTCGGCAGAGGGGGGCGTGGATTCGGGCTTCCGCCGGTGTGACGAAAAGTCGGAGTCATCTGTATTCTTCTCTTTGATTCGCGACTTTTCGTTTTTCGCTTTCCGCAAAAAGCCTTCAACTCCGGGTTTTTCGCGGTACGTCGCTCTTTGGCCCATCATTTATCCCATCTTCAGGCCGGTGACGAAGCCGGCGACGGCCGAGCCGCTGCCGGCGAAACTGAGGCGGGCGAGGCGTTCCTTGAGAAAACCGGCGAAATGTCTGAACTGCTCCGAGCCGACGGCAACGGTATGGGCAAGGCCGTCCTCGTTGATGGTGACCACCTTCTGACTCTCCAGAACGAAGATGAGAATGATACCGACCCCCAGAAGGGCCAGCAGGATTTTGAAGCTTTTCTTGAGGAAGTAGCCTACGGCCAGTCCCACGAGAAAACCGCTGCCCATCTCCAGCCAGGGAAGTTCCGGAATTTTATCCATCAGCTTTTCATTCATTGCGTAGAGGCCCCATTGAAATATTTATTGATATGAATCATAGCACATCATGACTTGAGCCAGCGTACCATATCGAGCGAGAAGCGTTCCATCGCCTGGTTGGCTGCCCGGATGAAGCCCGGTGCGTCGGTAGTGGAACAGGGGATGCGGTAATCGAAACGTCGGCTTTTGACCAGCGTTTTGTTGCTGTTGCGCAGAAGACGCAACCCGATGGAGATGACCGCATAAGATCCCTGCGGAGTGATCTGGTGTTCAAAACGGTAAATTGTGGTTTCCAGAAGGTAGTCGGCTCCCGCTTCGGATGCGTAATCCAGAACGTGACGAAACGCATGGGCCCGTTGAAGGCTTTCGATGATATGGGCCATCAAAAGACGGTTGAGGGATTGACTCCACTGATGATACAGGTAGTAGGAGCGTGTCAGATCGCTGCGGCTGTAGTAGATGCGGCTGCTCATGGTGTCGTCGATCCCCTTGGGATAGTCGACCCGTACGTCGCTGCCGGCGTACGGGGTATGTACCGGAGCCAGCTCCGCGGGAGCCAGGGTATACATCTCAAGCTGCCTGGAAGCGCAGGCCGCCAACATCAATACCGCAAAGATGAGGATTGAAAAACGTTTCATTCACCGGGTCCTTTGGGCGGACGACCGCCGCCGAAAATAAGAGAGGAGGGGTGTCGGCTGAGGGCTTTGAGGTCTTCGGCCAGCTCCTGATAACGGTAACTCAGTTCGCTCAGATCCACCTGAATGGGACGGACAATTTTGCGCAGGTCGTATTCGCCCCGTTTGAGGCGTTTGTCGATTCCCCGGGAGACTTCGGCGATATTCTGTCCGGCGTCGCGGATGGAGTGAAGGACGGGAGGGAGCTCCTTGTTGAGAGTCCTGGTGATTCCGGCGACCTCTTTCTCGATTACGTCGGCCCGCCGGTCGAAACGTCGGAGTGTCGTGTTGAATTCATCCGCCAGGGTGATGATCCGCTCCTCCACCTCCGTGGCTTTGCGGGTGGCCCGGGCAGTGTTGTCCAGGATTTCACTCAGGCGTTCCCGGTTGGACCGGGAGACTACCTGCTCCAAGCCGTCAACCGCCCGTTCGAGCTTTTTCATCAGGCGGGGGGCGCTGTTGAGCAGTTGGTGGATCATGGAGGGGCGGGTGGGAATGACGGCAATGTGGCCGGGGGTGCTGTGAAGCAGAGGCGCTCCCCGACTGCCTCCGTCGATTTCGACATAACTGAGGCCGGTGATTCCCTGGAGTTTGAGAAGCGCGTACATATTCCGGGTAATGGGAGTACCTTCGTTCAGGCGGATTCGCACCCGAATGCGCTCGACATCCTGGGGCAGGACCTGGATGGAGGTGACTTTGCCCACGTCGACGCCTTTGAGTTTGACGGTGGAGTCTACGGTCAGACCGTCAACCGGTTCACTGAAATAGAGATCATACTCGGTATATTTCTGCTCAAATCCGTATTTGGCCAGCCAGAAACCGAACCCCAGCAGTGCTGCCCCAAAGAGAAGAACGAAGAGACCCACCAATGTGTAATTTATACGGCTATACATCGCAGAGTCCGGCCTTCTTTCCCGTGATTTCCGTTATTTTACCCATAAATCGTTTGGAGATATATTCGTTTTTGAAAAAACGCTCCACGAAGGGATGCTCGGAAGCCAGAACCTCCCGGAGCGTTCCCTGGGCAACGACCCGTTTGTCGGCCAGGACAGCCATGCGGTCGACGATGGAGAAGATGGAGTCCAGATCGTGGGTGATCATCACCACAGTGATATCCAGGGCGTCGCGCAGATCCACGATGAGCCGGTCAAAGGCCCGGGCACCGATGGGGTCAAGTCCCGAGGTGGGTTCATCGAGAAAGAGAAGCCTGGGATCCATCGCCAGAGCCCGTGCCAGGGCGGCCCGTTTGATCATCCCGCCGCTGAGTTCACTGGGATAGAGGGCGGCGGCGCGGGAATGGAGTCCCACCATCTCCAGTTTTTCCCGGATAATCTTCTCCCGGAGACGCCGGGGGACACGGGTGTACTCTTTGATGGGCAGAGCGATATTCTCAGCGACGGTCAGGGAGGTGAAGAGGGCGCCAAACTGAAACAATACGCCCCACTGGCGTCGGAGAGCCTGCTGGGAGGCGTAGTCGATGCGGGAGAGGTCCTGCCCCAAAACCCGAACGGTCCCGGCGCTGGGGCGCAGGAGCATAATGATCTCTTTCATCAGGACCGACTTGCCCGCACCGCTCTCCCCGAGAATGGCGAAGATTTCTCCGGGTCCAACGCTGAGATCGACTCCGTCGTGAATCACGGTGTCGCCAAAACGGGTAACGATTCCTTTCATCTCAATGATGGGGCTTGGAGAGGTCGTCACCATCCCAGCTCCGTGAAGATGACGGAAAAGAGCGCGTCGCATGCAATGACAAAAAAGATGGCGTGTACGACGCTGGCGGTAGTTTCGATGCCGATGCTTTCGGTATCGCTGGTCACCCGGAATCCGTGGAAACATCCTGTGGCGGCGATGATCAGGGCGAAGAAAGGACCTTTGATGATTCCCAGGATATAGTGTTTGACGTTCAGGACCTCCTGGAGACGGTCGAGAAAAAAACTGTAGGAGAGTCCTACCTGGGCCTTGGTGGCGAGCATTCCTCCCAGGATCCCCGCGATATCGGCAAAAAAGATCACCAGAGGCATCGCTACCACCAGCGCCACTACCCGGGGAACCACCAGGAAATAGATCGGATCGAAGCCCATGGTCTGCATGGCGTTGATCTCTTCGGTGATTTTCATGGTACCGATCTCCGCGGTATAGCTCGAAGCGCTCCGGCCGGCAATGACGATGGCGGTAATCATGGGGCCCAGTTCCCGGGTGATGGAGATGCCAATGGCGTCTACCACGAAGATATCGGCACCGAACTGAGCCAGCTGGACCAGGCTCTGATAGGCGATAACCAGTCCCACAAGAATCGAGGTCAAAGCGATAATGAAGAGGGCATCAAAGCCTGACTTCTCGATATGATAGACGGTCTCGCGCAGGCGGAAGCTGCCCGGGTGCAGGAAGAGCCGTCCGAACGCGACGCTCATCTCCCCCACGAAAGCCAGGAACTGGTGAAGGGTTTCCCACTCCTTGAAGGTGACTCTGCCGATTCGGTAGAGAAATCCCTCTTTGCGTTGGGGGAGTGAGCTCTTCCAGTCATCTTCCCGGAGAAGCTTCAGAATCTTACGTTGTTTTGCGTCGAGGTTCCGGAGGGTGACGGAACATCCCCGATGTCGGAGATGTTCCTGGAGTTCCCGGAGCAGCAGGATTCCTGTGCTGTCAAATTTTTCGACCTCTCCAAAGTCGATCAGACAGTGCTTGGAGGCGGGGAGAACCAGGGCCGTAATGGCTTTTTCGATCCGATCGGCCTCATAGAGGGTCCACGATCCCTGACAGACGATAATAGTATGGTCTCCCTCTTTTCGGAGATCGATGAACCCTGCTCGCATGGGGGGATTATACCATGGGACGACCTAACCGGGGCTACGCTACAATCCCGTCAAAAAAGGGGAAGAGTGTGAACCGGGAGATTCTGAGGCTGGCGTTGCCCAATATCCTCTCCAATATCTCCGTTCCGCTGCTCAGTTCGGTGGATACGGCCCTGATGGGGCATCTCTCCGCCGCCCACCTGGCAGCTTTGGGAGCATCGGGGATGCTTTTTATGTTCCTCTACAGCAATTTCGGATTTTTGCGGATGGGAACAACGGGCATGACAGCCCAGACGCTGGGGGCCGGAGATCACAGAGCACTCTCGATGGTGCTCGCGCGGGCGATACTGCTGGCCCTGGGACTGGGGGGAGCGTTGTGGGTGTTTCAGGTGCCGCTTTTTGATCTGGGAGCGTGGCTTCTGAATATGGAACCGGTCTATGAACCTCTGGCACGGGAATATTTTGTCATCCGAATCTGGACGGCTCCGGCGGTTTTGGGACTCTATGTGCTGACGGGGTTCTTTTTCGGGATGCAAAACGCCCGTTATCCACTCTATATGACGCTGCTGGTCAATCTGGTCAATATCCTCTTCAGCCTCTATTTCGTTCGAATACTGGGATGGGGCATCGCCGGAGCGGCCTGGGGGACGGTGGCAGCCCAGTATGCCGGACTGCTTTACGGACTCTGGTTTCTCCGTCGCTATGCGAACCGTCTGATGGATATGTCGCTCTCCAAGGCCCTCTTTCAGGGGGATTGGGGGCGTTTCTTCCATGTCAATCGAAATATTTTTATCCGGACGGTGGCGTTGACGTTTTCTTTGGCATTTTTCTATGCCCAGGCGGCGACCGAGAGGGAACGGACACTTTCGGTCATGGTACTGATGCTTCAGTTTATGATCTGGATGAGTTTTGCCATCGACGGTTTTGCCAATGCGGCGGAGAGTCTGACGGGCCGTTATTATGGTGCGGGAGACCGGGGCCGTTTTTTCAGAGCGGTGCGACTGAGCCTGATCTGGGGAGGGATCCTGGCTCTTCTGTTCGCTCTGATCTATTCGTTGGCGGGCGGGGTGATTCTCGGCCTCCTGACCGATCAGCGGGAGGTACTTGATGCGGCACAACCTCTGCTGCCGCTGGTGGGGCTTCTGCCGCTGCTGGGGTTTGCCGCATTTATCTATGACGGAATTTTTATCGGGATGACCGCAGTCCGCGCCATGCGAAATGCCGTGATTCTCGCTACCCTGCTTTATGTGGCCGGCTTTTACATACTGAAAACCATACTGCCGCTCTCCGATGCGTTATGGATCAGTTTTATGGCTTTTTTCTTTTTCCGGGGGATGGTGCAGTGGTGGATGTTCCGACAAAAGGGTTGGAGACTTACCTGAAGTGAAGCGGAAGAGGTTTTGTTTTCGGACCGGAAATGCAACCTGGGTTCACTTGCCGCTAAAGATCTTTCGTTACGATGCCGTCATCAAAACAACGAAGGAGTCATCATGAGTCACAGACATCTGCAGAAAATCGAAAAGATATTCACCCATCCCACCCCCGCCAATCTGGACGTCAAAAAGACCTTCAGCGCTCTGGAACATTTTGGCGTGAAGATCGAGACGACCAAAGCCCACAGTGCCAAGCTTTTCTATGGAGAAAAAGAGGAGATTCTTCAACTGCCCCACGGGGATCATTTTACCAAAGATGAGGTGGTCAAACTCCGTCACATCCTTGAAAATTTCGGTCTGACTCCCGAGAGACTTGCAGGGAAATGAGCCCGTTCGTTTCGCTATAATAGGCTCAAAAAATCATGGGAGGCAAGGGATGGAGATCAAACAGTGCAACTCGCTGGAAGAGGCCCGGACCGAGATCGACAAGCTCGACGAGAAGATCGTGGAGCTCATCGCCGCGCGCAATGCCTATATCCGTCAGCTGGCCCACTTCAAAAACTCCGTCGACGAGATCAAGGCGGAGGATCGCATCAGCGACGTGATCAATCGGGCCCGCGCCAAAGCGATCGAGCTGGACCTCTCTCCCAATCTCATCAACGACCTCTATATCCGCATGATCGACGCTATGGTCGACAGCGAAGTG
>Ga0256843_1001122_pt1 | contig 21636 bp, 21 predicted proteins | sample AlvinellametaG_FD_191572 | JGI IMG/M metagenome (GOLD analysis project Ga0256843, IMG submission 191572) | Pompeii worm associated microbial communities from hydrothermal vent at the East Pacific Rise, Pacific Ocean - Alvinella | ecosystem: Host-associated > Annelida > Integument > Unclassified ... | reverse complement strand
GAGTACTTATCTCTATATGCTTAATAAAAACAATAAAGTAGAGGAAAATTCCAATGAAAGACCTTGGTAGAAAAATATTTATAATTTTTAGTTTCATAGCAACAACTATATATGCAGATGTAACTGCCTATGTAGAGCCTAAAACGATATACAGAGGTGATAGTGCTTTTTATAATCTCAAAGTTTCAGGCGGAGCTATCAATAAACCTATGATTGATACAATTTGTGGTAGTGCTGTCATTGGAACACGTTCACAAACTTCTATTGAGATGGTCAATGGAGACTACAAAAAAAGCTATGTACTCTCTTATGAGTTTACTCCGACAAAGAGTTGTGTAATTGAACCTGTTGAGGTGGAGATAAATGGAAAAAAAGAGAAGTCTAATGCTGTGAAAGTTGTAGTAAAAGAGGCTTCAAAAGATAAAAATGCTCCTTTTTTACTCTCACTAAAACCATCTAAAGAGTCCCTTTTTGTAGGTGAACCTTTTGAGTTGACACTCACACTCAAACAGAGACGTGATGCGGTAGTTGTTGATAGTAAATTTTTACCACCTGATTTTAAAGGTTTTTGGATTAAGGGTGAGTCTCAAGCAAAAAGAGAGGAGCAGGGTGAGTATGTAGTTACAACTGCAAAGTATAAACTTGCAGCACAAAGAGAGGGAAATTTAACAATATCCCCTGCTCAGATAAAGATAGCAACACGTGTAAATGGGCGTGATATGTGGGGTAGTTTTATGCCTCAGATAAAATGGAGAAGTTACTTCTCTAATGAAGTTCATATTCAAGCCAATCCTCTGCCAAATGGTGCAAAATATGTTGGTGATTTTACTATAAAAGCAACAGCTGATAAGAGAGAGATCAACTCCAATGAAGCGGTAAATGTAACAGTTGAAGTCATTGGTGAGGGGAATTTAGAGGATATTGAGAGTTTTAAACCTCATATTCCAGGTGTGAATGTTTTTGAAGAGAAGGTAGAGATTAAAGGAGACAAGCTGACACAAAAGCTTGCATTTGTAGCAGACAGAGACTTTACTATACCCCCTTTTAAACTCGCATTTTATAACCTTAAAACAAAAAGAGTTGAGCAGATAAAAACTGAGCCAATTCATATTAAAGTCAATGGTGTTGCCAAAGCGGCAAATGAGTTGAAAATTGCTAGAGAGAGTGTGAGTGACAAAGTTCAAACGCCTCTAAACTCACAAACAACAGACTCAACAACGATAGATAAAGTCTACGTGGTTGTAGCATTCATTATTGGAGTTGTTTTGGGTATGATGCTGATGCTTTTAAAACCATTGAAACTCTCAAGAAATGAGAAAAAGTTTAATATAAAAGATGAAAAACTGCTACTGATTAAACTACTTCCATACCGTGACAGTGACGAAGATGTAAAGAGTCTTGTCGAGAAATTAGAGCAAAATCTCTACTCAACGCATAAAGAGAAAATAGATAAAAACTTAGTTAAAGAGATAGTTAAAAAGTATAATATCTCTTAATCAAGGATGTCATGCAACTTATTTGCATGCGCCATCTCTTTGTGAACTTTCTCCCACTCATCATTCTCAATGCTTTTTTTCATATAGCTCAGCTCTTTTTCAAAGAGAGTTATCGCTTCTAAAAGGTTCTCTTTATTTTGACGAAAAATATCTTCCCACATATAGGGAGAGGATTTTGCAAGACGACTCATAGAGCGAAAACCACCGGCTGCGAGTGCCAAGATATTATCTCTTTTCTCCTGTCTCATAACTGTATTTGCGATTGAGTAAGAGATTGCATGCGGCATATGAGAGATAAATGCAGCATGACGATCATGCTCATGTGCTTTCATAAAGTACTTTTTCATCTTTAATGCTTTAAAGATTTTACGTGCTACTTCTCTTTGGTGCTCTCCGCTATCTTCTAAATCACACAAAACGACTACTTTATCTTCATAGAGACCTTCAATGGCAGCATGCGGACCAAAGTTTTCTGTTCCTGTCATTGGGTGTGCTGCAACAAAATTCTTACGTATCTCTTTTGGTACAGAGGCAACAATCTTCTCTTTTGTACTTCCCAAATCAATAATAGTTGTTAAAGAGTGAACATCTTTAAGCTCCTTAAGTGCTGCAATGACACCATTAACCGGAATGGCCAAAAAGATTACATCTGCTTTTTTTACATCTTCAAAATTTACTATTTTATCGACAAGAGCAAGTTTTAAAGCATCTTTTTGATGAGTTTTATTATGGTCATACCCTACAATAGAGTTGATAAAATCCAGTTTTTTGAGACTAAGAGCAAGGGATCCACCCATAAGCCCAAGACCTATAATTGCTATATTCATTTTCAAACTTTTTTTTAATTTGCGAAATTATACTAAATTTACCTAACATTAACTAGCAAATGGGTAAAATCTCTTCTAATTTTAATTATGGAACTTTAATGAAAAGACTTCTTTTTGCTCTACTTATACTATCTGTAACCAATATTTATGCCAAAGTTGTAAATGAGATTTATTTTGAAGGTATTGTACATATCTCTAAACCCGTAGCTCTTCGTATGCTCTCTTTTGAAAAGGGTGATGACATCAATGTTGAAGATGTTGATAGGGCGATTAAAAACTATTTTGAGCAGGGTTACTTTAATGATATCTGGGCAGAGTTTGAAGGGGATAAACTCACTTTCTATTTTAAAGAGAAGGCTGTTATATCAAAAGTGGAGCTCAAAGGGTGGAAAGAGAATGATGAAGATGTTCAAGAGGCTGTGATACAGTTGGAAAAAGGGACTCTTTATGATGAGAAGAAGATAGAAGCTGCCAAAAAACGTATTATTGAAGCTATATCCCAAGAGGGAAAGATTGATTCAGTTGTAGAGGTAGAAAAAGAGTATCTTCAAAACGGAAGTATCAAGGTTACATTCATCGTAAATGAGGGTGAAGAGATAATCATTGAAAAAATTAAGTATAGTGGTGTGTATGGCCTTGATCCAGATGATTTTGATGATGTTATCGCCAATAAAGAGCATCAGTTTATGGGATGGTTCTGGGGACGTAACGATGGAAAGATGTCTCTGCGTGATTTAGAGTATGACAACTTGAGAATTCGTGACTTATATATGCAGCATGGATATCTGGATGCCAAAGTCGATGAACCCTATACAAGAGTTAACTTTGACAGCTATACAGCTGATATGAGCTACCAGATTAGTGAAGGAGATCAGTATACAATCTCTAAAGTAACTTTGAGTCTGACAAAGGATGTTATTGAGAAAGAGAAGTTAAGAGAGCTCTTAAAACTCAAAAAGGGTGAAATTTTTAATATTAAACACTTTAGAGATGACTCAGACAAGATTAAAACAGCCATTGCAGATAGAGGTTACGCCTTTGTACAGGTTATTCCTGACTTGAAAAAGGATAAAGAGGCTAACACTGTTGAAGTAGTATTTCGAGTCTCTCCAGGTGAGAAGGTTAAAATCAGAGATGTTCTTATCTCTGGGAATACACGAACACTCGATAGAATTATTCGTAGAGAGCTCTATCTGGGGCCAAGTGACATCTACTCTTTAACTGATCTAAAAGACTCTCGTGCAGCACTCGGTCGCCTTGGTTTCTTTGAGGGTAATACTATTGAAGAGAAAAGAGTAGATAACAAGACAATGGATTTGATTGTTAAAGTTAAGGAGGCACCGACTGGAAATATTCAGCTTGGTGGTGGTTATGGCTCTTATGGAGGGCTTCTTTTAAGCATTGGTATCAACGATAGAAATATCTGGGGTTCTGGTATTAATGTTGGGCTCAAAGCTGAGAAATCAGAGACAACACAGAACTACTCTTTTAATATCTCAAATAGTAGACTCAATGATAGTGACTTCTCAGGTAACTTCTCTATTTATCATTCTGTCTATGAGTATAATGACTATACGGTCTTTACTGATGGTATCGCTGCTGGTGTAGGGCATAGATTCTCACGCCATATTTCAGGTTATTTGGGGTATGGTTACTCAAAGAATGATTATGATTTTGATGAGGATTTTGATACTACACTCTATGGGGACACTACATACTTTGAAGCTTACTCAAAGAGTGGTATTACTCTTAGTATAAAGTGGGACAATACGGATGATTATTATCTTCCTCGGGAAGGTTTTACACTCTCTCAGAGTTTTGAGAAAACCGGACTTGGAGCAGATGCAAACTATCTTAAGTCAAGAACAAATTTTGCAAAATATTTTGGGCTTGAGGAGTATCTTGGATTTGATGCAATCTTCCGTTATAAGGCAAGATTTTACAACTTAACTAATAATGGGTATGTACCATTAGCAGAGAAGTTCTATATGGGTGGTATTAGTAGTGTAAGAGGTTATGAGTCCTATTCACTCTCACCTACAATAGCTGACTCAACAGCAACAGACGGTATTCGTAGAATTGGTGGAACACGTACATTCTCAAATAATGTTGAGTTGAGTCTTCCACTGGTTCCTCAAGCTAAAATGCGTATGGTTACCTATGTTGACTGGGGTGTGATTTCAGATGACACAACAGCAAACCTACTCTCCAACAATATCTCACGTGCAGGTTATGGTGTAGGATTAGAGTGGTTCTCTCCTGTTGGTCCAATTCAGTTGATGTTTGCAAATCCTATTGACTCACAATCTGGAGATAAAGTATCTCACTTTGAGTTTACAATGGGACAGAGATTTTAAGTGTTGAAAACAACCTTAAAATCTTGATTTGAACACGCAATAGATTTGACTGCATTTTTTGTAATATAGAGTCTCTTTTTAGACTCTATTAAAAGTTTTCCATCCTCAAAGCTCATCTCAAAATCTATATTTCTAGGTCTATGTGAAAGCAGAGCAATAGTAAGTGAGAGTAAAAAGCTAAGTGCTTTTGTCTGTTGCGCATCTTCTGGAAGAAGCGTACTGTACTTTTGTAAGTGTGACTCTGCAGGGAGTCTCTTTTTTGCATATTTTGTCAGTGTTGCAATAAGGGTAATATCTTTATGGGTAAAGCCATACTCCAAAGCACTCTGAATGAGATAGTATGTGTGTTTATTCTGCGAATAGAAATGAACACTGCTTCCAGCAGGGTAGAGTTTTGCAGCCAGAGAGAGAGCAGCTCTGTACTCTTTATTGATATTAAAAAACTCATAAGTTAAATCAAAAATCCTTTTACTTAAGAGGCTAAGATGATTTGAGTACTCTTTGTCAGCTACATGTGCATCTAAGATATATCGCACCGAGGTGTTATAGTTGTGTGGAAACTTATCTTTAGTGTTTCTTAACAGATCAGAGAGATAGACCCCCTCACGAACACCAACTCCACTTGTAATAATCTTCGTAATATCGAGACGTTTCATAATACGTGCTAAAATGAGCGTACCTGGCTGTATAACATCAAATCTATTACTCTTAATACCTAAGCTCTTTAACTCATCTTCATTAGCAGCATTGAGTAGCTTTTGAATATACTCATTAAATGTTGCAGCGGTGTACTCAAAAGCGTGAAGTTTGTTTAGCGGATAGTTGCATCTTTTCATAATAGCATTGGAGATGGCACGAAATGTTCCTCCAATACCGATAAGTGTTGTTATCTCAGTAGAGGCTATTCTCTCAAGCTCTCTATCAATATAGAGCTTTGCCCCCTCTATATCACCTGAGTCAAAGAAGAGCTCTTTGAGTCTTACTGTACCAAGCTTTAAAGAGAGAGTATTAGAGACATTGTTTCCATCTATAAAACTTATTTCAGTAGAGCCTCCACCGATATCTATACTTATAGCATTTTGCTGCTTTGGAAGGAGGTTCGCACATGCAATAGCGCCAAAATAGGCCTCCTTTTCTCCACTAATTACTCTGATTTTTAATTTGAGTTTTGATTTTACTCTTTGGAGAAATTGAGCTCTATTTGGTGCATCGCGCAGAGCTGATGTAGCCACACAGAGGATTTTCTTTACTTTAAATGATTGACTGATTTGTAAAAAATCATGCAGAGCATCGAAAGTTCTCTGCATTGGCTCTTCTTGTAGTTCACCATTATGTTTATATGCGTTTTGTGAAATTCTTACTTTTGATTTTTCTTCATGGAGGAGGTGAAATGCAAAACGAGAAGTTTTTTCATAGACAACCATTCTTATGGAGTTTGAACCGATGTCTATGATGGCTACTCTCTTAGCCAATATTTACTCTTCTATCTCTAAGTTTTTGTATTTAAACTGTAACTCTGCTATAGTCTCTACATTGTCTTTATCCGGAACAATACAATCTACCGGACAAACTGAGATACATGCAGGCTCATCATAGATACCGACACACTCTGTACAACGATCTGGATCGATGTAGTAAATCGGATCACCCTCTTCAATAGCTATAGTTGGACACTCTTCACGACAAGCGTCACATGCTATACATTCATCATTTATAATTAATGCCATATTTTAAAACCTTAAATCTATACTTATTTGTTTATGTGACGATTTATAACAAAAGTAAGCTTTATTATTTTTGAAACGCTATCTCTTTCTTGGAATTATGCAAGATAGTTGTGAATTGAGTTGCAGTGAAGCAACGGTACCCTCTACTCCATCTTCTCTGTTTTTGATGCTTATTTTCGCACCTAAGGCATCGGCAGCACTCTTTGCAAGAAAAAGTCCAAGGCCGACACCACTTTTGTTTCCTTGACGCTTAAATGGTGCAAAGAGATCAACACTCTCATCAATTCCACACCCCTCATCAATGACCTCTATCAAAAGTCCAAAATCATCTTGTGAGCTTTTAAGGAGAACTGACTTCTCTTTTGGTGTAAATTTAAGAGCATTTTGCAAAAAGTTTTGAATAATCTGATTGAGTAGACTAACTTGAAGCGTTGCCATAAATGCATTTGGCTGAAAGTCCATCACTAGCTTTTTACCCTCGTTTTCAGCAAGAAGCTTAAAGTCATCCGCTTTTTGTTTTAAGATTGCAATGACATCTACCTCTTGTGGCTTGTCAAGTTGAGCACCCTCTTGACGCCCTATATTTAAAATATTTGATACGATGATGTTCATCTCATCAATTGTCTTGTTTGTAGTCTTAAGCGCCTCTATATACTCTTCAGGGGTACGTTTTTTAATAAGTGTGACCTGATTTTTAAGTTTAATGACAGCAAGTGGAGTTTTTAGCTCATGCGCAGTTCCTATAAAGAGCTCTTTTTGATATTTGACAAAGTTCTGAATTCTTGAGATAAGATGGTTGAGTGTTTGTGCAAGGGGTTCAAACTCCTGAGGTACCTCTTCAGCTTTAATGGGTTTCATTAGGTGCTCATTCATATTTGAGAGTCTGTGTGAGAGTGTGCGCACCGGCGCGACAAGCATTTTTGAAAGGGCAACAGCGTAGATGATAACTAAGATAAAGCCTGCAATATTGATAATAAATATATAGTTTAAGATCTTGTTGAGCAGTCTCTTTGTTGGGGTAATCTCTTTTGATATCTTAAGATAGGCCTTGTCTTGAAGATTAAAAGGGTAGATGAGAGTAAGAAAAGTGTGTTTGTTTCCGCTCATCTCATAGACATCGGCTTCAGGATGCTCTTTTTTAAGATAGATTATCTCTACACTTAGTGAGAGAAAATTCTCCTGAATCGACTCATCAAGCTCATCAAGTTGGAAAACAGATTTATATCCGGCAATATTTTTAGCATATTTTATAAGTTCCTCTTTTTTCTCGTCATAGATTGATTTTTCGATATAAAAGTATAAAAAAGATGAAAAGATGAGAATAAGTGATGCCGAAGATATTATAAGTTGAATTAAGAACCGTTGTCGGATACTTCTTTGTGAGAACATTTAGGAGTGCCTTATTTTTAGTTACAAAATTATAACAAAAATAAGGCAAGAAGTCTGTTAGTTTACCTCTTTAGGAAAACAGAAACGGTAACCACGACGACGAACAGTCTCGATAGTTGTAATAGATAAAGGTTTATCCATTTTTTGTCTAATCTGGTTGATTGCAACCTCAATTACATTTGGAGTAACGAGTTCCGGCTCTTCCCAGATAGCATCAAGAAGTTGCTCTTTAGAAACAATTTGATCACGGTGACGAGCTAAGTGAGTTAGTACTTCAAAAGGTTTCCCTTTAAGTTCAATCTCTGTCTCTTTGTATGTGATTTTCTCCTCTTCAGGATTAATAGTTAAATCTTCGATTTCGATGATGTTGCTTCCACCAAAACGTAAACGAGCTTCAAGACGTGCAATAAGAACATCAAAATCAAACGGTTTTCTGATATAATCATCAGCACCGGCACGAAGTGCTTCGATTTCGCTCTCATTGTCATCTCTAGCAGAAAGTACAACTACAACTGTTTTAGGAGTATTTGCTTTGATATCACCGATAATGTCTACTGAGTTTCCATCTGGAAGCATCCAGTCCATTAGAACTAAATCGTAGTTACGAATATCAAGATAGTACTCACCATCTTTTAATGTCTCAACAACATCGCTTTGGTAACCAAACTCTTTTAGTCCCTCTGCAAGCATTTTATTTAATGTTACTTCATCTTCTATGATAAGAATGCGCATTAATTATTTCCTGTTTCTAATATTTTGGCGGAATTGTATCATAATTTTAGGTTACTTTAAAGTTTTTTTCAATTTTTTTTAAAAAAAAGTGAAGTTTAGATTAAGTTAGTACTTTAGTTGAAAGAAAATGTGTTACTCACAGAGACCTTGCAGTCGGGAAGTATAGATGGTTTTGTTATTTTTAGATTAACTCTGTTTGTTTGAGGAAATTTTTTTTTGATATTTTTACCTAAATCTTTTAAAGCATCTTCGATGAGCAGAAATTTCTTCTTTTTCATTCGTGATTTTACAAGTTCAACGACTTGGGCATAGTTGATGAACTCTTTTTTATAATCATAGTCGAGCTCTATATTAAGAATGACTTTTTGAGGCTTTACTCTCTCAAAGTCTAAAATACCAATAATGCATTTAAATGTTAAATCTTCAATATAGATTCTCAAAACTATATAACTCTCTTCTCTTCACCCTTAATTACACGAACAATATTTGGAATATGTTTATAAAAAAGAATAAAGACAATAAAGACAACTGGTGCATGAGCCATATCTGGATGGATGATAAAGCTTGAGATTAGCAGAGCTAAAACACCTGTAAGAGAAGAGACGGATGAGATACGAACAGTTTTTGCCATTACTCCCCATACAACTAATGCGATTGTTGTCTCAATTGGTAGCATAAACATCATCACACCCATTCCAGTTGCAATCCCTTTTCCTCCCTCTAAACCAAGATATGGTGAGAAGCAGTGACCAATGACAGCTAAAACAGCAATAGCCCAAAGAGTAGCTTCGCTCATCCCTGCAAAGTAAGCAACTACTAGTACTAAAACACCTTTAAGTGCATCAAGAACCAGTGTAGCGATACCAAGTTTTTTCGCAAGTGCAGGGTTGCTCTCTTTAACAACACGCAGTACATTTGTAGCACCTATACTCCCACTCCCACTAGCTTTAACATCAACTCCGGCAAATTTTTTAGCTAATAGCAGTCCAAAAGGAATACCTCCAATAAGATAGGCTGCAATATAAAACTGAACATTTGGGTTAAATAAAAAATCCATAAAATAAATACCTTTAAAAATAGTGACGGTATTTTACACAAATAACTATTAAAGAGAGTTTTTATGGCCTATAATTTCATATAATATTAATTATAAGTTATAATGGTTTTTCAAAGTTAATTATTATAAGGAGACTCTGTTTTGAAAAAAGTATATATATTACTTCTAATGTTGCTATCTTTAGATGCAAAGTATCTCGATACAAAGAGATGTCAGGAGTGTCATGAAGATATTCACTACGAGCATACACACTCTATGCACCATAAATCATCACTCTTTAAAGATGAGGTACACCAAAAGGTAAAAAATGCCGTAAATAAAGAGAAGTACTCCTGTGCACTCTGCCATATGCCAGGAAGCAGTAACCTTAGAGCACTTATGAAGGGTGAAGAGCAGCCGGATGAGAGAGATAAACGACAACTTGACGGTGTCTCATGTTACTATTGCCACCAGATTAAAGATGTCTACCACTCTAAAATGTACAATATCAATATCTCCTCTGCAAAAGAGGGAGAAAAACCAACGATGTATGGAAATTTAATGGATCCTGATGATAGTGACAAACACAAAGCTGCACCCAATGATATCTATAAAAATTCAAAAGTATGTATGGGGTGCCATTCGCACAAAGAGAATAAGCTCGGTTTTGAGGTGTGTCGCACACAAGAGAGCCAAGCCCCACAGAGCGACTGTATCAAGTGTCATATGCCAAAAGCAGACGGAGGGAATGAGAAGTTTAACAAAAAAGGAAGAAGTGAGTATGCAACACACTCCTTTTTAGGTATTCACTCTCCGGAGATGGTAAAAAAAGCGGTGAAATTGGAGCTTGAGTATGATAAGGATGAGAGTAAGTTACATCTCTATATTACAAATATGACAGGACACTACATCATTACACACCCAATGCGATTAAAATTTGTAAAGACAGTTATCAAAAGAGATGGCAAGGTTATCTGGAGTAACTTTAAAAAATCACCGCTTGAAGACAAAGAGGCAACTTTTTTAATTGTTTTAAAAGATAAAGATGAAAAACCTACCCTTCCAAACAGAGCCGTTGGGTATAAGATAAATCAAAATCTTGCGCAAAAGGCAACAAAAAGTGTCGTCTATAGCGTTCCAAAACTAAAAAAAGGTGATGAGGTGATAAGTAGATGGGTTAGTTATATTGTCAATCCTAAAATAGCGAAAAAGCTCGGTATTACCACTCCAGAGATTATAAATCCTATCGTTGGAAGTGAGGAGAGTCTATATATCTATTAGTTATAAAACTTTTTTGATATAATAACGCTATAAATAAAAGCAGGAAAAGTTTTTGAACTATACAAACGAAGAATTAAGAGAGAAGATTGACGCCTTAAAAGAGAAGTTAAGTGTAACGGTTGTTGCACACTTCTATCAGCGTGATGAGGTTTTTGAAGTTGGTGACATTACCGGTGATTCGCTTGAGCTTGCGATGAAGACTAAAGAGGATGAGAGTGAGTTTGTTCTCTTTTGTGGTGTTGGTTTTATGGGGCAGAGCGTTAAAGTTCTCTCACCTGAAAAACGAGTTGTAATGCCAAAAGTAGCCTGCTGTGCCATGGCAAGTATGATTACAGATATTCAGTATGATGAGGCTGTAAAGTTTTTAAATGAGCGTGGAATCCCAAATGAGAACATTCTACCTATTACATATATCAACTCCGGTGCTGATGTAAAGGCAAAAGTTGGTGAGATGGGTGGTATGGTCTGTACAAGTGCTAATGCCAAAAAGATTATTACAACAGCTCTTGGTGAAGGTAAAAAGATTCTTTTCGTTCCAGACAGATGTCTTGGACAAAATATTGCCAACCAGATGGGTCTGGAGTCTATGGTAATTGGTGTTGATGAGAAAGATCCAAATGAGTGTGATATCATCTGTTATGATGGTTTTTGCTCTGTGCACCAGCTCTTTACTCTTGAAGATATTGAGTTCTATCGTAAAAAGTATCCGGGTATCTTAATAGCAGTTCACCCAGAGTGTGATCCGGCTATTTGTGATGCGAGTGATTTTGTTGGTTCAACTTCACAACTTATCAAATATATTACAGAGTTGCCAGAGGATCAAAAAGTGGCAGTAGGAACAGAGTTTAATATGGTAAACCGCCTGCGTCCTAAAAACACTTATGTCCTAAGCTCTACAAAGCCCGAGTGCCCGACAATGAATGAGACAACACTCCAAGATGTTTACCTGACACTCAAAGCGATTGATGATGGTGAGCCGATTAATGAGATAGAGGTAGATGAGAAGACTCAAAAGTGGGCAAAGATAGCACTAGAGAGAATGTTGGCACTATGATTGAGCAGTTTGTAAGAGAGGCTTTGGCTGAGGATGTCGGTAGAGGTGATCTCTATGCACTTGTAGAGGGTGCGGTTGCTACCACTGCTAAAATAATTGCCAAAAGTGACGGTGTTGTCGCCGGTGTTGAGTATGTTGATCTGCTTTGTAGACTTGAAGATATTAAAGTAACTTGGCTTAAAGAGGATGGAGAGCGTTTTAAAAGAGGCGATACTCTAGCGAACTTTGAAGCTGATTCACATGCAATGCTTCGTTGTGAACGTACTATTCTTGATATACTTTTACACGCAAGCTCAATTGCAACTCTGACAAGAAAATATGTAGATATTATAGAGCCTTATGGGGTTAAGCTTCTTGATACACGCAAAACACGACCACTCTTGAGACGCTTTGAGAAGTATGCAACACGAACAGGCGGAGCTGTTAACCACAGAATGGGACTAGATGACTCTTTGATGATAAAAGACACCCACCTTAAAACAATTGAGAACTTAGCTGAGTATATTACTAAGGCGAGAAAGAAGATCCCTTTTACGGCGAAGATTGAGATTGAGGCTGAGACACTCTGGATTGCGCAGGAGGCTATGGCTGCTGAGTGTGATATTGTTATGTGTGACAATATGACACCAGAGCAGGTGCGTGAGGTTGTTGCTTATCGTAATGAGAACTTTCCACACATCCTACTTGAAGCCAGCGGCAATATCTCACTAGATACGATAGAAGAGTATGCAAAGACAGGTGTAGATGCTATAAGTTCAGGTTCACTGATTCATCAGGCTAATTGGATAGATTTATCAATGAAAATGGACTAGAGAAGTTTCTACAAAACTTCAATGAGTTCTTCTAGGAGATTTTAAATGGCTGATGATCAGGAAAAGACAGAAGAACCCACCTCAAAGAAGATAGAAGATGCCAGAAAAGAGGGAAATGTTCCCAAGTCTCAGGATACTTCGGGTGTTATAACACTTTTTGTAGCTATTTTAGCTCTTTTGATGCTTTTTCCTTTTATGGCCTCGCATACACTTACCCTTTTTAAGTACTACTTCTCTCTTATTGGCACACCCTTAGATAAGATTTTTATGATTGATATCGCAATAGTAACAATTAGAGAGTTTTTATTGATTATTTTACCGATTGCACTCTCTGTTGCTATTGCAGGAATTATCGCAGCGCTTGCTCAGTTTGGATTTCTTTTTACTACAAAGGCGATTATGCCTGACTTTAAAAAGATTGACCCTATAAAAGGGACAAAAAATCTCTTTTCGATGAAGAAGCTTATTGAAGGTGTGAAAATCACCTTTAAATCATTTACCACTCTAGGCGTCGGCTTTATATTTTTCTTTATATTTATTACAGAACTTCCAACTGTTGCTCTTTTTGGATTGGCCGATCAGCTCGATTGGCTTGTGGATAAAATGATTATTATCGCATTTGTCATGCTGCTTATTATCTTTGTTTTTGCAATTATAGATCTCATTATTGTTCGAAAGCAGTACTTTGATGGACTTAAGATGTCAAAGCAAGAGATTAAGGATGAGATGAAAAATATGGAGGGGGACCCTCTGGTTAAATCAAAAATTCGTCAAATCCAGATGGAAGCATCGAAGAAACGGATGATGGCCGATGTTCCTGATGCCGATGTCGTCATTACAAATCCCACACACTATGCAGTAGCGATTAAGTATGATGCCAAGAAGTCTCATGCTCCGATTGTTATAGCAAAGGGTAAAGATAATATTGCACAACAGATAAAGAAGATAGCTCGAGAGCATAATGTGCATATAGTACAAAATCCTCCTCTAGCCCGCTCTTTATATGCAGAAGTTGATGTTGACAAAGCTATTCCTGAAGCACTTTTTGGTGCGGTGGCCGAAGTTTTAGCCTATGTTTACAAGATGAATAAGAAATAATATATAATTTCACGTAAAAAGTAAGATATTGATTGATTTACAAAAAGTTCAAGATGCAAAGCACATTGTATTAAAGTGTCAAAGTAGTTCATTTGCTCATGCAGATGCACTCTACTCTTTTTTACTCTCTTTAGAGAAGAGAGTCTCGTTAGTTACACAGAGCGAGATAGATAGGAGACTCTCTTTTTTACCGTGGTTTAAAAAGGTACGTACAAACCTGCCATCTTCAGCAGAGTATATTGTTGAAGTAGAAGCAGATGTTGTCGGAGTTAGAGAATTTTTTAAAAGAGTCAATTTCAAGCTTAATAAAAAAATTGCCACATCACTCTATAGTGCTTTGTTAATAGAGTTTGAGAACTTTCAAAGCAGTCGATGTGATGGCATAACTTTTGCTCTTGCTGCAGAGTTGATAGAGTCAGGTGCAGAGTATAGAGTAGCTGATACAATGATTAACAAAAGGGAGCCACTCGCTCTCTTTAGATTACGAGGGCAACTCTTTTTGACTATGCGGGTACATAATAGTGCAAAGTCGGCATCTCTCTTCATTTCAGATGAGATACTCGAAGCAACAGGTGCCTCTTTAGAGGATGCATATCTAGTAATGAAAGAGACACTTAAGTTAGTTCATCTACAGAGTGTAGAGTTGCGAGATAGTGAAAATAAAATAATAAAATTGATTAAGGATGTTTAATTTGGGATACTCAAGAAGAAAAAATAACTCTTCATTTGGTTTATGGCTTGTAATGGCTATAGTAGTTGGAGCAGCTTCGTATATATACTTTTCTGCTACATTTGAGAGAAATCTCCCTGTTATCACACTAGAGGATAATAATGGTTTTTGGAATTTAAAAAAGCCTCTAAAGGTGCAAATCAGTGATGATAGTGGTGTTAAATCATATAAGATTGTAATGCGTTCAAGTGAGGGAGATAAATCTCTACAGTATGAGCAACTTATTACACCAAGTAAACATTTAGAGCTAGAGATAGAGCCGCCTCGTGGGTCATACTCTATGAAAGATAAGAGTATTGAGATTATTGTTGAGGCTCAAGATATTAGTAAGTGGAACTTTTTAAATGGTAATGATGCTGTTAAATCTTTTAAACTTACAATAGATAAAAAGAGACCAAAACTCAATATTATTAACAACTCATACAAGATCTCCCGTGGTGGAAGTGCTTTAGTTATTTTTGAGGTTGATGATGAGAACTTAGAGGAGCTCTATATCCTCTCAAACCATAACAAACACTTTAAAGCAGAACCTTTTTATAAAGAGGGTTACTACATCGCACTTCTGGCATGGCCAGTTGTTGATAGTGGTTTTAAAGCAACGGTAGTAGCACGTGATAGCGCAGGAAATATTGCAAAAGCCTATGTTCCTTTATATCTTAAAGATAAAAAATATAAACTCTCAAAGATCAGACTCTCTGATAAGTTTTTAAAGGGAAAAATCTACGATTTAGCAGAGGAGTTTGAAGAGACACAAGGTGTTGAAGGCTCTTTAGAACAGTTTAAAATCATTAATGAGGATGTAAGAGCTAAGAATGAGGCTATGATTCACAAGATAACATCTGTAGTTCCGGATGAGATGATTAGCAACTTTAAGATGAAGCGAATGTATCCTCTAAAAAATGGTCAGGTCGTTGCACACTTTGGTGATCATAGAAAGTACTACTATAATGGACGTTTTGTAAGTGAAGCATACCACTTGGGACTAGATATGGCAAGTCATGCAATGGCGCCTATAAAGACTCAAAATGGTGGTAAAGTTGTCTATAGTGACTACAATGGTCTCTATGGGAATATGCCTATCATTGCACATGGTCTTGGACTCTATACACTCTATGGCCACTGTTCAAGTATAGATGTCAGTGAGGGTGAAGAGGTAGCACCTGGTTCAAAAATTGCTAATACCGGAAAGAGTGGTTATGCAATGGGTGACCACCTTCACTTTGGTGTTTTAGTTCAGGGAATAGAGGTTCGTCCACAAGAGTGGATGGATAAGCAGTGGATAAAACTCAATATTGATGATATAATAAAGAGTGCTAAAAAAATTATTGATAGCAAGTAAAGGCTAAATGATGTATCAAACAACAATTAAAAAGAGTGTAGAACTCGTTGGAATAGGGCTGCATAAAGGTTCTCCAGTAAGATTAAGACTTGAGCCACTAGAGGCAAATAGTGGTATAGTATTTTACCGTAGTGATGTTGATGTATCTATTCCTTTAAAGCCGGAAAATGTTGTTGATACGAGAATGGCTACAGTTATTGGTAAAGAGGGGCATGTAATCTCAACTATTGAGCATATGCTCTCTGCAGTTTATGCTTATGGTATTGATAATTTGAGAATCATCGTTGATGCTGATGAGGTACCTGTAATGGATGGCAGCAGTGCAAGTTTTTGTATGCTTTTAGATGAAGCGGGTATTGTTGAGTTAGATGAACCAAAAAGAGTTATGAAGATAAAAAAAGAGGTTGAAGTAAAAGAGGGTGATAAGTATGTAAAACTCTCTCCATCACCTGATTTAAACTATGATTTTACTATTAAATTCGCTCATCCAGTAATTCAAGAGCAGGCTTATGTCTTAAAGTTTACAAAAGAGAGCTACAAAAATGAGATAGCGCGTGCAAGAACTTTTGGTTTTTTACATGAAGTTCAGTATCTGCGCTCTAAAGGTTTGGCACTTGGCGGTTCTCTTGAGAATGCAGTGGTTCTTGATGAGAAGAAGATTCTTAACCCTGAAGGACTCCGTTTTGACAATGAGTTTGTAAGACATAAGATTTTAGATGCCATTGGTGATATGAGTCTTATTGGTATGAACTTCATAGGGAATTATGAAGCATTTGCAGGGAGTCATGATTTAAATCATAAGCTTACATTGGAGCTGCTAAAAGATGCGGAAAATTATGAGGTTATTGAACTTGTGGGTGAAAAAACAAGAGAGTTAGAAAAAGCGTATGCCTAAGAGAGAGGTTGATGTTTTACTTATAGCGCTGAGTTCTCCCATATCAGTTGGCATATATGAGAATCAAGAGCTTATTGAGACGATAGAGTCAGATAAGAGAAGTTCAGATATTTTGGCTCCTATATTTAAAGAACTCTTTGAAAAATATACCATAAAAGGACTCTTCTATGCAAATGGTCCGGGAAGTTTTATGGCTATAAAAGTAGCTTATATCTTTTTAAAATCACTCAGCGTCTTAAGAGATATACCGCTTTATGCAAGAGATGCCTTCTATTTTAATGGAAATGAGCCAATAAAAGCGATAGGAAAGCTATGTTTTGTTAAAATCGCTTCAGAAATAAAAACTCAAAAACTACAAAAAGTCCCAGAGTTGAAGTTTAGACTTCCTCATAGACTTGAGTATAGTGAGTTTAGTACAGATGCAGCTCCACTCTATAAAATTGGAGCTGTCTAGATTAAGGACTTTTAGTGACAATAAGTGTACCCGCAACATCTGCCAACTTAGGACCAGGCTTCGATACCTTAGGTCTTGCCGTTGATCTTCGTAACCGTGTAGAGTTTCATCCATCTAAATTTTTTAGTGTGAGTATTAAAGGTGAGGGTGAAAATAATCCTAGACTCAAAGGTAACAACCTATTTATCTCTATCTTTAATGAGCACTACACGCGCTTAACAAAGAAAAAACAGAATTTTAAATTTACATTCTACAATCAAATTCCAATGTCTCGTGGACTTGGAAGCTCTTCTGCTGTTATTGTATCGGCTATCGCTTCTGCACATGAAGCAGCAGGGATTCGTGTTAGTAAACGTAGAATATTAAATCATGCACTTGTATATGAAGCACACCCGGACAATATTACACCTGCAGTTATGGGTGGTTTTAATGCTGCTACAATTGAGAAAAATAAGGTTTTTTCTCAAAGAAAGCATCTACCCGACTACTTAAAAGCTGTTGTTGTTATTCCAAATAAACAGATGAATACGGCGAAGTCTCGTACAATTTTGCCAAAGTCATACTCAAAAGAGAATGCTATTTACAATCTTTCACATACTGCACTTACAGTTGCTGCGTTTTTTAATGAGGATTGGGAGATGTTAAAACTTGCTGCGCAAGATAGGTTTCATCAAAAGGCGAGAATGAAGACTCTACCAGAACTTTTTTCTGTACAGAAGATTGCTTATGAGAGTGGAGCACTAATGAGTACACTCTCTGGAAGTGGAAGTACTTTTTTCTCACTTGTATATGATGATGATTCGGCAATGATTGCAAACCGAATGAAGCAGAAATTTCCTGACTTTGCAGTAAAAGTTTTGGATTTTGACAACAATGGTTTAATAATAGAGCGATAAGCCTATTAAATAAAGCAATATTTAGATATAATGGCGAAAAAATTTCATAAACCAACTAGAATGTGTGTCTCTTGTAGAGAAAGAGATAGACAATCAAATCTTACAAGATTTAGATGTGAAGATGGGCAACTTGCTCCATTTGAGGGAGTTGGCAGAAGTTTTTATTTATGTAAGAGTTGTCTTAGTGAAGAGAAAAAGCTTCAAAAAGCACTTATGCGTCAATGCAGAAGTGGAGATAGAGATAAACTTATGAACAAACTAAAGGAGATCATCACTGATGATAGATAAAGTTAGCGTTAAAGAGATTGCAGACGAACTGGGAATTACTTCAAAAGATGTCTTAGAAAAAGCAAAGAGTATGGGACTAGAAGTGAAAGCTGCACAGAGTAAAGTTACTATGGAGCAAGCAGATAAGTTAGTAAACTACATCATGAATGGTGATGAGAGTTCTAATGAAACAGCTAAAGAAGAGAAGAAAACGACTGCAAAAGCTAAAAGTAGTGAGACTCCTGAAGTAAAAGAAGAGGCTAAAGAAGAGGCAAAAGCTGAGACTCCAAAAGCGGAGACTCAACAAGAAGAAAAAACAGAGGAGCCTGCAAAAGAAGAGGCTCCTAAAGAAGAGCCAAAGGTTGAAGCTAAACCGAAAAAAGAGGAGAAGAAATCATCTCTTAAGGTTGTTCAACCAACACCAAGAGCCTCTTTGAAAAAATCTGGACTAAAGATTGTTAAGAAGAAAAAACCAAAAGAGGAGGAGGTCTACTCTGCACCTGCTAAATCTGCTGGAGCTGTATCTTCTTACGGTAAGATGTCAGAAGAGGCGCGCCAAGAGCTTGCTAAAAAGAGAAAGACAACGACAAAATCTGCACCAGCACCTAAAAAAGATAGTGGTGTAAAACTAGATATCTTTGGTGGATCTATGGCTGAAGTCTCTATGGATATGGATGATCAGGTAACTCTTTTAGATTTAAACTCTACAGAGCGTGCCAAAATAGTTGTAGAAGAGCCTCGTAAACCTCGTACACCTAAACCAGTCGGTAGAAATGCAAATAAAAAACAGGCCCCTCGTGGTAGAAAAGTATCTCGTGATAAGCGTAAGAAATATACAAAAGAGAAGCCGGTTGATGAAGTAGTAACACACGTTGAAATCCCAGAAGATATCCGTGTTTACGAATTTGCTGAAAAACTCAAACGCCCAATGTCAGATATTATCAAAGTTCTTTTTGATCTTGGTATGATGATGACGAAAAATGACTTCCTTGGTGCTGATGAGATAGAGATTCTTTCAGAAGAGTTTGGTGTTGAAGTGACAATAGTTGACCCTAAAGATGAGTTTAACTATGTTGAAGAGTCAAAACCGGATGAGGATCCAGATGCAGTTGAACGTCCACCTGTAATTACTATTATGGGTCATGTAGATCATGGTAAAACTTCACTTCTTGATGCAATCAGAAATGCAAAAGTTACTGAGGGTGAAGCTGGTGGAATTACACAGCATATTGGTGCATATACAGTAAACCAAAATGGTAAAGATATTACATTTATCGATACACCGGGTCACGCAGCATTCTCAAATATGCGTCAACGTGGTACGGATATTACAGATATTATCATTATTGTTGTTGCTGCTGATGATGGTGTTAAACCACAAACTCTAGAAGTTATCAAACTTGCTAAAGAGTCAGGTAAGCCAATTATTGTTGCCCTTAATAAAATGGATAAAGAGACTGCAAACCCTGACCTTGTTAAGGGTCAAATGGCTGAGCAGGGTATTAACCCAGTTGATTGGGGTGGAGATGTTGAGTTCGTTCCAGTATCTGCAAAAAGTGGAATGGGTATTGATGAACTCTTAGAGAATATCCTTTTAACTGCAGAAGTACTTGAGCTTAAAGCAAATCCTAATGCTAAAGCAAAAGCTGCTGTAGTTGAGTCTTCACTTGAAAAAGGTCGTGGACCGGTTGCTACTGTAATTGTTCAAAACGGTACTCTTAAAGTTGGAGACCATGTAGTTTGTGGTGCAGCTTATGGACGTGTTAAAGCACTCATTAATGATATGGGTAAAATGATAAAAAGTGTTGCACCTTCACATACTGCAGTGACTGTCGGACTCAATGAAGTTCCACCTGCTGGTGAGATACTGATGGCTATGGATAGTGATAAAGAGGCAAAAGAGTATGCTCTTAAACGTAAAGAGTATGATCGCCATAAAGAGCTTTCAAAATCTACGAAGTCATCTTTAGAAGATATGACTGCAATGATTGCGGAGGGTAAACTTAAATCTCTTAAAGTTGTACTTAAAACTGATGTTCATGGTTCACTTGAAGCTATTAAATCGAGTCTAAGTGAGCTTAGAAATGAAGAGGTTAAAATCGACATTATCTCTAGTGGTGTCGGTGGAATTACAGAGAGTGATGTTGAACTCGTTGCAAATAGTGAAAACTGTGTACTTCTTGGATTTAATGTACGTCCAACTGGTTCAGTTAAAGCACTTGCTAAACAGAGAAATGTAGATATTAGAACTTACTCTATTATCTATCAACTCCTTGATGATATGACAATGATGCTTACAGGTATGATGGCTCCTAAATGGACTGAAGAGAATACTGGTCAAGCAGAAGTACGTGATGTATTTAAATCACCTAAAGGTATGGTTGCTGGATGTGTTGTTGTTGATGGTAAACTTATCCGTGGTGGACTTGTACGTGTTATTCGTGAAGGTGTTGTTGCATTTGAGGGAGAACTTGTATCTCTACGTCGCTTTAAAGATGATGTTGAAGAGGTTGGAAATGGCTATGAGTGTGGTGTTATCATCTCTAACTATGAAGACGTTAAAGTTGGTGATGTAATAGAGACATTTAAAAAAGTAGAGCAAAAAGTATCTTTATAAGATGACAGAAGCACAGATAAAGCTAAAAAGAGTTGAGTCTCTTTTAGCTGAAATTATTCCAGAAGCACTCTCCCAACTTAATGATGCACGCTTACATGAACTCAGTGTGATTGAAGTAAAGTGTTCTCGTGGTAGAAGTGATGCGAAGGTCTATATTGATCCAAGTAACTTTACACAAGAGGAGCGTCGTACATATATGAAGCAGCTTCGTAAAGCTCGACCGATTATAGAGGACTACTGTCTTAAAGATCAGGGTTGGTACAGATGCCCAAAACTTACCTTTGAGTTTGATGAGCAACTCAAAAAATCACAAACTATAGAAGAGCTTTTTAAAAAGATTGCTAAAGATACAAAAGAGGAAGAGTAATGAGTCTACAGAGTGATATTGAATCTATTGTAAAGTCTGTTGGTTTAGAACTGTATGATACGGTTATTGCCAATGAATTTGATGAGACTATCTTTCGTGTAAGTGTCATCTCTAGCGAGTTTGAAGATGGTAAACGTAAAAGTGTTCCATTGGAGAACTATGTTGAGCTAACACATCTTCTCTCACCTCTACTTGACGTTACTCCACCTGTTTCAGGTGAGTATAGGCTTGAAGTCGGAAGTCCTGGAATTGAGCGTAAACT
>Ga0256843_1001121_pt1 | contig 21644 bp, 38 predicted proteins | sample AlvinellametaG_FD_191572 | JGI IMG/M metagenome (GOLD analysis project Ga0256843, IMG submission 191572) | Pompeii worm associated microbial communities from hydrothermal vent at the East Pacific Rise, Pacific Ocean - Alvinella | ecosystem: Host-associated > Annelida > Integument > Unclassified ... | reverse complement strand
TTCGTGCCATTTTTGTAACTTGCTCAAATAAATCACAAGATAATATCTCTCTATCTCCTACGCTATCAAGCCATTTCTTCTTAGCATCTTTATATAGTTTTGTATTCTTGTTTAAATTGCATCCCTCAAAGTCTTCTATAATAAAATCATCATTAAAAATTTCAGGCTCTAAAACAAGTTTATGAACTGCACTACCTAGAGTTAAAGATGTGCTTTCAAGTTTAAAAAGTTCTTTGTTTTCATAGTGCAGCACACTTTCTTTTAGCAATCTGAAATCACTATTTGATAGAGCTTTGATTGTGAAGTAATCTTTATCGCTAATTTTTTTCATTTTACTCATCTTTTTTCTCCTTAGAATGGAATAATAATCCACCCATTTTTTAAATCTCCAATTACTTTTTTAATATCCTTAACTTCATCAAGCATCGGCATTAAATCGTAACACTCACCACCTTTCCAAACAGTTGCAAACTCTGCGTTTTTATAATCATAATCTGCAAGCTCAAAAAGCTCTTTTAAAAGTTCCTTTTTCATCGCATTAACTTTATCATTCGCAGATCAAGTTTCATTGACTTGCACTTTTTAATGTTGTTTTTGCACTCTTGTATTAACTTTTTCAAAATGCACTTCTTAAACAAATAGCAATACCACCCGCTCTCATAATCTTCTTCATAAGCGTTTTAGCTTGTTTTGCATTATCGAAATAGGTGCTGATCCATTTACCTTGATGTAGTTCTCTTGTTGCCCACAAAATCAATCCTTTTTATTATCATAATACTCAAACATAAATATAGTAATTACTGTAAATAACCACAGCAACACCACTCCAAAAAGTCCATAAATCATATTGAAATAATATTCAGTCATCGAAGTGCCAATTCTAAGCACAGTGCAAAAATAATTGATATAACAATACTTTCTATAAATATAGATTTAATAGGGTGCTTCATACACCATCGCCAATAATTTCGCTCTACCTCATTAAAACTTTTCATAATATCTCCTTTTTCGAACTTAAAAAGCTCACGACACACATCAAGGTAAAAATGCTAAAAACCTTTTAAAAACAAAATATCGAGTTCAAAATAAAGGAGTAACTATTTTTTTTAATGTGTGTAATCAACTTTTTGATGAAACACACCGCTCGGAATTTAGCTGATTTTAGATGTGCTTCATCAAAAAGTTTAAATCGGTTTATTTAGTGACCGAAATTCTATTTTAATCCATTCACTATCTAGGACTTATAAATCAATATTAAGAAATAAAATCTCTTAAATAACTCAAACAAAAAGCTAAACTTCTCGTTTGCATAGGAAAATTATAATAGAATATTTCTTAAATGTTTATTAATTAAGTAATACCTTTTACAATTTGTAAAGTAATACCTATTTAAGTTTAATTATTGTAGAATTTCATATATACACATTAAAAGGAATAGAATGAAAGTGTTTTCAATAAAGCTAAATGAGGCTGATTATAATCTACTAAAGACCGCTGCAAAGAAGTCATATGATGCAGACAAGCATAAAAAGTCTTACGGGGTTGGAACGTTTATTAAAGAAGCTTCAATTTCAAAAGCTAAAAGGGTGGTTAAAAAATGAATCAAAAACAAAGAATACTAACTGACTTACTGAAAGGCTTGCGCGTCAATATGTTAAAAGACTTAGAACGCTACGGAAGCAGTTGCAGAAGCAGAATATCAGAACTACGTGCTAGTGGTTACCCAATAAAAGATTATTTTGAACTTTCACCAAACGGAAGCAGATACAAAGTTTATTTTCTTGATGCGGAATATCTAAAGGAGTATCACAATGCAAAATAAAGAGAAGCTGGAAGAACTGAAACGAGATCACGACATAGAAATAAAAATGAGAACTGATTTTGAGTTTGCACTTGAAACAATAGCAGAGAAACACAACATCACATCGGATGATATTTCAAACTTTAAAGATACTATTTCAGAATTAAAAGAGTATTGGAGCGACATTAGTTGTGATGAGGTTTTTGAAGCTGTTTTGTCGTAGCAAAGTTTTTAATTAAGCTTTGCTGTGGTATAATTACAGCATACAGAATCTTTTGAGGGCTACCATACTCCGAGAGCGACATTGTTCGCCCTCAAAGGATTTTATACGAAGTGAAGTACGGAAGTGTGGTAGCCTCCTTGCTAATCTTCTAGTGGGGTAAATTCCTAAATTAAAAAACCAGATTAAAATGAAAAAACTATTACAAATGTTGGACAATTATCCTAAAATAAAATCAGCACTCTTGAGGGTGCTTGCTTGCTTAAAGTTAGGGGGATGCAGATAATGGCTACTAGATTTATAACAGTTAGTATTGAAATCATGCACGATAAAAAACTAAATCAAAGCCAAAAATTTATACTCTCTGAGATTGAGCAACTATCATCTTTAAAAGATGGATGCTATGCAAGTAATTCTCATTTCTCTGAACTCATTGGAATTACAAAAGAAAATGTATCAAGAAACATTAATAGTCTTCAAAAAATGGGGTATATAGAAATAGAAACAAAAGATGGAAGTCGCAATTATGAAAGGTTAATAACCATTACTAAAATAGTAACCCCCCCTTATCATAATAGTAACCCCCCCTTATCAAAACAGCAAGAGACTAAAGAGAATATACATAATAATATATATACCTATGAAGAATTCCACAAAAAGTTTCCATTTATTAACGTGGAACATTTTAATAAATTAGTGCAACATCTTGAAAATAAATATCCAAAACTGACAAAGACTAGAATAACATCAAATATAAAAAAGATGGAAAATAATAAAGACCTTTTTGCTGTAGCAGTTGATAAAATGATTGAGCTTAACTACAATGGTTTATTTGTACCAAATGTGGAAGTTAAAGATAAAGATTGGAGAAGTTTACCGAATAGTGAAATATTTGTAATGCTTAATGGAAAGAGAAAAAGCCTTGACAATCTTACAACACAAGATATGAACATAATAGAGTTTATGGGGGGAGTAGAAAAATGCTTATGCAACTAAAAAGACCTCATCAACTCTCAAATGAAAGACCTAATATAATTTGCGGTGATTATATGCCAATGGTGGAAAATTCAGTAATGATGTTGTTTAGTGCAGGTGGTGTCGGTAAGTCTTATGTTTCATTGCGTGCTACTATTTCATATCTTGTTGAAAATAGAAATAAAAAAGCGTTGCTATGGTTAACAGAAGATGATGAGGGTGAAACAAGATACAGATTTTTTGAAGTATTAAAAACTATGGGTGTTGACTATAACGAAATAAAAGACAGAATTACCATAACAGACCAAACACCTATAAAGTTCACAAGATTAAGCCAAAACAATCTTGATCCGACTCCTGAATATTTTGAAATTAGAAAAGAACTTATAGATTTTGATTTTGTTGTAATAGACCCCCTCCTACAATTTAACAGCGGAGAAGAAAACAACAACACTCATGCAGGTGTTCTCATGGGATTGCTTAAAGAGTGGGCAAAAACAGACAAAACAACAATATTGATTTTGCATCATGCGACTATTACGCAGTATGGTTCAAAAGCAAGAGGGGCAGGAGATTTCGTAAATGGCACACGTGGAACATATGAACTATCAGTAATTAAAACAATGGGAGATAATAAAGAGCTTATCCCAGATGTTGAAAAATCACATAAAAGAAAATTAGTCTTAACTAAAGATAATGGGTTGAGCCGTTTCGTAATGGAAAAGTATAACAGCAGAGATTTTGAGGTAGATGTTTTCCCTGTAAAATATCAAACGCTATACAAAAATAAAGACGGGCATAGAATACCAGCTCCAACGGTTACAGAATATAAAATGCCTGTAACAGACAATATAAACGCAAATGAGATACCTAGAAGCAACGAAAACACAATAAGCATATCAATCGCTAACCACAACGACCAATTTAACCCTAGGGGCTTTAAAAAAGAAATATTTAGTTGGGATGAATTAGTAGATGTTATGAGTATGGGCAAAGCTTACTCACCGTCTTTTTTTAAAGATGATTATAGAAAATCATCAAATTACATCGGTGGAAATGAAGTTGTATTTTTAGATATAGATGACGGAATGACTTTAGAGCAAGCAAAGAAAACATTTAAAGACTATCAGTCCATTATTGTTACTACAAAGTCACATCAAAAAGAGAAGCACGGTGTTATTAATGACCGTTTTAGAGTTGCATTGAAACTTAAAGAGCCTATTATGTTAAATGCAGATGATTACAGAACAGCGATGCAAGCAATATTTGATTTTTTTGGTAGCGTAGCAGATAAAGCAACAAAAGACCCTGCACGCTTCTTTTTTAGTTCTCCTCTTGATTGTGAAGTCCACTACACGAAAGGAACAAAGCTTTTTGACTGGAAGCCTATCTATCAAAAAGTAAAAAGCCTACAGCTGATAGATTTATATGAGAGACAAAGCAGAGAAAACAAAGTCTATGATGATGCAACGCTTGATGAAGCACAGACAGCTCTTAACTTCATCCCGCCAGATTGTGACTATGAAGAGTGGACGAATATAGGAATGGCTTTAAAAGCTGGGTTTAGTGACATCGGTTTCGAGTTGTGGGATAGTTGGAGTTCAAGAGGCTCAAAATACAATGAACGAGAAATGCCGATAAAATGGAAATCTTTTACAGGCGGAAGCATAGGAATAGCAACACTTTTTTATTACGCAAAAGAGAACGGATGGGTAAAAAATAACATCTCGATGAGTGTACTTTAGTAACACAATGAGCAGATTAAAGATAAGTAGATAAAAACAAGAAATATTTAACTTTATCTTTGATACAATACTTATGTAGAAAGTTTATGCGAGGAGTCTATCTACACGCTCCCCAGCACTAGACTCTTCACATAAATTTAGTCTGGGGAGACTACACATGAAAAACATATTATTCAACACAGAAATGACAAAAGCTATATTAGACGGTCGAAAAACTCAAAGCGGAGTTGATTATTATCTTGAGAATGGTCAACTTAAATATGTAATTGATTGTGGTTACGATGATTAAATATTATGGAACACCAATTACTCCAAATAGAGTTTTAAAAGAATTTATGACAGGGAGAAATACATTAGTTAGTTTTGCGCACCCACAAGATATTTACGACTGTTTGGATATTTGCAAAAATGTAATTATAGATAATGGGGCGTTTAGCTTTTGGACAAAAGGCAAAAAAGTAGAATGGGAAGAATTTTATAACTTTTTAGATTTTTTTCAAGAGAGAGAGTTTTATTTCATCCCAGATGTAATAGACGGAACAGAGAGTGAGAACGATGCCTTATTGAAAGATGCACCTTATGATGATGGTGTTCCAATATGGCACATCGCAGAAAGTTTTGAAAGATTAGAAAGATTAGCGAGTGATTATGATTTTATCGCATTTGGTAGTTCAGGAGAGTACAGCACATTAGGCACTAAAGAATGGCATATGAGAATGGATGAAGCAATGAGAATTGTTTGTGACGATAATGGTGTTCCTAAAGTAAAAGTGCATATGCTTAGATGCCTAGACCCATTAATATTTACAAAATATCCATTTTATAGTGGAGATAGTACAAGTTTTGCAAGAAATCACAGCCGAGACGGTGCAATAAATATTTTAAATCGAATTGAAAAATATAATAGCCCTAAAAAATATACTTTTAAAAAATATTATAAAACTAAAAGTCTATTTGATTTTAATGGAGGACAATAATGACAAACTTACAAAAAGCAATCGCATCAGCAACACTTATCAACACTCTATTCAATGAATACAAATCAGGAGAACTTAACAGAACAGCGGAAAAGGTTAGAAAAAAATGTGTTAAGTTTATGCGACAGCGTGCCAAAAGTAACAGAACTGATTACATCACTTCGGTAAGCGCAACAGATAAAGCGTGGCGAAAATCTATAGACAACTTTGCAAAAGAGAAAATGAAAATTGAAGCAAAAACTACAATTTCAGCAATATACAACTACTTTGCTCCAGAAATGCAAAAGTTTCTAAAACTAAGTGAAAAGCAAATGGAAAAGTTTGCGATTGACTCAACAAGTGATGCAGAAGCAGAAGCTAACAGTAGCACAGTTGTTGATTATCTCGTGCAACAGATGGGGATAGAAAAGAAAAAAAGTGCCTTTGCAGGTAAAAAATTGACAATAAAAAACAATATTATCTTAGATGGTAAAATTGTTAAGGATGGATTTTAGAATGAAAGAAACACTAATCAAAGGCAACACAGCTGATCACTTCAGCTCAGGAAGAACACACTACGCAGATCAAATAGACTTTAAAATTTCAGCGGTACACGAAAATGGAAAACTATCACACTTTATTGTGGTTGATAGGAACAACGAACTTGCAATTAATAAGAAGTTTAAAACTGCGTCAGATGCGATTGAGGCAGGTCACGAAAAGTTTAAGGGGCTAGTGTGAGTTATAAAGTTCCGCAAAAGAAACACAACTTAAAGCCAAAAGCTTTTAAATGTAAAGCGTACTTAGAATATATGCACAACAGTGGTAAGCACTGCGTGATATGCGGAAATACTAACATAGAGCTTCACCACATTAAAACAAAGACTCAGACAATGAGAAATGATAACGAGGTTGTTCCATTGTGTGATGAGCATCATAGAGGCAAATTTTCACCACACGGTTTCGACAGCTCTAAGTTTTATGAGCAGTATCCTAAAGACCTTTTGCTTGAGTGGGCAGAAGATTTTTATAAAGAATATATGGAGATGATTTAATGGTAATCTTTATAGAAATAAAACCAAAACCAGCACCCAGACCAAGAGTAACAAGATACGGAACTTACAACAATAAAGACTATACGGACTATAAAAAAGTCATAGCATTAAAATATAAATCAGTGCATGGATCACCGGCAACAAAAAAACCAATAGCAATGAAGTTAGATTTTTTCTTTGAAGTTCCTAAAAGTTGGAGCAAGAGAAAAAAAGGAGCTGCTAAATTTCATACAAGCAGACCAGATGCAGATAACCTCGCAAAAAGTATTAAAGATGCGTTAAATGGAATAGCATATAAAGATGACAGCCAAGTGTGTTATTTGCAGGTGAGAAAACAATACGCTGCGTTTAATGGGGTTAGAATTGAAATTGAAGAGCTAAATAATTAATAGTATTATAAGTTTACCTTTGATATACTTTTAACATATAAAAAGCAAAGGATTAGAATGATAAAACTAACCAAGGAAGTAAAGGCAAAGCTAAAGATGGTTTCAGAAAAGCTCGATATGCCTATGAGTCAAGTAGTTAATATGCTATTGAATGATTGGATAAAGAATAACAAATGATTCTTCTTTCAGACTATTGCGAAAAAAACAACTACAGCAAAGCATCTGTAAGCGTTCAAATTAACAACGGCAATATGAATCCACGATACATTAAACGCATCACTAAAAAATGTGCAAAACGTGCTTCATTCGTTATGATAAATGAATCTGAAATAGCAAAAGATTTCGATGAGTACAAAAAGTTAAAAGAGTTGATATTTAACTTATATTTGATTTTTGAAGACTACACAAAGAAAATCAACGGTCACACAGCCGAAAGCATAGGTGATGGCGATTCAGAGATGGCGCAGTGCATCTTAAATAAAAATTCAAAAGATAGCAACTCGTTGATGCAGTATATGCGTAGAATGTTCGACATTGAGGAGAAAGTTTCATATAATGTTCGAGTCACTGAAAATATGAGCATTATACTAAGCAAACTATTGACGTGGTTTGATAAAGTTGCGTATTTATACGAAAGAAATATCGAGAGACACAAAAGAATGAGCAGAGCAGATCTTATCAATAAAATTCTTGACAACAGAATTGATAGACAATGCAACCCATCATTTGAACGAAATAAATTAAAATATAGGAGTTAATTTTGAAAAGAGATGAAAGAGAAGAGTTTGAAAAAGATATTATAGAAGAGTGTTTTACTTTTCCAAGCATTAAAAATTGTGAAAGTGAAAGTAAGTACGATAGAAAATGCAAAGGCGTAACGATAGACGTATATGATGTACTACTTGCGTTTGATGTCAAAAACCCTGCGCTCCAACACCTTATTAAAAAAGCACTATGTATTGGCATAAGAGGTCATAAAACTAAAGAGCAAGATTTAAAAGATATTTTAGATAGCTCAAAACGTGCTATAGAGTTGGAAAAATAAAATGTTTTGTAAATCAGACCTACACGAAGTAACAAGTGATACAATGGCAGCAAGTATAGTCGCATCGGTAAAACGTAAAATATCTTCAACACACAAGATGGGAACGTGCAAACGCACTAAAGACGGAAAGACGATTGATGCAATAACGTGTTTAACGTACTATTCATTCAATGATGCAATAAAGTCTCTTGAAGAACGACATCATATTCAGAAGTATAATGACTCAAGAGATATAAAGATTAAAGTCCTTAAAAATCTTTATAAAAAGTTAAAAGGTGTAGAATATGAGTAAGATTTTAGAAATGTTTAAAAGCGGTAAAAGTGCTTATGATATTCATCTGGAAACTGGTGAATCTATTAAGAAGATATATCACGTTATAAAGAACGATGAGGTGTCAAAAAATGCTCACAGAAAAGCGTTAAATGAAGCAAGAAGAGATTATGAAAGCTACGCTAGTGGGAGATATTAAGATGGTAACTAATGTAAAAATGAAAGTCAATGAGGATTTAAGCAGAAGAGTTCAAGAGATTGTTTTTGCACATGGTGGACGTTGGCTAACAAATGTAAGTCTGACAATAGATGGAAAAAAGGTATCTTATACGAACAATCCTTATATTTATATTAGTTGCAATTATTATGATGACATCGTACTTAACTTTGGCAGTGATGCTGAGTATTTTAAAAATTCAGATGAAGAAGAAATAAGTGCCTATGACTTCATAGCTTCAAATGGGGAACAAAAGTGGCTACCTAAATGTGGGGAGGAAGTTTTATTTAGTGACGATAAAGTAGAATGGAAAAAAGGAATTTTTAGAATGTATGCACCAGCAATGACCCACCCATTTATATCAGAAATAGGTATTTGTTCTTCATATTGCAAACCACTATCTAAAAAGCTAGTGTTTAAAGACTTCTTAGAAGAAAACGGAATCAGCTTTGATAAGTTTCTTGAAAATTGTAAACCTGAAAATCAAAGATGGGATTGTATAGATAAGTATTATGATGATATAGATGAACTTAAAGAGTATAGCCCTGTATATTGGATTACAGAAGCTTTTAGCCTCGAATACAATATGCTATCTATCAGTGAAAGTGACTTAGAATGTATTTTAGAAAAATGGGTAAACGCTGTTAAAGATTCAAAAAGAAACAATATTGAAGTAATTTGGAGCGAAGATGAAAACTAAAACAGTAGCTGGAATTGAATATGAATTACCAACAGCAACGCTTCTACACGCAACCCCACTCATAAACGCAGAGTTAGCAGGTAGAACGTGTTACGATAGCTTTGATAAGTCTGAACATGAATCAGTACGTGAGTTTAACGGAAGCCAGATAGATGATGTTGAACACTCAGACTTGTTGAACTCATTATGTCACGTGTACCATCATACAAGCGTGATTGAGCATATCAACTTGACATTCAATATCACAACATCACGTGGTGTGCTACAAGAGCAGGCACGTCATAGAGTGCAATCATTGAGTGTTCAATCTACACGTTACACGATGAGCCCTATAATTAACGCTTTTGTGGCTTCTATCTCAAACGGGAAAGCAATAGATACACTATTCTACAAATCAATATCAAAAGTAAATTTCCTTGTAACAAACGATGAAGATTATAATCATATTGAGTACGAAAGTGTGTTTAAAAAGTTGAACTTGCAATTAAAAAGATTAGGCCTTGTTGAGTTTTTAAATATCTCATTGGGGAAAGATCAAATAGAATGGTTCAACGAAACAGAGGACAGAACAACTTTAAGACTTATTTCTAATAGATTTTCAATGCTTAATAGTCTAAAGCATAAAAAGAATGTTGGGGATAATTTCAAGCACATTGTAACGGATAATTGGAAAGTAAATATGGTTGTTACTTTTAATCTTAGAAGTTTGAAAAATTATTTTATGCTCAGAGATAGCGGTGCAGCTTTTTGGCAGATACGTGAATTGGCTCAGGCTATGAAAGAAGCTACACCTAAAAAGTATCTTGATCTTATTGTTAAGGAGAAATAATTATGTCATTACTAAGTAGAGAGCTATTGGGTGAGGTGCTAGGAAGAGAAGTAAAATCAGGTAGAATAGATATTTATGACAACACATTGACATTTGCATATGAAAACGAAGATATGTGGAGCGATATAAACATATATGAATTGGCTAATTTGTGTAAAGAGTGGGCTTTTACAAAAAACCTTGATATAACAACATCACGAACTAACTTAGGATATATAGCAACATTAAATGACAAGTATGGCGAACCGTTGTCGTATATATTTGATGATTTGACATCATGCTACGCTCAACCTGATATATATATAAATTACCCAACATTACATAACGAATATGATATAGGAAAGTTTTATGCCAAAACTGAACCCGAATCAGTGTTTAAAGTTTGTAAATGGGTGTATGACCAAATTAAGGATAAATAATGAAAATACACTTAACACGAACTTTACAAGTAGAAGAGAAGAACCTTAAAGAATATAATTACGATGATAATTGGAATCAAGTAGAAGATTATGAGTTGTATCTAACAAAACAACTTCAAGAACAAGACGAAATTAGTATTTGGTTTACTTTAGTAAAACTTGATAAACATGGAAATAATGTTATGCAATTAGACTTTGACGACTTATCTGTAGAAGATTTATCAAATTTTATTAATGGTGTTATCCGTACTATAAAGGAGAAGTAATTATGAAAGTAGGTGACAAAGTATATTATCGTGAGCCTCATTATGGGGGAGGAAGCATAGTAGAAGTTAAAATAGAAGTTATAATGAATGATATTAAGAAAGATGGAAGCAAGGAAAAAGCACTCATTGTTTCAGCAAGTGATTCTGTGTATGAAAAGTTTATTTTTAAAATTAACGAACGTGACTTAGTTTCTGAGGAAGAGAATGAGCAGTTTGTAAGATTGAATGAGCTTATGAAGCAAAAAGCTTATATTAATGAAGAGATTGGAGATTTGAAAAAGGAACTAAGAATATGAAATATAAAATTAGTTTTAAATAAAATGCCGATACTAAACAGAAAAATTTGCAATAAGCATGGGATATACGTCGGTATCAGATGCCCACATTGCAAAGCATTATCAGATAATAATTACAACAAGACAATACGGAGCAGAGAAGCGACATCATTTTACAACTCTACTCAGTGGAGAAAAGTTCGTAAACAAATACTAAAACGTGATGGCGGAATATGTAATCGTTGTGGAGGAGTATCAAAGAGAATGATAGTTGACCACATTATCCCGCTTGAAATAGACTACAGTTTAAGATTAAGATATGATAACTTACAGACGTTGTGCAATCCGTGCCACAACATAAAGACTCAAGAGGATAAAGATAAGTATGAATAAGATATACTATGTTGGAAACGTAAAAGACGAAGATGGCAAAATTTTGGAATTGCAAGGGATATTTACAAAAGAAGAGGATGCAGTTAAGGCAGTTGTTGAAAGTGGCTGTAATGATTGCTTTGTTTCATCAATAGATATTAACGTAATGTATCCACTAGAGACAATAGATAATGATGTTGGATATTATCCATTGTATGAGTAAAAGACGGGGGCGGGTTTGAAAACTATGAAATAAAAGCTTTTGTTTATCGACTCCCCAGTCTAAATTTTCTCGGCTTAAGTTTTCAAACTTTTTAATAGGTAACAGTAAAGGTAACAGTATGCACACACACGAAGATACCATGAAGATACTTGGTTGTTCAAAGATGACATTGTCAAGATATGTAAAAAGCGGAAAGCTAAACAAAGTTAAAAAAGGTAGAAAAACTTTTTACGATGAGGTTGAAGTAGCACTGCTTGTTGAGGAGATTGAAGACAACAAAAAGAGAGTAGGAATTGAAATCAAACCTAAGGAAAAAATAGAACTCCCCCCAAGCGTTGAAGATGAATTGCAAGATTTATCCGCAAATACTTCTTTAAATAAAATAGGAATGGAAACATTATCAGTAGCAACAAAAGACTTGATTGATTTAGGACTGTTCGAGGAGTGCGACAAGCAAATATTACTTAGCTACGCTTTATCAGTGCAAGCATATAATCACTATTTTGTTAAGAGTATGGAAATTGACGGCGTTACAGTTGCGGACACTGGTAGCTACTCAGTGCATCCGTATCATAGAATAATGATGGATCATCAAAAGCAAATGTTAAACTATTCTGACAGATTAGGCCTTAACCCGCTGGCTAGGCAAAAGTTAGAGCCAAAAGAGAAAAAAGAGAAAAGTTCTATAATGGATATTTTAGATGCGAAATAAAAGAGAATTCAAAAAGCATAACTACTATTGGAAAGTTGCAGAGAAGTATATAAAACAAAAATCAAAAGAACTTGAAAACACAGACTATTACCTAGATGAAAAACTAGCAATGAAATGTATTAAATTCGCATCACTACTTAAACACACATCAGGAGAATTTGCAGGAGTTAATTTTCAGTTCCAAGAATGGCAACTGCACTCAATAATAGATATTTTTGCAACTAAATACAGAATAGGAAGATTTAAAGGGATGAGACTCTATCAAAGGGTTTTGTTTTTTATGCCAAAAAAGAATGGTAAATCAGAATTTGCAGGGTTATTACACGCAATAATGTTTTTTATTGATCCTGAGAAATCAAAAGAGCAGTATAGTATTGCAACAGAAGCAGAGCAGGCGAAGATTATTCATAAAGTATTTTTGACGATGATTAAACAAGAACCAGAATTGTACAGCATGGTAAAGTCAACAGTAAAACCTCCACGAATCACAAAAGACACAGAAGCATTTACAGACGAGTTTCAATCGCTCACAAGTTCAGCGGACACAAAAGACGGACTTAGACCATCATTTCTGACAGTAGATGAAGGACACGCTCACACATCAAAAGACTTATACCAAATTATGACAGATGGGCTTGCAGGTAGAAATGAGCCTCTTGAAGTGCATTTATCCACAGCAGGATATAATAAGAACGGCTTTTTTTACAGGGATATATATCAATACGCAAGAAAAGTTAAACAAGGAATTATTAAAGACGATAGATTTTATGCAGTTCTTTTTGAGCCAGACGATGAAGATTTAAAAGACGATAATTTTTGGAAAAAAGAGAAGATATGGAAAAAGGTTAATCCAAATTTGGGAGTAAGCCCTACTTTTTCATATATGGAGGGGAAAATAGCCTCAGCAGAAAGTTCTCAAGAAAGCTTAATAGCATTTAAAACTAAGCACTTGAATGTATGGTGTGATAAAGCGGATACATGGATAAGCACAGATAAGTGGAAAGAGTCATTAAAATATACTATTGACGAAAAAGACTTGATAGGAAAAGAGTGCTACGGTGGGCTTGATTTATCATCAACAACAGATATCACCGCACTTGTTTATGTATTTCCAAAAGATAACGATGAGTATGATGTATTGTGCAGATTTTGGATTCCATCTGATAATATGAAAGAAAGAGTGCGAAAAGACAAAGTGCCATATATAGACTGGCGCAAAGACGGATACATAGCTGCCACAGATGGGAACATTATAGACTACTCATTTATTGAGAAGCAAATAAAAGACGACTGTGAGAAGTTTGATGTTAAAGAAATCGCATACGATAGATGGAACTCATCTTCGCTTGTCACAAACTTACAAGACGATGGCGTTTCGCAAATGATACCATTCGGGCAAGGTTTTGCCTCAATGAGCACGCCTACAAAACAGATAGAAACATTAGTGCTGCAAAAGAAGCTCAATCATGGAGGCAACCCAGTGCTGACTTGGATGATGTCAAATGTTGCACTAAAAAGAGACCCTGCAGATAATTACAAGATAGACAAATCAAAATCAAGTGAAAAAGTAGATGGGGCGGTTGCACTTGCAATGGCTTTAGGAATAAAGCTAATTTCTAAAAAAGAAGAAAAAAAAATAAATCCATATTTAGAGAGAGGACTAAGAAGCTTATGAGTAGTATTTTTATTGACACAAGAGAAATAGTAGAGAGAGTAAAAGACTATATCAGTAAAGATATTGACGGATTTGTGTACGACTATCATGTAGCTGATGTATTGGATATGCAGTATTCAACTCTGAGAATAAACATAATGAAAAATAACCCGCCTGTAACAAAAGTAGTAATATTCTGCCATAAGAATAGTTTAGAAATAGATCACTTTTTATTTGATTGTTTAAAAAAATAAACAAAAACTAGCTTCTTTTATCATAGTGGCATTATTACACTATGAGAAACATTTTTAAAAATCTTTTTTCAAAACAAACTCCCATCCAAGATGTGGTAGCTAAAGCAGAGAGTGGGTTATTTTATCCCGTTGGCGATGAATCCGTAACAATCTCTAACGCTCAGAAAATTTCAACAGTGTTTAGCTGTGTAAACATAAAAGCAAATGCTCTTGCAGTAATCCCAATAAAAACATACATCCGTACAAAAAAAGGTAAAGAAGACTATTTTAGCAATAAGCTTTATAACCTTTTACGATACGAGCCAAACCCTACACTTATAGCTTCACTGTATAAAAAGATGATCTCACAAGACCTCGACCTAAGAGGAAATCACTACTCGCAAATAGTAAGAAACGGACTCGGAGAAGTGACAGCATTGTATCCGCTAGTTTCAGACAAGATGGAAATATATTTCGGAAAAGACGGTAAAAAAGTTTACAAGTACGATGGAAAAATAATCCAAAACAATAGAATTTTACACATATTTGACATCCCTGATGCGCAAGGACTCAAGGGACTGTCTCGAATAGAGTATGCAAAAGAGTCTCTAAAGTTCGCTAAATCATCTGGAAAATACGGCAATGAAATATTCAAAAATACCACTTCCCCTAGTGGCGTTTTTGAATTAGATGGAGAGTTAGATGAAGATGCATATAAAAGATTAAAAGCAGATCTTGAAGAGAAATACCAAGGTTTGCAAAATTCAGGTAAGCCGCTTTTGTTAGAGGGAGGGTTAACTTTCAAACCTCTTTCCATAAAAAATAGTGACGCGGAATGGATTGCATCTCGTAAATTCAACAGAGAAGAAGTTGCTGCGATATTCGGAGTTCCGGTCGCAATGCTAAATGACGCTGCCAATACTGCATACGGAAATTTGGAGCAAAAGTATTTAGAGTTTTACAGTGGAACAATTTTACCACTAACTACTATCTTGGAAGAGCAGTTTAGACAATCTCTTTTAACAACAGATCAAAAAAACTTTACCGTTTTTAAATTTAAATATAACACTATGCTCAGGGTGGATGCAGCTACAAGAGCATCTTATTATCAAACACGTTTCAATATAGGTTCTATTACTCCAAATGAGATAAGAGCATACGAAGATGAAAACAAATTAGCAGATGGTGATAACACTTATGTGCAGTTGAATTTGGCAACTTTAAAAGCAGTTAATGAAAATCAAAATCAAGGAGTAAAAAGCAATGGATGAAATAATAATTGATGGTGTTATCGGTGGATGGGAAGTTGATCCAAAAGAGATATCACGGCAGGTTAGCAATTCAAGTGGCGATATTAAAGTAAAGATAAACAGCGTGGGTGGAAGTGTTATAGATGGAATAACAATTTATAATCTTTTAAAGTCATACGACAAAGGAACTGTTATAGTAGAGATTGGGGCAGTCGCAGCAAGCATTGCTTCTTATATCGCTCTTTCAGGAGATAAAGTAGTAGCAAATTCAAACAGTGTTTTTATGATTCATAATGCTTGGCTTCCAGCGGTTGGTGATTTTATTGAACTAAGAAAAGCAGCTGATATTAGTGAGGGATTGTCTTCAATAATTGCAAATGCTTATGCAGCAAAAACACAAACGGGAAAGAGTGAAGCCCTAAGCCTTATGGCAAAAGAAACTTTTTATTACGGTGCGGAGATGCTTGATGCTGGATTTGTTGACGAAATCATAAACGTTGATGGAGATATGGACAAAACATCTGCATATTCAGTAACTATGGAAAACCTCAAAGCGTGCAATAGCGCAGTTATGGAACACGAAGTAATTAACTATGAGGCAGTTGCAAAACTTCTACCAAAAAAAGAAGTGGAAACAGAGCCAGAGGTGGTGGACTTATCCGCTCAACAAATGAGAGCAAGAGAGCTCTTTATCTTAGAACAAGGAGTATTATAATGACAATTCAAGAAATGATCGCAGCGCGTGCTGCAAAACTAGGTGAGATGAAAGCTTTAAATGAAGCTAATCCAACAATGGACGATACTGTTCAGGCAAAATATGATGCACTTCACGCAGAGTTTACAAAATTAAACCGTGACGTGGAACTTAAAAAAACAGAGGCAAAGTTAGAAGGGGAAGTTGACGAAATCATCCCATCATCAACAATGGACACGAAAGTAAACGCAGCGTACAAAGCAGCGTTTGACAACTATTTGGCAGGTGTTGACTTAAACAATGCAGTGGCGGCAATGACATCAGGCTCAGATGCAGACGGTGGATACACAGTCCCAACAGAGTATCAAAATACTGTAATTCAAAAACTTAACGCCTTGAGCTCTACACGTTCAATTTCAAACGTATTTACAACTACATCAACAACAAATATCCCTACAGAGGGCGATGCTCCAACTTTTGCATGGATTGACGAGGGTGCAGCGTATGGTGAAACGCAATCAACTTTCGGAAATGTTCAACTAGGTGCATGGAAACTTGGCGGTATCATTAAAGTGTCTCGTGAACTTCTTTCAGATACTGCAATCAATTTTGAAGCTTATATGGCTAATCAAATTGCAAGAGGTATCGACAAAGCTGAATCACCATCTTTTGCAGTTGGAGACGGTGTTAAAAAACCACTTGGTTATCAAACTTCAGCAACAGTCGGTGCAAGTTCTACAACAGCAGGCACAGACTCTGTAACAGCAGATGAAATCATCGACATGTTCTATGATTTAAAAGAAGAGTATCGCAGACGTGCGACTTGGAGAATGAACGATAACACAATGAAAGCTATCGACAAGTTAAAAGATGGGCAAGGAAATTATCTTGTATCAACTTTCAGCGATGGAACTAAGCCAACAATCAAAGGAAGACCAGTTGTTATTGATAACTCTCTCCCAGATATGGCAACGGGCGTAAAATTCATCGTGCTTGGCGACTTTAACTACTTTAGTATTGTGGATAGAGGTCAAATGACAATCCAACGTTTGAATGAACTTTATGCTGGAACTGGCATGGTAGGATTTCAAGTTACTGTAAGACTTGATGCGAAAACAACGATAGCAGAATCATTCAATGCGGGTAAAAACGCATAAAAGGGAGATTAGATGAACAAACTAATCGCTAAACAAAACATCAGTGGGAAAAATGGAGTAGTTGAAATCGGAGGGGAAATAGAAGTCCCCGATGAAAATACAACTGCATACATTGAAAAGGGAATAGCTGAATTTAAAAATAAAAAAGATTTAGACTCTTTTATTAAGAGGTTCAAAAAGCTTAAGTCTGAAAAAGAAGAGTCAGAGGCAAAAGCCAAAGCAATTTTAGAAAAAAGCAGAATACAAAATGAGCTAAATTCTCTTTATGAAAATGTCGTAAAAAAAGAAGCTGAGTTGAATGGTGAGGTTTTAAGCGATGATGAAGTTCTTAATGCAGTTGAAGCACTTTCAAAAAGAGATGCAGTGGATTCAGAAAAAGCAAAGGGTAAATAGATGCAATTAGTTCAAACAGTAGCACCAACACAAGAGCCGTTAACATTATCTGAGGTTAAAGAGTTTGTTAGAGTTTTAGATGACGATAGCGACACTATTTTAACTTCACTTATTGTTTCAGTTCGTGAACACGTTGAAAATGTTACGAATCGGCAGTTATGCGTTGCTACTTATGAACTATTCTCTAATCATTTTATTTCAAGACTTCCAAAGAACCCTATTAAATCTGTTGACAAAATAGAATATATGGACGAAAGCGGATACTATCAAACACTTAGTGCGTCATCATACTATCTTTATGAAGAAAATGGAGTAGGATACATTGAATATGATAGTGATTTTATTCCTTTTTTAGTAGAACACAAAAAAGCGGTAAAAATTACTTTTACATCAGGATATGATACCATCCCAGAATCTATTAAGCAGTATATGAAAGTTAAAATTTCAACATTGTTTGAAAACAGAGAACAATATGTAGTAGGTGTTTCAATCTCTGATTTTGGCGGAAATTTTATAGAAAATATTATCGGGCAGTATAAAGTGAGGGCAGTGTGAGATCTGGAAATCTAAAGCATAAGATATCAATACAGACTTATACAGAAACTCAAGACGAGTTCGGTGATTCTATAAATCAGTGGACAGAATTTAAACCAGCCTATGCGAACATTAAACCAGTAAGCTCGAAAGAGTTTTACAAGGCAGGCACGCACAACGAAGTGACTCATAAAATTGAGTTACGTTTCGTCAATGGAATAGTTCCAAAAATGAGAGTTAAGTACAAAGATAGAATATTTAGAATTGAAAGTGTTTTAAATATCAGAGAAGAGAATAAAACATTACATTTGATGTGTACGGAGGTAGTTAAATGAGCGACGTAAAAGGGCTTGATGAAGTTTTGAAGAAACTAAAAATACTGCCTGCCCGTATTCAAAAAAATGTAGTTACAGGAGCAATAAGAGCAGGAGCAAAGCCTATCCTTAAGGAGGCTAAAAGATTAGTACCTGTTGATACTGGAACACTTAAAAAAAGTATAGGAATTGTAAAAAGAAGAAGCAAAGATAAAAACATTGTAATTTTTTCTGTAACTCCTAGAATAAAAAAAGGCGGATGGTATGCTCACTTTGTGGAGTACGGAACAGCAAAAATGCCCGCACATCCATTTATGAGACCAGCCGTTGAAAAGATGGCAAGCGAAACAATTAAATCAGCTCAAGAGTATATGAGAAAAAGAGTTGATAAAGAGTTGGAAAAACTATGATTGAAACGGACTTGTACTCATCTTTAAAAGAAGTTATAGATAACGTTCACCCCGTTAAAATGATGGAAGGAGAGATTTATCCTGCTATTGTATATCAAGTTATTTACGATGGCACTTCACAGAGCATAAATGGTTTGATTTGCGGGAGAGTTGTAAGAATACAAGTAGATATTTATGCAAAGCAATATGGAGAGGCTAAAAGCCTTAAAAATCAAGTAGTTTTAAAATTATTGGAATTAGAGGCCGTGGAAATATCTGCACAGGATTTATATGAAGATGATTTAAAACTGCATAGACAAATGATAGACTTTATAATCAAGGAGTAGAGAAATGAGCATTAAAACAATAGGAACAAAAGTAAGTGTAAACAGCAAAGAAGTTGGGTGTATTCAATCAGTAGGAGATATTGACTTAAACAGAGATATTACTGAATATGAATGTATAAATAATGGAGATATTGAGCTAGCAGTAGGAAACATCAAAGCAGGTGATATTCCAATTGGAGTTAAATATAACCCATCAGACTCAGCAGGTGCAGGAGAGTTAGAGACAGCGTTCAAGAGCGGATCTGCAATTCCTTATTCAGTTGAACTTTCAGACACAGCAGGAACAAACGGGACTACATTTATGTGGGATGGTGCGGTCATAACTTCTTGGAAAATTACTCCAGAACAAAATGGGTTTGTAATCGCTACTTTTACAGTGAAACTTAACGGAGAGCCAACTATTACGGCTGCATCTTAAGATGAAAATAAATCTTGACTATAAAATCGAAATAGAAGTAAAAGAGGGCAACAAAACTAAAGAAAAGCTATCTATATTTCTAAGAGAGTTCACAAAGGCTGAGAAAAAAGAGCACGAGGAAATAAAAGACAAGTTTTCAAAGATTTTCAAAAAAGCGAACAAAATCAGCAAGAAGCAAACTGTTTTGTCAAAAAAAGCAGAACTTAATGAAATGAGCGGAGAGTATCAAAAATCACTTTTTTACATTGAAAAAGTAGAAAAGCTTGATGATGAACTTGATGAACTAATTTCGGAACTTGACGAAATAGGAGGAGGGAATCAAGATGCTTTTACTGAAAAAGTAGCAAAGGAACGTTTTGAAACTTTAGTTAGCGGGAAGGATGTTGAAAAATTAAAGAAATATGCAGAGATAAAAGGGTATGCTTCTTTAATGCGAGAGCTTGATCTTGCAAAAAGTGAACTCGAAAAAAAGCAGCTTGGCGAATAGCTGTTTACATTCGTGACGGCGTAGGTTTTGAAGATTTACAAGTGTTTGAGAAGATTCTTGCAAATGTAGCTTCAAAATGTGAAATCGCCTATGGTGGAATGGGCAGAGTTGGTTTTGTTTATGTATCTATGAAAGACCAATTAAGATGGGAGCATTTAAGTGTGAAAAAATATATCAATATAGTTTCACAAGTAGGGAGTATTTTGTCGATGAGCGATAAAAATTACGATAAAAATAAAGTAGAACACTCAAAGATGAGCGACAAAGCAATCGGAGATGTTTTCTTAAAAGCATTTGGAGACGGAAAATGAGCACTAGCGTTGGAACTGTAGTTATTGATGTTAAAGCAGACACTGCAAAGCTTGTTTCTGGAATGAGCAAAGCAGAGCAAACTGTAAAGAAAAGTGTAAACAATATCAAAACAGCTATAGTTTCAATGGCTGCTGCTTACGCAGGCATAGAGGGTGTAAAAGCATTTGACGGAATGATAAGTGACAGCTTAGAGGCTGCTGACAATACCGGCAAATTAGCTAAACAGCTAGGACTAGCTACTGATGAACTATCAAGACTCCAATACGCAGCTAGTTATTCTGCAATTTCAAACGGTGAGCTAAACGCAGGACTCAGCGCATTAATAAGAAGATTAAATAACTTTGAGAGAAGCGGAGGTGGTGCAGCAAAAAAAGCATTCGAAGAGCTAGGAATAAGTGCAGAATATGCGAGAAACAACTTCACAGACACAAACACTGCTTTAGTAGAGATATTGTCAAGGCTGGAAAAGTTGCCTGATGGCTTCAAAAAAACAGCAATCGCACAAGATATTTTTTCTAAATCAGCAAGTGGGATCTTAAAACTATCAGTAGAAGATATAAAAAAGTTTGGAGAGGAAGCTAATAAGATAGGGATCACAATCTCGCAAAGCACTGCGGACATGGCAGCTGCCTATGGAGATCAGATTCAACAATTAGACAGCAGATTAAAAGGGATAAAGCAGACTGTAGCATTTTCTGTTGTCGCTCCTATGGATGCCGCATCAAAGACAGCGGTAGAGATGTACGATGCAATGTTTGGTAGTTCATCAGAAAAAATACAGCTATTTGAAGACAGTGCGGTCACAGCGATAGGAAATGTAGTTTATAGTATTGGATTTATAAAAGATGCCTTTACTGGAGTAGAACTTGTTTTAAATACAATTGAACACGCTTTCTATACAATGGCACTAGGAATAAACAAAGTTTTTGACGTATTAGTAACTGATAAAATAAATTCTGCCATTGATGCATACAATAAAGTAGCATCACTAA
>Ga0256843_1001120_pt1 | contig 21650 bp, 18 predicted proteins | sample AlvinellametaG_FD_191572 | JGI IMG/M metagenome (GOLD analysis project Ga0256843, IMG submission 191572) | Pompeii worm associated microbial communities from hydrothermal vent at the East Pacific Rise, Pacific Ocean - Alvinella | ecosystem: Host-associated > Annelida > Integument > Unclassified ... | reverse complement strand
TTTAAAGATATCGCCCAAAAACTCAACCTCTCTCCCAAGACCGTCTCTGCACACCATGCACATATTTTAGAGAAACTCTCACTCTCCAATGTCAATCAATTAATTCACTTTGCTCTGCAAGATCTACAATAGTCATCTTTTGATGCTTTAGGAGTGATTCTCCTTGGCAAAAAAATCTCCTATAAGAAAAAACCTATATCCTTGTTGTCGGCTTCTGTGTTATGCTTCAAATAAAAAGGAGTTGATCATGCAACGAAGTGTTCTTATTGTTGATGACTTTGAGTATAACCTTGAGTTTGAAGAGAAGGTGATCCGTTCGCTTGCAAAAGAGACCAATAAAGAGATCAGTGTTGATGTGGCGGCTACGGTAGCTGAAGCGATGGAGAAGATCAATAACAATCAAAGCTACGATGCAATGGTGATCGACATGCGTCTGCCTGACGGGACGGGTGATGAGATCGCACTGGCTGCCAGGAAGAAGAATAAACATACGCGGATTGCGGCGTTGACGATCTACCCGAGTGAGTACAGTAGCCATCAGGAGCTTTTTGATCTTTTATGGCGTAAACCGATCATGCCTATGACATATAAAGAGAAGTTTAAAGCACTGTTACGACTAGATGAGTAGTTAGATGGCAGTATATAAAATTTAGCAAGAAATGAAAGGGGGAGATGGATGAGACAGTCTATTGTAACATCTGAAACACTTAGTGAGATCAATTTTATACCGACGATTATTTTTGGGTTTTATGTGGGGGGAAAGGAGAGTGCGTTCACCGATGCCGCTTTCGTATTGATGCAGCGTTTCCCTCAAGCAGATATTATCGGTTGCAGTAGTGAGAGTAACATCTACAATCAAATGCCGCATGTATTGGATAACGAAGAGGAGTTGTGTGTTTTTCTTTGTTTGGATGTAGATAAAAATGCCTATAGTATCGATCTTTATAGAATGGATAGAGTACCGAAAGATCTAAAGCGGTACACTCGAAAGTTTGGAGGCTTGATGTTTGTCAGTCGCTACTTCGATAACTTGGAGAGGGTGATCTTCGATCTGCAGAGCCAAAAGGGAATCAAGCCGCTTTTTGGTGCTATCTCCGGTGTTTCTGATCGTTCTGAAAAACGGGAGGGAACAATATTTTGGAACGGTAGCTATTATAAGGATCACTTTTTATTGTGGCTTGTCGATCAAGATAAATATCTTTTAGAGGGGAAAAGCTCTCATCACTTTCAACCTGTAGGGTTTGATATGGAGGTAAGTGGTGCAGAGGGTACGGTGTTGTATGAGATCGAAGGCAAGCCCGCACTGGATGCATTAGAAGAAGTGGTAGGGAACATTACCAATGAGACCATACGATCCTATGACCACCCTTTTTTCCTGAAAGAGGATGTGGATGTACCGTTCAACAGTTCTCCTTTATGTTCTATCCGAGAAGTTGATGAGAGAAATAGGACCATTCATCTCTATCGAAGTGTACAGGAGCGGTATAAGTTAAAAGTGGGGGTTTCTTTAAGTAGAGATGACCAGGAGAATCAGCTGAATGGTTTTAAAATATTTCGTAAAAAACGAAATGTCGTTGCCTTTTTGTTCAACTGTGTCGGGATCAAAGCGAATCTAGGCTTAATGGAGTTTGTCTATTTGATGGATCTGAAAAAGAAGTTACATATGCCTATTATCGGGTTTCATTCATTCGGGGAGATCGGTACGACAGATCCTAAGAGACTCTCCGTTCTACATAATCAGACGATCTCTATTGCCGTGTTAAGTGAAAAGGAGATGAAATGATGCGGTTGACAGCGTATCGTAGAGAAGAGGTAAAGCGTATTATCGGGAAAGCATTTTCCATACCCAAACGGGTATTCGAATCTTTGATAGATGATTTCAATGCATTTTTGACAACGGACGACCGTACATTTCTCTATAAGGTACATTATATTCTTTATCAGAAGAAGAATGTCGATATGACGCAGAAGATCCTACGCTCGATCGTAGAGACATTTGTCTTTCTTTATGAAGATAGTAAGAACAAAGAGGAGAGAGAACGGGTTAAGAAACAGTTCGATCTTCTTTTCGATACGCTCTTCATTCAGCGCTGTTTCTACTCGAAAAAGATCGAAGAGCGAGCAAAAACGGCACAAAAGATACTACTGCATACGACGGAACGTTTGAGTGATACCATTGAGACACAAGAATTGATGATCGCCAACATATCCCATGAGATGCGTACTTCGCTTAATGCGATCTACGGCTATTTGAAGATCATTGAAGAGAAAGATATCTTAGTCGGTGAAGATAGGCAGTTTTTGCAAAAAGCCAACCATGCAACACAGGCACTGAAGTCGTTGGTAAGTGATATTCTCAATGTGACGAAACTAAACTCAGGGCAGTTAGAGATCCAAAAAGAGTATTTTTGGATCGATGAGATGCTAATGCAGTGTATCGACAATATCGCTTTAGAGTTGAAGAAGAAAAAAGATATTGAGTTGATCTCGGAAATAGACTTCTTGCCTATGCAAGTCTATGGGGATAAGGCGCATATTATGGAGATCCTGGTCAACCTCTTAAGTAATGCGGTTAAATATACCGATAGAGGTACGATCAAGATCGAAGCGACCTATACTAAAATGAAGGAGGGATACCGTGCGAAATTCAGTGTAGAAGATACGGGTATCGGAATGACACCGGAGCAGGTGGAAACGGCATTCTCCCCATACAGCCGCTTTAAAACGGAGCGTCAAGGGTTGGGACTGGGGCTACATATTTCCAATGAGTTGGCAAAAAAACTTAATGGTGAGTTGAAAGTAGAGAGTACATTTGGTAAAGGGACACGGTTTGAGTTTCATATCGACTTTCCGATCACACAATCGACGAAGATCAATGTGAAGGGGAAACATCTCTGTTTCTTTATTCATGAACATATGAGTGTTGATATTAAAAAACGTTTGAATTTCTTAAAAAAGAATGGTGCCAAAGTACATACTTTTCACAAAGAGACGGAGTTCATCAACTTTTTATTGACCCTTGGAAAATGTGTGCCGGATATGATATTCGTTACAACTGAATTTGAAGGGTATGCAAAGTTCGATGCGCTTATCTACTATCTGCGTACACTGCCCATTTATAAAAAGACACTTTTTGTAGCGGAGAATATCAATCAACACCTCTCATTGAACTTCTTTGATGAGGTTTATGAACACTTTGCACCGATCAGTATTTATGAGCAGTTAGTTACCAAGGTTCACCACGAACATAAAAATCATAAAGATAATGTATCGCTGCTTGTTATTGACGATACGGAGATGAATCTCGATATCTTCAAGCTTTTCGTCTCCAAGCGCTTCCCCAATATCACCATCGACCTTGCCGGTGGAGGATATGAGGGGATCGGTATGTTCAAGATCAAAAAATACGATCTGGTCTTTTTAGACCTGAAAATGCCTGGGCTGAATGGGTTTGATGTGTTGACAAAACTGAAAAAACTGGGTGACCTTCCCCCGGTTTATGCCTTTTCGGCAGATATTTACAAATCGAATTTGGAAAAGATAGAGGAGTACGGTTTTGTAGGGATGGTTGAAAAGCCGCTACAGCCGGATAAGTTATTTAAAATTATAGAGGGGGTTATTGATGCAAAAGATTATTAAAGAGACAGAGGAGCTGGCATTCGCTTATCTTAAAGCATTCGGCTTTGAAGAGGATGAGATCCTTCCGGTTGTTATGAAGGGACGGCATGATCTTGAAACGACGCTTGAGAAGCTTCAGGAGGCTTTGGGGAGAGACAATGTAAGCGATCAGGAGCTGGACGATATTCTGCACTCGTTAAAAGGGTTGCTTTTTCATATGGGGAATAACGATCTGGCTCAGCAGGTCGATGAGATACGCCATGATACGGATAGAGAGGCTTTGGAGCAGAAGCTGAAAGTGCTTTTTTTCAACGGATAGGAAAATTCCTATAGGTATTTTGTTGTTTTTGTTCTATACTTCTTTACTATAATAAAACGTTTGCTATGTAAAGTGAGCGTTGAATAGCAGGAGCATATGGAATGAAACGAATGGTAAATGCATGGGTAGGGTCGATGATCGTTTGTGCCGTGTCGCTTCAGGCACTGGAGATCGGAACACTCTCCCAAGCGGTCGATGTTGCCGGAAAGCAGCGTATGTACACGCAAAGGATGCTTAAAGATTATGCGATGATCGGGTTGGGGAACTCTTTTGGAGATCCTCAAAAGGATCTGCAACGGATCATGGCAGACTTTGAGGATCATTTGGATGCACTGATCACATTCAATCAAGACCCGAAAACGGAGGAGAGTCTACGTAAGGTCAAGCAGATGTGGCAGCCGATCAAACAGGCGCTTGCCCAAAAGCCTTCTCTTGAAAGAGCCGCACAGATGCAAGAGGATCTTGAAGCATTGTTAAAACAGTCCAATGAAGCAGTCGGGCTCTTTGCCAAGCAAACGGGTAAAGTCTCCGGTGAGATCATCAATATCTCAGGGCGTCAGCGTATGCTCTCTCAACGTATGGCAAGTCTCTATATGCTGAAGGTATGGGGTGTGAAGGATCCGAAGTTCCAAGAGAAGATGGATGCTTCAATGATGCTCTTCAAAGACTCTTTGGCACGCCTGAAAGCCTCTGAACTTAATACGCCGGAGATCACGGCACTACTGGATCGTGCGGGGAATTCATTTCGCTTCTTTGAAGTCATGAACCGTTCGAACTCCAAATTCATTCCTGCATTGATTTATAAAAAATCCAACGATATTTTAAAAGATATGAACACGGCGACAGGTCTATATGCTGCGCAAGAGGTTCGATAATACCTAAATGAAGAAAGGATCGTAATGAAACTATTTTTGAAATTGGGCGTGCTTGCAGTATTGGGTGCCGCTCCGTTGTGGTCGGTGGAGATCCACTCGGCGGCAGAGGCGGTCAATATTGCCGGAAAGCAGCGTATGTTCACGCAGCGTATGCTAAAAGACTATGCCATGATCGGAATGGGGAACCACTTCGGTGATCCGCAAAAAGATCTGGAGGAGACAATGGCGGCATTTGACGACCATTTAAAATCACTTCAGACCTATGCAAAAGGGGATGTCAAGATCGAAACGGCACTTGCTGATGTTGAAAAGATATGGAAAGAGGTTGAGACACCACTAAAGCAGACTCCCGACCTCGAAGAGGCACAGATACTCCAAGAGAAACTTGAAAGCCTTCTTAAAGCAGCCGATACCGCAACCAAAGCTTTTTCTGAAGCTTCCAAAAAGGCATCGGGTGAGATGATCAATATCGCAGGTCGTCAGCGTATGCTTTCTCAGCGTATGGCAAGTCTCTATATGCTGAAGGTATGGGGCGTGAAGGATCCGAAGTTCCAAGAGAAGCTTAACCAGGCACTAGCAGAATTTAAAGATGCATTGACAAAACTGGAGGAGGCTTCGTTAAATACCGAAGAGACCCATGCACTTTTAAAAAAGGTAGAGCGTTCGTTCATGTTCTTTGAGATGATGAACCGTTCCAAATCGAAGTTTATTCCGACGTTGATCTACAAGAAGTCCGATGAGATGCTGAAGAATATGAACCGCGTAACACAGTTATATGTAGAGAATGAATCAAAGCAAGAGGGAGAGAAAAAATGAAAATGAATGGTATGAAAAGAGTTGGATTGGCAATGGCGGCAGTAGTGGCTTTGATGGGAACACAAACGACACCCCTTCATGCGGCACCAGCCAAATCGATGAATAAAGAGGTCGTTGCCGATATGGTAAGCTTGATCGATGTTGCGGGGAGACAGCGTATGCTTTCTCAGCGTATTGCAAAAGATTACCTTTATGTGGGAAAAAAAGTAGCGGTATCGAAGGCGAAAAAACAGTTAAAAGAGTCACTTCAACAGATCGTAAAGACCCATAAACTATTGGTAAAATCCATCAATGATCCGGAGATCCAGAACTTACTTTCATTCGTTGAACTGAGTATGGAAGACTTCAAAGCAACAGCGAACGAGCCGTTCAATCTTGATAATGCACAGTTGATCATTGACTTGAGCGAGTCGATGCTTGAAGGTAGCCAATATGTGGTTGATTCACTTAAGGAGAAGGTCAAGGTCAAGGAGTCCGCAGTTGTCGGAAAGGCGGGGAAACAGCGTATGTTGGCACAGCGTATTGCCAAGTATTACATTGCATATCAAGCGGGTATCAAAGATAAGAATACCGTCGATCAGATGAAGGCAGCTGTCTCCGAATTCTCTAAAGCACACAAAGCATTGATGGCGGATCCGAACAATACGCCGGAGATCAACCGTCGTCTCAATGAAGTTGATAGGTTGTGGAAGATCGTCTATAAGTTCTATTTGAACATTGAAAAAGGCGGATTGCCGCTTATCGTATTCAATACGACAGATGATATTACCAAAAAAATGAACAAGATCACGGCACTGTATGTCGCACTATCCAAATAGAAGAGGTTGAATGATGAAACGAATCCTTGTTGGCTGTTTGCTCTACTGTAGCGCAACGCTCTTCGCATCGGCAGAACCTCAAATACCGGTGCAACCAAAGAAGATGGAGATGACCAGAGGTGATGTCAAAATTATGGAGGCAACGGAGAATATCCGTTATCTTAGTCAGAAGATGGCAAAAGAGTATCTCTTTTTATACACCTACCCTGAAAATGCGCGTATTAAAAAGAGTCTTTATGACACACTAAAGGCATTAGGGAGAAACCTGCAAGCTATTGCAGCGGTTACCAAAGATGAGGATACGAACAATATTTTGGAATTCCTTGCTTATAGTAAAGAGGAGATTCTAACCCTTTTAAAGAAAAAGCCTACAAGTGAACGTGCGGTCTTGATGCTTGACTATAGCGAGACCCTGCTTGAAGGAGCGGACTCTATCGGAAGTACCTATGCCTATACATTCTCACCGGAAGAACAGATGCTGGTTGCAGCTAAGAACGTTAAGTATCTGTTAGAGCGTATTACCAAATATTACATGGCGCTTTATAAAGGTTTCAACTCTGAGAATAACAAGAAGAACTTGGAAGATTCCATTAGCTCACTGATGCAGTATATGGCGAAGATCAATAATTATCATTACCCTAAGGAGATCGCTGACGTACGTGAAAAAGTTGATCTGGTGTGGTACAAGGATAAAGAGATCCTAGGAAATATCGAGAAGTATTTCATCCCGAACTTGCTTTTTGATTCTGTTGTTTTCTTGGAAGAGAAGATCGATGTCTTGGCCCTTTATCATAGCCAGAACCTGTAGTAAAGGAGGATATATATTTTATGAAAGCAATTACAAATAAGTCAATTTTCGTTCTCCTTTTTGTCGTTATCTTCTCGGCGTTTGCCTTTACGACCTATTATACCTATACGCTCTATAAGGATTATACTGCGGCACAGAGTGATACGGCACAAGTGAAGTTCCTCTCCAGACTTGATGGGCTGGTCGATGCGATCAGTGATGAGGTTTATGTCAGTTCAGTCTACTTAAGCGGTCAGGAAGATACCGATCTGGATAAGTTGGAGAAGGTACGTAAAGATGTGAATAGCCGTATTGACGGACTGAACAAATGGGTGCATGACCACTCCGAGTTTAACAACTATGCAATTACTTTTAAAGATCTGGAGAAGAACCTTGGGTATATCCGCTCCAAGGTCGATACCCTCAGTAAAGACTATAATAACCTCTATTTCGACGAGTATCAAGGGAATATCTTCAAACCGTTGATCGCACTTTTAAAACGTGTCTCTACCAAGCAGATCGCACTTAAAGCGAAAGATAACCCTAAACATTTGATCGATCTTGAAAATCTAAAATATCACTTGGCGATAGAGAAAGGATTTTTGATCTATGTGGTCAATAACAGTATTTTACTCAACGATAAAGACCAAATTGCATGGGACAGACTTCAGGTAGGAAATACCTTCCCGGCATACAATGTTGACAAGATCAAGACCGATATGAGTGTAGAGAAGTTCGAACGTTTAGGGCTTGATGAACGTGTGATGGTACTTGCAGAATCCCTGAAGGGACACTACAGCGTATCTCCTGCAAAGATCACGGAAGCATTCGATGCCAAGATCGCATTTGTTCAGAAGGTGCAAGCAGCGATCTTGAAAGAGGTCGAGATAATGCTTGAGACGGCTGTAGCGCAAAAAAGAGAGGTGATGATGCAGTATCTCTACATTGCGCTGTTCTTCTTGAGTATTCTCTTCTTCTTACTCTATATCTATCGTATGATGAACCGTGACAAGATGATGCTTGAAAATACCCTAAAGAGTATCGAGATCGGTTTGACACCGCAGAAGAACAAAGAGTTAAAAGAGATCATTGCATCCAGAGATAACGGGAAGATCTATGAGTTCCTCGCACAAACGATCAATGAAGCCAACGAAGCGAACAAAGAGACATTCTTGGCGAATATGTCCCATGAGATCCGTACACCGCTGAACGGAATTATAGGGTTTACCGAGCTCTTAAAGGACACACCGCTCAATGTCGAGCAAAAAGAGTTCGTCGATATCATCCATACCAGTTCAAACCACTTGGTGGGGATCATCAACGATATTCTTGACTACTCGAAGATGAGTGCAGGGAAGATGGATATCGAGCAGATACCGTTCAAGACATTCGAGGTCTTCGAAACGGCTGTTGAGTCCTATGCGGCAAAAGCCTTCTCCAAAGATATCGAGCTTGGTATCTTCATCGAGCCGTCCATTCCGCAAACACTCATCGGTGATCCTACCAAGGTGTCACAGGTTATTATCAACCTTATCAGTAACGCGACAAAGTTCACCCCGGTACACGGTTCGATCGATATATTTATTACCAAAGAGTCGGAGGATGAAGAGAACATCCGCTTGAAATTCATCATTAAAGATACCGGTATCGGTATCTCACCTGAGCAGAAAGAGAAGATCTTCGAGGCATTCTCTCAAGCCGATACCTCTACAAGCAGAAAGTATGGTGGTACGGGTCTTGGACTTTCGATCTCCAGCCGTCTTGTCTCCTATATGGGCGGACAGCTCGATGTTGAGAGTGAGGTCGATCAGGGATCGAGCTTCTTCTTTACGTTGAACTTCAAGAAGGCACAAGAGGAAGAGGAGAGCTATGCACGTAAGTACAAAGGTTTGAAGGTCGCAATGGTACTTCCGTCCCAAGAGGTCTACCGACAGATCGATATCAACCTCATTACCTACTTCGACTACTTGGGTGTCGACTTCCGTATCTACTATGGTGACGAGGTATTCGCTCTTTCTAAAGAGGAGATGCCGGATGTGCTCTTCTTCTCTCAAGAGTATACAAGAAAAGAGGGAGAGCTGGAGCGTTACTTCGAGTTGCCGACCAAGTTGATCTTGTTGACAACAGGGGATATGCAGCGTGACTTCAAAGTACCGACCGATAAGGTGAAGAAGATCGTCTATAAACCGATCAACTTCAGTAAGATCGTTACGGTTCTCGATGTCTGTACCCAAGAGGTCGAAGATGAAAAAGCTGCATCATGTGCACCGAAGTACCATACCTTTAAAGGGATCCATGCATTGGTTGCCGAAGATAATGTCATCAACCAAAAACTTATTACTAAAGTCTTGAAAGGCTTTGGTCTTGAGATTACGGTCGCCAACAATGGTAAAGAGGCGTTCGACCTTCGTAAGCAGAATGAGTATGATGTGATCTTTATGGATATTCAGATGCCGGTGATGGGCGGTATCGAAGCGACCAAGGAGATCATTCGGTTCGAGACACTAAATCGTAAAAAACATATTCCGATCATCGCTTTGACCGCTAATGCACTTCATGGTGATAGAGAGAAATATCTTGAAGCGGGAATGGATAATTATGCATCCAAACCGATCGATCTTGCGCATATCAATACGCTGCTTGAAGAGTATTTCCCTACACATGTTGTAAGAGAAAATGGTGAAGTAGCGGATGATGAGTATTCGGAAGAGACACCAAAAACGGAATCTGTTCAGACGGAAAGAGCAGAAGAGAACGTGCAACCGGAGTCTGCAATATCGGCACCGAATACGACAGAAACCGTAGAAGCGGAAGTTGTAAGTAAAGAGCCTGAGATCGAAACGGATCCGGAAGTAAAAGAGAAGCGTGTAGAGGAGGATATTTTACTCTACCATCCGCTCTCTTTGGTATTGGATATCTATACGAAGGTTCTAACAAACCTTGGTTATAGTGTCGATCGTGTTACCAATGAAAATCTATTCCTTGATAGATTACAGGAGAAGCAGTATAAGTGTGTGATCTACTATGCACTACCGTTTAGTAAAGTTGCCAAGCTTACGATGGAGATGATCGAAGAGAGTGGTGCTAAACAGATTGTTGTGGTTAAAGATAAAGAGGAGGCGAAGGCTTTTGAGTGTGAAGTCTATGCCCAAGGTGAGGATGTCTCTCTTCTTGAAAAGAAACTCAATAAGCTTCTAAAGTAATATGCTACAAAACGTAACACTCTAGCCTGCCTAAAGGGGTGGACTAGAGGTGTTAAACTCCCATTTTTTCCTTACTACCGATCAATATATAATAATGTAAGCTAATCTTTTTTTATCTCCAAATTATCACAAAAAAATTATATTTTATAGATCTAAATCAAAAAAATCGGCTATTTAGTGTTATAATATACATATATGATCGAGAAGGTCATATATTTTATCGATATATAGTGGTGATAAACAGAGGAGATAGGTGTTTTTTATAGGATAAGTATAAAAAAATGCCCTGTACAACGCTTGATCGTTGTTGTATGATCATCCTATAAAAGATAAAAAATACACAAAGGAGATAGAGATGAAAGGAGTTGGCATCATATGGAAGTATCTGCTTCTTGGTATGGTACTGTTTGTCAGTGTTACTTCCGGAATGGAGATTAAGAACCTCTCTCAGGCAGTGGACGTAGCGGGTAAACAGAGAATGTATACCCAGCGTATGCTTAAAGACTATGCAATGATCGGGTTGCAGAATAACTTTGGCAATCCGCAAGAGGATCTCAAAAATATCATGGCGAATTTTGAAGATCATCTGGATTCGTTAATTGCATTTAATAACGATCCTCAAACAGAAGAGAGTTTACAAAAAGTAAAGAAGATGTGGGGACCGATCAAAAAGGCACTTAATGAGCCACCGAGTAAGGAGAAAGCAGGTAAGATGCAGGAGGATCTTGAAGCACTGTTGAAGCAGTCGAACGAGGCAGTAGGGCTCTTTGCTAAACAGACAGGTAAGGTCTCCGGTGAGATCATCAACATCTCAGGGCGTCAGCGTATGCTCTCTCAACGTATGGCAAGTCTCTATATGTTGAAGGTCTGGGGTGTGAACGATCCTGAATTCAAACAGAAAATGGATGCATCGATGAAGCTTTTTAAAGATTCGTTGGAACGTCTGAAAGCATCTGAGATGAATACGCCTAAGATCACCGCACTGCTCAACAAAGCGGAAAAATCCTTTAAGTTCTTCGAGATCATGAATCGGTCGAATTCGAAGTTCATCCCCGCATTGATCTATAAAAAATCGAATGAGATATTGAAAGATATGAATACCGTAACAGGTTTATATGCGGCACAAGAAACAAAATAGAAAAGGAAATAATCGATGAAAAAAATGTTAGGAATGGTGTGCTCATCAGTGGTACTAAGCGGATACCTCTATGCAGTGGAGATCAAGAGTGTTGCCGAAGCGGTTAATATTGCCGGAAAGCAGCGTATGTTCACACAGCGAATGTTAAAAGATTACGCAATGGTGGGAATGGGCAATACGTTTGGAAACCCTGAAGAGGATCTAAAAAAAACCATGGCGGACTTCAGTGATCATTTAGCATCGCTCAAAGCCTATGCGCCCAATGATGAGATCAAGAAGAGTCTGGATGAGGTTGAGACCCTTTGGAAGCCGATAGAGAAGATGCTGCAAGAGAAGCCGGAGCTTGCCAAGGCGGAGAAGCTGCAAGTGGATCTGGAAAAACTTTTACAAGCATCGGATAAAGTGACTAAGCAGTTTGCCAAGGCATCGGGGAAAGCTTCGGGTGAGATCGTGAACATCGCAGGTCGCCAAAGAATGCTCTCGCAACGAATGGCAGGGCTTTATATGTTGAAAGTGTGGGGTGTGGAAGATCCGCAGTTTAAAGCAAAACTGGATGATACGTTAAAACTTTTTAAATCGTCACTGGAGAAGATCGAAGCGTCACCGCTTAATAATGATGAGAGTAAAGCACTCTTGAAAAAAGTGAAGCGCTCTTTTGTATTCTTTGAGATGATGAATCGGTCGAAATCTAAGTTCGTTCCGACACTGATCTATAAAAAATCGAATGATATTTTGAACAATATGAACACTGTCACACAAATTTATGTGAAGAGTGAAGCGAAATAATAAATAAAAGCAAGGAGAGAAGAGATGAAAAATGTATGGATGAAATCGGTAGGAATGGCAGCGGCGGCAGCGGTGTGTATTGTAGGAAGCAGTGTTTCACTGCAAGCAGCGGGGAACCCTTCGGTTGTTACAAATAAAGCGATCGTTGCAGATATTGTAAAATTGATCGATGTAGCGGGTAAACAGCGTATGCTTTCTCAAAGAATTGCCAAAGATTACCTCTATATCGGTAAAAAAGTGGCAGTCTCCAAAGCAAGCAGACAGATGAAACAGTCTTTGAACGAGTTGGTATCTGCGCACAAGATCTTGGTGGACTCTATCAATGACCCTGAGATCAAGAACCTCCTTTCGTTCGTTGAACTGAGTATCGATGATTTTAAAGCGACTGCGAACGAACCGTTCAACCTTGACAATGCACAGCTGATCATCGACTTGAGTGAATCGATGCTTGAAGGTAGCCAGTACGTGGTCGATTCTCTTAAAGAGAAGGTAAAGGTCAAAGAGTCTGCAATCGTAGGAAAAGCGGGTAAACAGCGTATGTTGGCACAGCGTATCGCGAAGTACTATATTGCATATCAAGCGGGAATTAAAGATAAGAACACCGTCGATCAGATGAAAGCGGCAGTTTCCGAGTTTTCGGAAGCACACAAACTTTTGATGGCGAACCCGACCAATACACCGGAGATCAACAGACAGCTCAATGAGATCGATAGACTCTGGAAGATCGTCTATAAGTTCTATTTGAACATTGAAAAAGGTGGATTACCGCTTATTGTATTCAATACGACCGATGATATTACCAAAAAGATGAATAAGATCACGGCGTTGTATGTAGAACTCTATAAATAAGTAAACGATGGAGTATTCATCAAAGGATAAAAGATGAAAAAAATCTTATATAGCTGCCTTGTAGCAGGAGGGTTGATGTATGTACAAGCGGCACAAGAAGTGTCGCCAAAAGCATCTAAACCCTTGCAAACGGAGCAGAAAAAGAGTGTTGTGACCCGTGGTGATGTTAAGATCATCGAAGCGACGGAGAATATTCGCTATCTAAGTCAGCAAATGGCAAAAGAGTACCTCTTTCTTTTTAAGACACCGCGTCAAGAAGAGACAAGAAGAGCGCTCAAACAGTCTTTGATCGCATTGGCGGATAATCTGCGTGTGATCTCGGCAACAACAAAAGATAGTGATACCAAAGATATTTTGGAGTTCCTCGCCTATAGTAAAGATCAGATCGCACAGATCTTTACGGAAAAATTGGATAAAGAGCGTGCGGCGTTGATGCTCGATTACAGTGAAACACTGCTTGAAGGTGCAGATTCGATCGCTGCGGCACATGCCTATGACTTTACCAAAGAGGAACATATGTTGATCGTGGCAAAGAAGATGGAGTATCTGACCGAGCGTATGATGAAGTACTATATCGCACTGCATGTGGGGTTTGATAATCCGACCAATAAAGAGCAGATGAAAGAGGCGATCAAGAAATTTGACGAAAACATCAAGCAGATCGATGCTTATCCCTATCCGGGAGAGATCGTGCCGATTAAAAAAGAGATGGTACGTTCATGGCAGGCGAATCGAAGCTTCTTGGATCGGTCGGAGTCTTTGTTCATTCCTAAACTGATGTTGCTTTCAACCGGTTCGATGGAAGCATTGACGGCACAGCTTGCACTCTATCACAATAAAAACCAATAAAAGGAAAGAAGATGAACCTATTGAACAATAAAAATATCTTTTCCTTTTTGATCCTCATTGTCGTTGCCGTCTTGGGACTATTCTCCTATCAAACCTATGAGAGTTATACGCAGTATGGCGTAACCCAGCAGAGTGTCAAGAATACACGCTTTGTTGAGATGGTCGACCGTGTGCTTGAAGGCTTGCAAGAGGAGCGTATAGAGAGTGCGGATTATATGGGAAGCATCGGAAAAAGAGGTGTGGAGAAGCTTAAAGAGAGCCGCGAAGTTGTCGATAAAGAGTTAAAGCAACTACAAGGGTTTATTGCGGATAATCCACCGTTGCGTACATACCAGAAGCGTTTTGATCTGGTTGCGAAGAAGATCATTTCCGTACGGAATAAGGTCGATACCCTTAGTACGGACTATAAGCGTATCTTTTTTGAAGGCTATTATGAAGATATCTTCGTTCCGTTGCTAGGTGCGATCAAGGTTGCGACATCACAAGATAGCGATACGCAGATCAAAACCTACTTTCAGACATTTACCGACTATAGTACGGTAAAAGGAAATGTTGTCCTAGAGGATACGGGTATTATCTATGTACTTAACGGACACTACCCGATGCGTGATGAAGATTTGAAGATCTGGGATGATATTCTGCTTCAAGACGGTCTTCCCTCTTTGAAGAAGATCGATGATTTTACACTGCGAAAGCAGTTGAAGTCGATCGTTTCACAGAAAGATTATGCGGCACTAGGAAGTAATGAACGTGTTCAGATCCTCTATGATGCACAAAGTGGTGACTACCATGTAAGTGTCGATAGTTGGAAAAAGCACAGTAGTACGAAAAAAGAGTATCTTTCTCAAGCGCAGCAGATCCTTTTGGGTGTAGCGCATGAGAGAGCGAATGATCTTTATGCAGGCAGTAGAAGCGGATTGATCCAAAATGCTATCTGGACTGCGATCGCACTGATCGTACTGATCATTATGTTGGTGATCTACTATAATATCAATAAAGACAAACAGCTCTTTGAAGATACGCTAAGAGATATCGAAGCGGTACTGAACAAAGATCAGCAAAGAGAGTTACAGCGTCTGATCGATAATAGGGATATCAACAATATCTACCGATTCTTGGTAGAGACGATCCGTGAAGCGAACCAGGCAAAAGACCTCTTCCTTGCGAACATGTCACATGAGATCCGTACACCGCTTAACGGTATCGTCGGATTTACACAGTTATTGAAAGATTCGCCTTTGAACGAGGAGCAGAGAGAGTTCATTACGGTCATCGAACACAGTTCCGAGAACCTCTTGACCATCGTGAACGATATTCTCGATCTCTCCAAGATCAAAGCGGATAAGATCGAGCTTGAGAAGATCCCGTTCGATCCGGTCGAGCAGTTCGAGTCGGCGGTCGAGTCCTATGGTGCGCGTGCAGCTGAGAAGAATATTGAGCTTGGTGTCTATATCGATCCTGAGTTACCGTCCAAAGTGGAGGGTGACCCTACGAAGATCGCACAGGTCATTGTGAACTTGATCAGTAATGCGATCAAGTTCACCAAAGCCAAAGGTGCGGTCGATGTGGATATCCGCAAAGTTGCCGAGAGTAAAGAGTATGTTACAGTGAAGTTCGCTGTCTCCGATACAGGGATAGGGATCAGCCCAAGTCAAAAGAAAAAGATCTTCGAAGCCTTCTCTCAAGCGGATGTCTCAACCAGCCGTAAGTTCGGAGGGACCGGTCTTGGATTGGCGATCTCCGGTAAGTTGGTTAACTTTATGGGTGGTGAACTTGAGATCGAGAGTGAAGAGGGGAAAGGTTCGACCTTCTTCTTTACACTGACACTCGATAAGGTCAAAGGTGCTGCACCGCGAGATGTGATCAATATGAAAGGGTTCACTGTAGGACTATTGGGAAGTGAAGGACGTATGATCGCAAGTATCAAACGTAACCTTGAAGCTTATGTTACCTATACGGGTGCGAAGTTCGAACTCTATAATGAGAAAGAGGTCTTTAAGTCCGATAGTAAAGAGTTGCCGGATATTCTCTTTATCGACCATAGCTTCCATCAGCGAAGCGGTGAGTTGGATGTATTCTTACGTATGGATTGTAAAACGGTTCTTATTACGACGGCTGATAAGAAAAAGAGTATCGAGTCGATCGTAGATGAGATCGATCGTATTCTCTATAAGCCGTTGAACTTGACCAAGACGCTCAAAGCGTTGGAAGTTGCATATGATGAGAAGGTTGAGACCGAGAAGAAAGCACCGGTTGCCGAGAGTAACAATATCCATTTCGATGGCTTACATGTACTCGTTGCAGAGGATAACAACATCAACCAAAAGTTGATCAAGAACGTCCTTAATGGCTTTGGTGTGGAAGTGACACTGGCTGGGAATGGAGAAGAAGCACTTAAGATGCGTATGCAAAATGAGTATGATCTGATCTTTATGGATATCCAGATGCCGGTACTTGGCGGTATCGAAGCGACACAGAAGATCTTGGAGTATGAAGAGAAGAACCATCTTCGCCATATTCCGATCGTAGCGTTGACAGCAAATGCACTCGCCGGGGATAAAGAGAAGTATATGGATGCGGGGATGGATAACTACCTTTCCAAACCGATCGATCTGGAGAGATTGAACATCTTGCTTCAAGAGTATTTCCCTACCCATGTGAAGATCGTGCAGAAGCAAGAGTATGAGGTAGAGGAAGAGGAAGATCAAACGGATAATGTACAAGCGGTTGATGAAACCTCTACTCAGGTGGAAGTTCACGAAGCAGATGTCATCACAGATAGTGCAGATTCTCCATCTGAAGAGGAGTATTCTCAAGGGTCTGTGCTCCCAGATAAGCCGGAAGTAAAAGCCGAAGCGGAGGTGGAGAGTAAGAGTGAAGAAGTGCTTACGCCACCGCAAGAGAAAGATATTTTACTCTATCACTCTTTGGCTTTGGTTGCAGACCTCTATGAGCGAATGTTGACCAATCTCGGTTATGAAGTGGAGAAGGTATTGGATGAACAGCACTTTATGGATAGGTTGGAGAATCAAGATGTGCGATACAAGATCGTACTTTTCCAAGGCAAACCGTTTAGAAATGTGAAGTGTCTCATCAGTGATCTGGTACGTAATACCGGAGCGATACCGTTTGTGATCGTCTCCAAACAAGAGAGTAGTGAAGCCTTCTGCTGTGAAGGCTTTGAAGAGGGAAGTAGTGCCGATACTCTAAATCAGCTGCTTAAGCATCATACATAATACGCGCTAAGTATAGCCCCTCTGCCGGAGCGGGTTTGCTTATGTGACGTTTCTCTCCTTGAATCTGTTCTTGGAGTGCGCTAAGAGAGAGTTTCCCTTGTGCGCACTGCATGGCGGCTTCGACCATCAATCTTACCTGAGCACGCAAAAACCCATTTGCTTCGAATGAGATAATATGTATATCTTTATGGCAATAGTAATCTGCTTTATAGAGTGTGCGAACAGTAGTATGTACATCCGAACCTGTTTTGTGAAAGAGCATAAAGTCATGCTCTCCCTCAAAGCAGCGTAGTGCTTTTTTTAAAGATACAGTGGTGAATGCAGCTTGATAGTATGCGATATACTTCTCTTCAAATACGGAGGGTTTTCGGGTTTTAAAGAGGTAGCGGTAGTAGCGTCGTTTTGCCATGAAGCGAGCATGGAAATCATCCGCTACTCTATAGAGGTGGCGTATCTCGATCGCAGTGAGTTTACGGTTGAGTACCTCTTTGAGTCGGGAGATGTCTTGCCAGAAATCCGGTACATCAAAGTGGATCACCTGTGCGGTGGCATGGACGTTCCTATCGGTCCTTCCGCTTCCGACGATATCGGTATCTATGTGAAGGGTCTTAAGGGCATCCTCAATGGCCTGTGTTACGGTAAGAGGGGTGCTTTTTTGCCGTTGAAAGCCGAAAAATGCACTTCCATCATAGGCAATGACTGCTTTAAGGCGCATTAGAAATACCTTGCGACCCGTTGTCTAAAGAGCCAGATCCCTCCGCCTAGAACAATCATTATAGCCCCTCCAAGCAGTGGTAGCGTACCAAATTTTTTGAGGATAGACGCCAGAATATAGAGCAGCATCGTTACGGAGAATATGACCAAGAACGTGTGAGCAGCTTGGTATCGTGGATTGATCATACTGAAAGCTGCAACAAGATAGACTGAGAGCAGAGGAATGAGACTGACAAAGATGAAGAAAATAAGCGTATGCATTAAGCGTTTATTCTCAGATGCTTGCATCCAATAAGCAAGGGTATCGTTAAAGTGGTAAGTTCTCTTTTTTGTTGTATCGAAAGCCTCCAGCGTTTTGTATTGGGCTTGTTGTAGTCGCTCTTTGGAGTAGGTGTATCCGTATCCATCCTCCAGTAGAAGAGAGATATGTCCGTTGGTATGTTTGAGCTCTCCATGTTTGGAGGCAAAGAACTGCTCATTATCACGGTCGGTGCGGTTATAGATAACAAGATCATGAAAACGGTTCTGCTCTTTTTGGCGGATGTAGACATAGTAGTCGCCGAACTTCTGCCCCAGTTTTCCCGGTACGATATTGAGTTTCGCTTCAGAGCGTTTCTCTTGTTTAAATGATTTATAGAGCTGTTTGGTCATGGGCATGGCAAATAGAGAGATCACTAAAAGCAGTATTGAAAAGAGCAAGCTGATAAGAAAAAAGCTGCGCAGTATCTTCTCCGAGCGTAACCCCAGCGCATAGAGTGCGATCAGTTCATTATCGTGTGACATACGCATTAAGACGGTTGTAAGTGCAGCGATGAATGAGAGCGGCAGGGTATAGAAAATAATATCGGGAATAGAGTAGCTGTAGAGTGTCAAAAGCTCCACTAAAGAGAGTTTGATCTTGGCTGTAAGTGCCGATATCCTGACCAGATAGACCAGTGAAATGATCATAAAAAAGGGCAGGAACGTAAGAAGGAACGACTTGGTAAAGTTTGCCGAGAGGTACCCTTTGGCATTAACCATAGATCAGCTTCTCCAGTAGCTGTGCCGTCTGCGTGTCGTAAAGATAGACGATAAAGGTCGCCATAGCAAGGAACGGTACGAACGGGACACCTGTCTCTCTGTTGATCAATGATGGGATGATCGCGAGGATCGCCGAGAGGAAGAGGGCGACAAAGAAGTTAGGGAACCCCAGTAGTGCGCCCATGGTCCCTGCAACGATCACATCGGCACCGCCCATCGCTTCTCGTTTGGCGATCCAAGAAGAGAAGAGACCGATAAGGTAGAGCCCTCCGGCGGCAATGGCTGCATACATTGCGGCATGAATGAAGTCCGGCTGCACAAGCGCGAAGATGAGTGCTGCGAAGTTGACGTTATCCGGTACGGCCATATATTTGAAATCTATCATCACAAGCGCAAAGAGAGCGGCGAACGAGAATGCAGTAAACGGCAGATACCAGACAAGTCCGAGTTTGAGATAGAGCAGTACGAAGATCATCCCCGTAATGAACTCGACAATGGGGTATTGCTTGGCAATGGGCTCCTGACAGAAAGCGCACTTTCCTCTAAGAAAGAGCCATGAGAGGATAGGGATGTTGTGGTACCACTTCAGCGGTGTGTTGCAGTGTTGGCAGTGCGAAGCGGGAAAAGCGATGCTCTCGCCCTTAGGGATGCGGTAGATGACCACGTTCAAGAATGAGCCGATCATGGCGCCGAATATGAATATGATCAAGGGTAGGATCACTGTTTGAGTCATTTTAGTCCTCCAAAGCGTCTGGTACGCTGTTCGAAATCGGTGATGATCTCATCGAGTTCGTCTCTGTTGAAATCGGGCCAGTAGGTTTGCGAAAAGTAGAACTCCGCATAGGAGATCTGCCAGAGAAGAAAGTTCGATACTCTCTCCTCTCCACTGGTACGGATAAGCAGGTCGATATCACTGTAGGGGGTTTGGAGCGCATGGGAGATATCCGCTTGGGTAACCTCTTTTTTGCCTTCGCCGATAAGCTTGTTGACCGCCATGGTGATCTCGGCACGGCCGCCGTAGTTGAGGGCAAGGATGTGTGTAAGATCGGTATGGTGGCGTGTCTCTTCTTCAGTTTTGCGAATACGTGCTTGGAGCTTTTGGGAGAGTGCATCGATGTTCCCGATAGCTTGAAAGCGGACATTGTTGGCATGGTAGGTTGCCAACTCCTCCTCTAAATAACGGTCAAGCAGACGCATGAGAAAATCGACCTCATACTTGGGGCGTTTCCAATTCTCCGTGCTGAATGCGTAGAAGGTGACGCTCTCTACAGTAGGGTGTTTTGCACAGTAGGTTGTGATGTCACGGATGACCTCTATGCCCTTCTCGTGCCCCTTGGTACGGTTAAGTCCGCGTGCCTTTGCCCATCTGCCGTTGCCATCCATGATGATCGCCAGATGTTTTAAGATGGCTTTAGGCATCGCTTAGCTCCTTGGCATGGGAGATGATACGCTGAGCGAGGGTGAGCTTGTCAGCTCTGCCTAGCGGGATGCTCTTTTCTTTGGTGATGAAGGTGATCTCGTTCTCATCCCTGCCGAAGCTGGTGGCATCTTGAAGCAGGTTGTAGCAGACGGCATCGACCCCTTTGGCATCGAGTAGGGCTTTGGCGTTCTCCAAGCCCTCTTGAGAGTCCATCTCCGCTTTGAATGCAACGGTTTTGAGTCCGTCTTTGTTGATATTGGAGAGAATATCGGTGGTCTGCTTAAGCTCGATCTGCCATGTGTTGCCGAGCATCGATTTTTTCAGTTTGCCTTTTTGCGGATAGGCAGGTGTGTAGTCGGCTACGGCGGCGACCATGAAGAGGTACGGCTCTTTTTGAATAAGATACGGTGCATCGGTGTTGTTCATGGAGGTTTTGCTCATTTTCCCTTTTTTGGCAACACGGATCGCATCGACGGTGTAGTCGTACAACTCTTCGGCATCTTCGACATCGATGGTGTAGAGGTCTTGCGGCAGTCCCTCATTTCCCATGGTTGTGATATAGCAGACATCGGCACCTTTGAGGTAGAGTGCCAAAGAGACCGCTTTTGCCATTTTTCCCGAAGAGAAGTTGGAGATGTAGCGCACCTCATCGATCTTCTCGCGTGTACCGCCTCCGGTAACGACGATGCGTCTGTCCTCCCAGAAAGGCTCTTTTAGCAGTGTGCGTGCGGTGGCGAAGAATATCTCGTTTACTTCTGCGAGCGCACCGTTCCCTTCATCGCCGCAGGCAAGGCGTTTGCTTTGCGGTTCGATGATCTCTATGTCATTGACCTTGAGCATCTTGATCGAACCGGTCGTATAGTGGTTGGCAAGCATCTGCGTGTTGGCAGCCGGAGCGATGAGCATCGGTTTGGCACAAGCGAGTGCGGTCTGAAGCAGGATGTTGTCCGCGATCCCTTTGGAGAGTTTGTTGATGGTATTCGCTGTTGCCGGTGCAATAACGAAAACATCGCACGCTTTTGCCGTTTCGATATGGTTGAGCGTACTGCTCCAGCTCTCACTCTCTTCGGTCAGTACCGGATTTCGAGTAAGCGCTTCAAAGGTCAGAGGCGAGACAAAACGCTGTGCGGCAGGGCTCATGACCACCTGCACACGGGCACCGGATTTAACGAAAAGTCTGGCAAGGTCGCATGCTTTGTAGG
>Ga0256843_1001119_pt1 | contig 21671 bp, 27 predicted proteins | sample AlvinellametaG_FD_191572 | JGI IMG/M metagenome (GOLD analysis project Ga0256843, IMG submission 191572) | Pompeii worm associated microbial communities from hydrothermal vent at the East Pacific Rise, Pacific Ocean - Alvinella | ecosystem: Host-associated > Annelida > Integument > Unclassified ... | reverse complement strand
TATTATCAAAAAAATATCCATCAGCCTTATAAAGTCCAGCAAGAATTCTAAGAAGTGTACTTTTTCCACTACCATTACTTCCTAGAAGTGCTACTTTTTCTCCTTTTTGTATTTCAAAAGAGATATTATCTAATACTTTTTTATCTTCATATTTATAGTTTAAACTTTTTATTTTAATCATTTTAATCCTTAGTTATTAAAAAATCCTCTAGCTTTCATAGCTAAACTTCTTTCTTTTGAATCTTTTAGTGCTTTTTTTAAGAAAAATTCAAATGTTTTTGTAATAAATCCATTTTCTCTTTTGTGAATTTTTTTAATTATTCTTGCTTTATATGCAAGGCGAAAATCTTCAAAAGTTTTTTTGTATGAATATATTTGTGAAAGAGTGATAGTTAATAAATAACTAAGCTCTTTTGAAAAGCTAAAAAATTGCACCATATTGTTTTTAGAAAAAAACCAAAACACAAAATAAGTCATTGCAAAAACTTTTAGGTTTATATAAAGAAGATAATCTAAACTACTATTTTTAAAAAGAGCCATTATTAAATAAGCGATACTGATTCCAAAGTTAAATAAAAATATAGATTTGATGACTTTAAGTGATAGTTTATAGCTTTGTTTAAATGAAATCAGCCATAAAATAGCTATTATGGCTGATAGATATAAAGGAGACTTAAGTGATAAAATAGTAAATAAAATCACTATAAAACTAATTTGTTTCATTTTTTTTCAGTTTTACCATAAAATATAAAATAGCATATATAATAGCTGCACCTATTATAGCTGAAAGGTAATACATAACTACACTACCTTCACCATAATCAGGAATTATGCTAAAAGAGTTAGCATTTTTAATCCCTTCAGGGATAAATCCAAGTAGTTTTTTGTATGTTTCAGGTTCCCATTCACCCCAAGCACTATATTCGCTAATCAGTCCTAAAGGTAATACAATAAATAGTATAAATAGGATTGTATATAGTTTCTTTTTATCCATTTGCTTCCTTTAAATTTAGATTCTTTTTTGTAATATAGTTATAAATTAGTTGAGTAAATAATCCTTCTACTATACCAAAAAATGCCATATGACTACCTACAAGTGCTGGTATTGTAGTAGTTAAGTCAAACGGAAAATATAGAGGTTTACCAGCTTCACTCCAATATGGTTGAATTCCTAAAACTATAGCAATTAAAAGTGAACTTGCAACAGCACTTGCCCATCCAGCTATAAATGGTGCAAATTTGATATTTTTAAGCCAATTAAAAATATAATACCCACTAAAACTACCTACAAAAGCCATTCCGAGTGAATTAACTGCTAAAGCTGATATTCCTCCATCACCAAAAACTACACTTTGAATAAGTAAAACTAAACTAACACTAATAAAACCAATCCATGGATTAAAAAGTATAGCAATCAAAGCAGCACCAACTGCATGACCACTTGTCCCACCAGGAATAGGGATATTAAACATCATAATAATAAAACTAAGAGCACTTAATCCACCAATTAAAGGCAAAGTTTCTTCATTTAAGTTTTCTTTTAATTTTTTAAAACCATATACCCATAAAGGTAAAGCTAAAGTATAACTAGCTACAACTGTAGCAGGTGAAAGATATCCATCAGGTATGTGCATTTTTGCTCCTTTTAATAAAGATTATCAAAAAACAAATCATTATTTTCATTCGAGCCAGATGTGATTTTTTAATCATAAAATTTCACTAAAAATAGCAAACTGCTAAAGCAGCCCTTCGGGTTTGGTGCTATTTTTAACCGTTCAATTTTATTGAAAATCACATAACCTCTTATTCAAATAATTTCCTTTTGTTTTTTTAAGTAATTAAAAATATACCTGAATTATACTTCATTTTCTTAAAAATATATTAAAATTATAAAAAACTTATATATTTTTAGGACAAAAAATGAGCTGTATTTATTGTGGACATTATATTTTATATAAATTAAAAGAGGGAAATTATAAATGTGCAAGGTGTAAAAAGAAATTTTCACCAAAGAAAATTGATAGAAAAGCTAAAATTTTAAAAGCATTTTTAGATCAATTAACTCCAAATGAAATTGCAAATAAATATAATTTTTCATATGTAAGTGTTGTAAATGAAATAAAGCATATTCGTTTAGTAATGGCTAAAATTTGTGAAGAAAAATTTTTAGAAAAACAAGATGTAAAAGAGTTTGAAGAGTATTTATATATTCCAAATAAAGATATTCATAAAGCTCAAAATTTTCTTACTATTGATTATGGATATATTTACAATATTATGCTTAGTGATATGAAAAATTATGAAAATATGTCTGATAAAGAGATAAAAGCACTTTTTTTACAAAGTAGAATTATAAAATATCAAAATCATATAAAAATTCAGGAATTTTGGGATTATTTTGAAGGTTTTATTAAAAAATTTAGAGGTGTAAATAAAAATAATTTTTTTTATTATCTTAAAGAAGCAGAATTTAGATTTAATAAATTTAAAATTACATTAGAAGATATAGTATAAAAAGAAGAGAAGAAAGTATAAACTTTCTAAAAGGTTCGAGTGAATTATAGTTCATTTTTTAATCTATGTCAAGTTCTAAGCTCATTAAATACATATCTTCTCCATCTAGAACTTCTAAATTTTGTCCTTTACATTCAGGACAAGTATATTCATTTTTTTTGAGTTCGCTTTCTTTACCACAATCACGACATTTTATGACGACAGGTTGTGGAATGATGACAAATTCAGCATCACTACAAATAGTATCTTCTTTAAAAGTGTTAAATGCAGTCTCAAGTAAAGGAATCTCTACACCACTTAAAACTCCTACTTTGACTTCTAATTTAGTTACTTTTTTAGCATTGTTTTTTTTAGCATTTTCTTCAGCAAGGTCTATTAAAGATTGAACAATTGAATATTCGTGCATAATTTGTCCTTTTTAACGAATTATACAATAAATAACTATTCATAACAAAATCATATTTTTAGGATATAATAAAACTAAAAAAAAGGTAATAAATGAGAGAAGAAAAAAAAGAGATAATAATGAAAACTGCTCTTACTCTTTTTGCTAAAAAAGGATTTTATTCTACAACTATTGCAGATATAGCAAAAGAGATGGGGATGAGTGTAGGAAATATGTATAATTATTTTGCATCAAAAGAAGCTTTAGCAAAAGAGCTTTTAATGTACACATCAAAAAGATTTGGTGATGAGATTAAAAAAATTAATGAGCAAAATATCTCTTCAAAAGAAAAAATTGAAAAAATTATTGAACTTTATTTTACAATGGCTACGAATGAGCCTGAATTAGTTGATTATTTTATGAGAGTATATCTTTCAAATAAAGAGATTTTTAATAATGGATGTGAAGGGATGCTTTGTGTTAGTGCATTTGTAACTGAAATTATGATATTTTTTGAAGAAGGTGTAAGAAAAAAAGAGCTTAAAAATCAGGACTTTTTTGTAGCTTTTGGACTTTTTATGGGATATATTGGTGGAATTGTATTTTTAAATAATGATGGTGTTTTACCAAAACCACTGCAAGAATATACAAAAGATGTAAGTGAGAATATCTATAATGCCCTTAAAGCCTAAGGTTATTTGGATAGATGCAGTTGGATGTAATGGATGTTCTCATTCATTTTTAAATCTACCGTATTTATCATCTATTTTAGATAAAATAGAATTATTATATCATCCTTTACTTGATAGTGCTAAATTTAAAGTTCAAAAAACAGATATTTTAATAGTTGAAGGAGCTTTGCAAGATAATTTTATTAAATTTAATACGGATCTTAAAAAATTAATAGAAGATTTATTTGTTCAAGCAGATACAGTTATTGCTGTTGGAAGTTGTTCTAGTTTTGGGGGAATGTTTGGAGAAGGGCTTATTTTTAATAAAGAAAATTATGGTAAATTTTATACTTGTAAAAATAAAATAATAAATCTTCCAGGATGTCCTATTCATCCTGAATGGCTTGGATATGTTCTTGAGATGTTAATAGAAAATAAAAATATTGTATTAGATGAAGAAAATCGCCCACAAGAGATATATTCTTTTACAAGTCATAGTGGATGTGTAAGAAATGAATATTTTGATTGGAAAGTTGATGCTGAAGATTTTGGAACAAAAGAGGGGTGTCTTTTTTATTTTCAAGGGTGCCAAGGTCCATTTACTCATAGTAGCTGTAATAAAATTTTATGGAATGAAGTAAGTTCTAAACCAAGAGCTGGAATTCCATGTTTTGGATGTACTGAAAGAAATTTTCCTAAAGATAATCTTTTTAAAACAGATACAATGATGGGAATTCCTACTAAAATACCTTTAGGAGTTACAAAAAGAGCATATCTTACATTAGCTGGAATTGCTAAAAGTTTGACAAATGAAAGGTTAGAAAAGAGGTTATTTGAGTATGAAAAAACTAATAACAAAAATTGAAGGGGAAGCTCTTTTACATATAAAGGGTGATGATGTAGTAGCATTTGCTGAGATTGAATTTTATCAGTTTCGTGGGATTGAAGAGTACTTAAAAGGCAAACATTTTATGGATGCTTTAGTTATAAATCCTAGAATTTGTGGAATTTGTGGTCATTCTCATTTGATAGCTACAACAGAAGCTATTGAAAATGCTTTTAATGCTGAAATTACGAATAAAGCGAAATTATTTAGAAAGCTTACTTTAAATTTTGAAATAATTGAAAATCATATAAAATGGTTTTATATAACACTATTTCCTACTCAAATAAAAGATAAAAAATTTATGTTTAAAGCTTTAGACATTTCACAAAAACTTTCAAAAGCTATAGCTTTAATAGCAGGACAATATCCTCATACTTCTTATGCAATACCTGGAGGAATTACAAGTGATATTACATATTTAGAACTTACCAAAGTAAAAAATATAATAGATGAAATTTTAAATGAACTTACACTTTTTGAAGATTTAGAACTATTTTTTGAAAATTTACCAAAAGATATAGGTAAAAGTAATAATAGATTTTTAAAAGCAGATGAGATAGATATTTCAAAAATATATGAGAAAAAAAATCAAAACTTTCAATATGTAACATATAATAATCTTTTTTATGAAGTAGGACCACTTGCTAGACAAAAAGAAAATATAAAAGAGATATATGATAAATATCAAGATAGTATCTATTCAAGAATTTATGCGAGACTTTTTGAAACTATACAACTTTTAAAAATTAATCTTAAGGTTTGTGATGAGATTGATTTAAGTGAGGTTTCATATATAAAACCAAATATTATTTCAAATAGAGGATATTCTATTATAGAAGCACCAAGAGGAATCTTAATCCATGAAATAGAAATATTAAATGAAAAAATAGTTGATTATAATATTATAGTCCCTACTCAATTTAATCTCTCAAGTGATAAAAAAATGTTTTCACCTGCACAAAAAGCTTTAATGGGTGAAAAAAAAGAATATATTGATACTATTTTTAAATGTTTTGATATTTGTAGTGTTTGTATAGGACATTAAATATATAAAAAAGTTACAAACTAAAAAAAAATGAACAAAAACTGAATAAATAGCTATTCAATTCTAAAAAATTGTGATAAAATTTTGAAAATACAACTTTTTTGGAGGTATGTTATGAATGAAAACACATTCAATAGAATCAAAGAGAGATTAGATTCTCTTAAAAAACTTCCAGGTATTGCTGAAAAAAGTATCAGTGATGTAATGGAAGAAAAAGGGTTTAGTAGAAGAGACTTTTTAAAATGGGCAGGAGCAATGACTGCAATGCTTTCTTTACCAGCAAGTTTTACTCCACTTGTAGCCGAGGCAGCAGAAGTAAGTGATAGACTACCAGTAGTATGGCTTCATATGGCAGAATGTACAGGATGTAGTGAAAGTTTAATCAGAACTGATACTCCTACAATTGATGATTTAATTTTTAATTATATCAATCTTGAATATCATGAAACAATTATGGCAGCAGCTGGATGGCAAGCTGAGCAAAATTTAAAAGAAGCAAGAGAAAAATTTGCAGGTAGATTTATTCTATGTGTAGAGGGTGGAATCCCTACAAAAATGGATGGAAGTTTCCTTACATTAGGGCCACATGCTGAAAAAGGGATAGATGTATTAAAAGAAACAGCTGATAAAGCAGCAGCTATTATTTCTGTTGGTACTTGTTCAAGCTTTGGTGGTATCCAAGCAGCAGCACCAAACCCAACAGGAGCAAAAGGTGTAGATAAAGTTATCGATAAAGCAGTAATCAATGTACCAGGATGTCCACCAAGTGCTAAAAACATTGTTGGTACTATCTTAAATGTAATTTTATTTGGTGAATTACCAGCTGTTGATAACTTCAATAGACCAAAATTTGCTTATGGACTAAGAATTCATGATTTATGTGAAAGAAGAGGACATTTTGATGCAGGTGAATTTGTAGAAGATTTTGGTGATAATGCAGCTGAAAATGGATTTTGTTTATATAAAGTTGGATGTAAAGGACCTTATACTTTCAACAATTGTTCTAGAGAAAGATTTAACCAACACACATCTTGGCCAGTACAAGCAGGACATGGATGTATTGGATGTAGTGAACCAGATTTCTGGGATACAATGGCTCCATATGAAGAACCATTAGCAGATAGAAAATTTGCTTCAATTGATGCAGATGCAACAGCAGATAGTGTAGGTGTAAAAATTTTAGCAGTAGCAGGTGCAGCTATAGCGGCTCATGCAGCAATTAGTGCGATTAAAAATCCTAAGGAGTAATGAATGGCAAAAAGAGTAGTAATAGACCCGATTACAAGAATCGAAGGGCATTTAAGAGTAGAAGTAGTTGTAGATGATAATAATAAAATTATCGATGCATATTCAAGTGCGACATTATGGAGAGGTATTGAAGTAATTCTAAAAGGAAGAGACCCAAGAGATGCAGGGTTTATGACAGGAAGAATTTGTGGTGTATGTACATATTCTCACTATAAAGCTGGGATTACTGCAGTTGAAGATGCTTTAGGGATTGAACCACCACTAAATGCAAAACTTACAAGAACTTTAATGGATTTTGCTTTATTTATGCATGACCATATGGTGCATTTTTATCAATTACATGCACTTGATTGGGTTGATATTGTAGATGCTTTAAAAGCTGATCCAGCAAAAGCAAGTAAAGAAGCTTTCAAATATGTTCCAAAAGGATATAACCCAATCGCAACAGGTGAAGATGAATTAAAACAAGTTCAAGAAACACTTAAAAAATTTGTAGATAGAGGTGATTTAGGACCATTTAAAAATGCATACTGGGGACATAAAACATATAAATTTACTCCAGAACAAAATTTAATTGCAGCAAGTCACTATTTAAAAAACCTTGAAATGCAAAGAATTGCAGCTCAACTTATGGCTATTTTTGGTGGTAAAAATCCACATCCACAAAGTTTAACAGTTGGTGGAGTTACTTGTATTATGGATTTACAAGACCCAGCAAGATTAGGGGAATATTTAACTAAATTTAAACAATTAGCTGATTTTGCTCATAGAGCTTATTATGCTGATATCGCTATGGCAGCAGCAGCGTTTGGAAGTGAACCAAGTGTTACTAAACCACTTAATTTAGGAAATTTCTTAACTTATAGAACAATGCAAGATAGTGCTAATTCATGGTTATTTGATGCAAATGGATATATTAAAAATTTTGATTTATCTAAATTCTATCCAATTGATGAAAGTAAAATTACTGAAGAAGCAACTCACTCTTGGTATAAAAATGATAATCCACTTCATCCATATGATGGTGAGACTGAACCAAATTATACAGGTTATAAAGATGGTGAATCAATCGGACCAGATGGAAAAATGGTTCATTCTAAAGTGATAGATGAAAAAGGTAAATATTCTTGGATTAAATCACCAAGATATGATGATGAACCTATGGAAGTAGGACCTTTAGCATGTATGGTAGTAAACTATGCTGCAGGAAATAAAAAAGTACAAAAAGCTGTAAATGATTTCTTAGAATTCACAGGATTACCAGTAAGTGCATTATTTACAGTACTTGGTAGAACAGCAGCTAGAATGCTTCAAACTATCGTAATTGCAGAGCATGGATTAAATGCATTTAATAACTTAGTAGAAAATCTTAAAAAAGATCAAACAACTTGTGCTCCTTATACTATTGATAAAAATAAAGAGTACAAAGGTAGATTTATTGGAGATGTTCCAAGAGGAATGTTATCTCACTGGTGTAGAATTAAAGATGGTGTAATTGAAAACTGGCAAGCAGTTGTTCCATCTACTTGGAATGCAGGACCAGCTGATGGTAAAGGTAAAAAAGGTGCTTATGAAGCAAACTTAATTGGTATGACTCTACAAGATCCAAGTCATCCATTAGAAGTAATTAGAGATATACACTCTTACGATCCATGTATTGCATGTGCAGTTCACGTAATGGATGTAAAAGGTAAGAAATTAGGAGCATTAAAAGTAGACCCATTATATGGTGGATGCAGTATCTAAGGAGGCATCAATGAGTAAATTTTTAGAAAAAAAAGGTGAATACGAAGGTGGTATAGAATTTAGTGCTGGATTTAGATGGCAGCACTGGATTAGAGCAATTGCAATTTTTGCTCTAATTGCCACTGGATTTTATATTGCAGATCCATTTATCACATATTCAAATGTAAGTGCAGAACCTACAAGATTTTTACATGCCCAGATTAGGGAATGGCATATAATTTTTGGTTTTGCTATGATTGGTGCAGTAGCTTATAAACTTTTCTTAACTCTTTTTACAAGAGAAGGAAAATATGAAAGAGAAAGTATTAAAGATGCATTTAATATCAAATTAGCTTTACAGCAAGTTGGATATTACTTACTTATCAACAAACACCCACATACAAAAGGGATTTATAATCCTTTACAATTTTGGGCTTATGTAGGACTTTATGTATTCTTTATAGGAATTATTGTTACAGGTCTTGCACTATATGCTGAAGTGTATCATGAAGGACTTGGTGGTGCTTTATATGGTTTTGCTAAGTCTGTAGAATCTATGTTTGGTGGACTTGCAGAAGTTAGATATTGGCATCATCTATTTATGTGGGGAATTATTATTGTAGTATTTATCCACATTTATATGGCAGTATATAATGCTGTATTTGGTAAAAATGGGTCAATGGACGCAATTTTTAGTGGTATGAAATACGAAAAAGAAGACCACTAATTTTTTTTCATTAGTTTATAGTCATAAGACTATAGGCTGATGGATTTTTTTCTACTAAACTTCTTTCTTTAAACAAATCATTTTTTGCTCTTTTAAACACCTAAATAATCGTTCATTTATGCTATAATAAACTAAAAAAAGGTATTTTATGAAAATATTAGTTTTAGGTATTGGAAATATCCTATTTGGTGATGAAGGGATAGGAGTTCATTTAGCAAACTATATTGATGAAAAATATGAATTTAAAAATCATCAAGTTGATATTGTAGATGGTGGGACACTTGCTCAAAGATTAATTCCAATTATTACAGATGGTTATGATAAAGTTTTTATTTTTGATTGTGTAGATGTAGATGAAGCAGAGATTGGAGATGTCTATTTTTTTGATTTTACTGATGTGCCTGAGTGTGTAAGTTGGCAAGGAAGTGCTCATGAAGTAGAAATGCTTCAAACTCTTCAAATGATAGAGATGATGGGGGATTTACCTGAAACTAAAATTATTGGTGTCGTTCCATATGTAATTGGAGAAGATACTACTTTTCATATCACTGAGCCAGTAAGAAAAGCTGCAAAAGTGATGGAAAAAGTTTTAATAGATAATCTTGAAAAACTTGGAGTAGAAGTTAAAGTGAAAAATCCAAATATTACATTAGATCAAGTAAAAGATTATTCTTATAAGAGAGGTGTAGAATGTATTTAAAGTTTATAATAGAGTATGAATCACCAAATGGATATGTTTGTAAAATAGCTAAAAATGTAGCTAAGAAATTAAATATAAATATTGGTTTAAAAAGAGAAAATGATAAAACTTTGATTTTTATGGAGCTTGATGAAGAAAAAATAAACTCTTTTGCAAATGAACTTGATAAAGAACTTAAAAAATCTATATTTTTAGGAAAAATTGATGCAGTTGTAGTGGATGAATTTGAAAATGAAGAAGTTAAAATTTATGATTTTTCAAATGAGCTTATTGAAATAAAAGATAATATTATTGTTACAAAAGATTATACATATGAAATAAGTGAAGTAAAAGAGGATAGTGATTTAATAGTAGCTAAAGATTTAAGTGCAGTATCAAAATATTTTGTAGCTTTTAATGGTGATGAAGTGATTGCAAGTATTGAAAGACCTATTTTGCATTTAAAAGTAAATATAAACTTCAGAACTCTTACAAATCTTTTTAGAGTAAGTAGTTATGATGTTCAAATAGCTGATGAGTTTATGGATAGTTTTTTTGAAAAATTTGATAAACCGCTTTTAGGGATTAAGATAATAAAAGAAAATGTAAAACCAATTAAAGGTGTAGTAACTGATACAAAAAATCATAAATTTTTAATCACAAGTGGTGAGAAATATTTAGTATTTCCTCCAACTAAAGAATATGATGAAAATAAAAAACCATATTTTGGATATTTTGGAGTTTTAAATCAATATAATTTAAATGATAAAAACACAATGGCTTTCCCTTTTTATAAAAAACATCCATCAAAAGTGTTACTTAATTCACCAAAATTTGGATTAGTTGATTATGTTGATTTTGATGTGAATTATACCTCTTTTGAAGAAATTTTTGCTCAAATTAGTCTAGATGAAAGTGGTAAAAAACTTATAAAAAATTTTTCAACTAAACAGCCTGAACTTTTTGAAAATGCATTAAATAGTGATTTAAATACAGATTATAAAGGGATATATTTTGTATGGGGACTTATTGGATGTGTACTTGGATTTGGTAAGGATATAGAAACTTCAGCAAAAAGAGTTCTTGAATTAGCAAATGATGCTTTGACTAAGAAAGGACCAAGAATCGATTATAAACTGAAAGATAAAAATTTAGATGCCTCTTGGGCTATTAGGACAGCAATGAGTTTTAAACTTGCAGGTGTTGATGATAATTTAATAGCTTATGGAGTGATTGAAAGTTTTGCTGAGTTTTTAAATAACCTTTATGAAGGGGTAAATAGAGATACAGAATTAAATGGAGCGATAATAGTGGGTGATTTGTTTGAAGGTGAACTTTTAAATAAAACTTATACTTATATATCAAAAAATTATCCTACATTTACTCCAAAAGCCCTACCTATTAGTGGTGTGATTGAAGGATATGGGGCATTTTGTGTTCAAAAGGAAGATTAATCTTCTTTTTTTTCTATATTCATTCTGCTATAATATATAATATTATAAAATTATGTTAATATTCTCTAACCTTTTAAAGGAATATATATGCTAAGAAAAGTTAAAATCAATAATTTTAAATCATTTAAAAATTTTAAATTAGAGCAGTTAGATAAATTTAATGTTATTATGGCTCCTAATAACACAGGAAAAAGCAATTTAATAGAAGCATTTAGATTTTTAAAATATGCTGTAGTAGATGTGAAAAAAGCTATAGAAGAATTTGGTGGATTTGATAATATTAAAAATATTTTTTTAGAAGAGAAAATTATTAAATTTGAATGTGAATTTTTTAAAGAAAAGATTTTAAGTGTAGGTTTAAGAAATAAATATATAAATGAAGTAATAAATGGAAAAAGAAAAACTCCAGCATCTGAAGAATATATAGAGGTATTTAAGAATATATATATTAAATTAGAATTAGAAATTTTTGAAAATGGACATTGGATAAAACATTATTATATTAAGGGAAGATTTGGGAAAAGAAGTAATAATTTACCATTAGAAGATTTTAATATTTTTTCTAAAACTTTTGATCAAGAAGCACAAAAAATTAAAACTTATCCATTTGAAATAAAAGTATCTTATACAACTGACTTTGAAAAAAATGAAGAACATCAAAGTTTATTAAAACTTAGAAATGAAATTATAAAAAAAGAATTAGTATTTATTGATGCAAAAGATAAAGAAAATTTATTATATGCTTTAGGATTAAATTCATTGATAGAAAAAAATTATTCTGTATTTAGCGGGAATAGTAATTTATTAAAATTAGATGATTATTTTTATGCATATTCTTTTTATCCTGAAATTATTAAATCATCTTTTAAAGGAGGGAAATTTTTAAGATTTGATGGAACTAATTTAGTAGAAGTTTTAAAATTTATATTGGATATATTACCAGAGAACTTTGAAATTATTTCTAATTCTTTGATAGGTATTGTAGAGGAATTAAATGATATAGAAATAGGAAAAGATTTAATTGATAGAAATATTTTGTTATTAAAAGAAAAAGACAAATTACTTCCTTTTAATATTACCTCAGATGGAACAATAAACTTATTAACTCTATTAACAGCTGTTTTTGAACCTATACAAAAAGAGATGTTAATTTTTGATGAAATTGAAAAACATCTACATTTAAAAGCTATTGATTATATTTTAGAAGTTTTAAAAGAACAAAAATTTCAGGTTATATTTACTACTCAAAGTATTGAAATTTTAAATAATTTAAATTTAAAAAAAGACAATTTAATATTTTTATATAGAGATGATGAAGGGTTTACAAAAGCCATTAATACTAAAAAGATCCCTAATTTTAATAAAAAAATCAAAAGATATAAAGATATTACTACTATTATAAGAAATGAAGTATTGGGCTATTTAGGAGATTTTGATGAAAATTAAAATAATTGTAGAAGGTAAAAGTGATGAAATATTTTTAAAAGCTTTGATACAAAAATATAAATTAAGAGGTATAAATATAGAAATTTCAGGTGGATCAAATAAACAAGAAATTATGAAGCATAAAACTATTAAAAAAATTATTGAGAATGCAAAAGAAGATGGATATGAAAAAATAATAATTCTTATAGATAAAGTAACTCAATTTAATTATAAAATGATAAATAGTAGTTGTGTATTAGATATTAAAAAAGCATATGAAAATAAGGTTTTATTAGGTTTGAATGCAAATGTTGTGGTAGTAGATGAGGAAATAGAATGTTGGTATTTATTAGGAGAAAATATAAAAAATTATTATCAAAAGTGTCATAGTGAAGTAAAGAAAATATTTAAATCTACTGCTAAACAACAATTAGCGCAAAAAGCTGTAAAAAAATTAGATGTAATTTTAAAAAATAGATCTAAAAATAAAAGTTTTGATTATTTTTTAACTAAAATAGGACTTTAAGATATTATTATTTTTATATGGAAAATTCAAATGAAAATTAAAATAACAGGAATAGTTCAAGGAGTTGGATTTCGTCCTACTGTATATAAAATAGCAAAAAAACTAAATCTAAAAGGGTATGTTTTAAATGATGGAAGTGGTGTTGAGATAGAAGTAGTTGGAAAAAATGAAGATAAATTTATAGATGAGCTTCTCTCAAATCTTCCTCCTTTAGCAAAAATTGATAATATTCAAAGTTTTGAGAGTAATGGAGATTATAACGAATTCACTATAAAGTATTCAAAAAATACAACTAAAACAACTTCAATATCTCCAGATATCTCTATTTGTGAAGAGTGCAAAAATGATTTATTTAATCCAAATAATAAAAGATATTTATACCCTTTTATAAACTGTACCAATTGTGGTCCAAGATTTAGCATAATAAAAGATATTCCATATGATAGAAAAAACACTTCAATGAGTAAGTTTAAAATGTGTGAGAGTTGTAAAGAAGAGTATGAAAATCCTAATAGCCGTTTTTTTCATGCTCAACCAATTAGCTGTGAAAAAAGTGATTTAAAACTAAATCGTTCAATAGAATATATTGCTAATAAAATAAAAGAAGGCAAAATTGTCGCTATTAAAGGGATAGGGGGTTTTCATCTTGTATGTGATGCTACAAATAGTGAAGCTGTAAAAACTCTTCGTAAGAGAAAAAATCGTCCTACTAAACCACTTGCTATGATGTTTAAGGATTTAGAGAGTATTCAAGAATATTGTGAATTAAGCACAAAAGATATAGAACTTATCACTTCAAAAGAGAAGCCAATAGTAGTAGTCAAAAAGAAAAAAGAGCTTAAATATATCGCAGATGGGATAGATAGATATGGAGTGTTTTTACCTTATACACCTATTCATCTACTTTTATTTGAATATATTGATACTCCACTTGTGATGACTAGTGCAAATATTTCGGGTGAGCCTATTATTAGAGATATAAAAGAGCTAAAAGAAAAACTCGGCAATGTAGTAGATGAAATTTTGGATTATAATCGAGAGATTGTAAATAGTGTAGATGATAGTGTAGTTATGAGTGTGAATGAGAGTAAAATCACTCTAAGAAATGCCAGAGGATATGCTCCTACTAACTTTTATGTAGATAAAAAAACAAAACCAAAAATTTTAGCCCTTGGAGCAAATCAAAAATCTACAATTAGTTTATATTTTGATAATAAAGTTATCCTTTCACCTCATATAGGGGATTTAAATACTATTGATAGTGTAGAGTATTTTGAGAGAACTATTGAGACTTTTAGAAGGTTTTATAATTTTAAAGAAGATATTATCGTATGTGATAAACATCCTACGTATGAATCTACAAAATGGGCAAAATCTCAAAATAAAGAGATTATTCAAATACAACACCATTATGCACATTTACTTAGTACTATGTTTGAATTTAATCTAAAAGGTGATTTTTTATGTTTTTGTTTTGATGGGACTGGATATGGTGATGATGGAAATATTTGGGGTGGTGAAGTATTTATCGCAAATGATAAAGAGTATAAAAGGATTTATCATTTTGATTATTTTAAAATGATAGGTGGTGAAAAGGCTGTAAAAAATCCAAAAAATATGGCTATAAATCTTCAAACTAAAAAGTTTGATAAACTCCCAGCTCCACTTACTTCTTCAGTTGGTAGGCTTTTTGATATAGTTGGATTTCTTGGTGGATTTATTGAAATTAATTCTTTTGAGGGGGAGAGTGGTATGAAGATAGAAAGCTTTTATAATCCACAAATAAAAGATAGTTATAATTTTAAATTAGATAATGGAATAATTGATTTTATGTCCATGATTGAAAATTTAGATGATGATAAAAGCTTAATTGCTTCAAAATTTATAAATTCTTTAGTAGATGTTATAGATAGAATTAGTGATGAAGTTAATTTACCTATAATTTTAAGTGGAGGAGTATTTCAAAACAAAACTTTCTTAAAGCAAGTTTTAAAACTAAATAAAAAGATATATTTTAACCAATCCACTCCAATAAATGATGGAGGGATTAGTTTAGGGCAGATTAAGTATTTATTATAGATTAACTATTTTCGCTAAATACTTTAGCAGCTGTTCCATCATATTTTCTGATGTTTAATTCATCTAAAGTTTTTTCGATGCTATTTACAATCCATAACATTTTATAATCCTCAATAAGACCCATATTATTTATTCTAAAGATTTTACCTTTTAAGTGGTCTTGACCACCTGCCATATTTACTTCATATTTAGTTTTCATAATTTTTCTAATCTCTTCAGCTTTTTCAGTGTAAATTGTAGCCATAGATTTAGCAGGATTACTTGGATAAATATCAAGTCCAATAGCTTCTAAGCTTTTTAATAAAGCATTATGTCTAGTAGCTGTCTTTGCATATAACTCTTCAAGTCCTACTTCGTTTATGATTTTTTCAAGTACTGCTTTTAGTGCGATTATTAAAGTTGTAGCAGGTGTGAAAGCTGTAGTGAATTCTTTTTGTTTTTTGATTTCATTTGCAAGATTAAAATAAAATCCTTTCCCACTTCCAATTCTCTCAACTGCTTTTTGACTAAATCCTATCATAGCAAGTCCAGGTGGAAGCATTAGAGCTTTTTGGCTACCTGTGATTAGAATATCGATGTTTGTCGTATCGATTGGCTCAACTCCTACAGCTGTAATACCATCAGCTACTACTATGATATCTGGATTGATTTTTTTAATCTCAGCTGCTATCTCTTCTACAGGATGTCTAAGACCTCCAGCAGATTCACTTACTTGAATAAAAAAGCTATCAATATCACTGTCTGCTTTGATTGTAGCGATTACATCTTCTACATTTGCTGGTGTATTCCATTCATAGCAAAGTTGAGAAAACTCAACTCCGTGAGCTTTAGCTATTTTACCCCATCTTTCACCAAATTTTCCTGCATTGATTGTAAGTGCTTTTTTCTTTACTACATTTATTACAGCAGCTTCCATAGCACCTGTTCCTGATGAAGATAAAAATACTGCTTCATCAAGATTAACTAACTTTTTAAATAAAGATAAAGTATCTTTCATAATCTCTTTAAATTCTGGAGTTCTGTGGTGGATTGTCTCACCTAAGATTGCTTCTTGAGCAAAAAATGGAACTTCTACTGGTCCTGGTGTTGCTAATATCATATTTTTCTCCTTAGTGTGTTTGGTGTTTATTGTCTGGTTTTACTAAAATAGCGAAAATTAAAGCTATTGTAGCTAATACTGCTAAGCTTATATAAGTTGCTTCAATCATCATTGCTTCCTTTATTTATTAAAACGGCACCGGCTATATAAAAAGCAATAAATACATAAAAAGGGATAAAAATTGTAATAGGAGTAGAAGAAATTTTTCCTAATACTCCATTTACAATACTAAGTCCACCTACTAAATTTGCTATTCCAAAAAAGCCTTTCCCGATCTCTTTAAGTGTCTCTTTTTTCATTTAATTTTATTGGCAATTAATTCCGCATCAAACCCAAAATGTTTATAAACATCAGCACCTTTTCCACTTGCACCAAAAGTAGTGATGTTTATCACTTCATCAGCATATTTATACCATTCATAAGCACTTGCTACTTCGATAGCTACTTTTTTAGTATTTGGTTTAATTACAGAATTTTTATATTCTTCATCTTGCTCATCAAATAGTTCATAACAAGGTACACTTACTACATTACAAGCTACACCTAGTTTTTCTTTTACTTCAAGTGCTAAACTTACTTCACTTCCAGTTGCGATTAGTGTAATTTCAGCATTTTCATCTTCACTTAAAATATATCCACCCTTATCTACATTTTCTACTTCAGTAACTACTTCAACTCCTTGTCTTGTAAGAGCGAATGCTACTGGTGCATTTTGTAGTTTTAGAGCAGTTCTCCAGCAAGCTACATTTTCATTTGCATCAGCTGGTCTAAATGTATAAGAGTTTGGAATACTTCTTAATGTTGCGATTTGCTCAATTGGTTCATGTGTTGGACCATCTTCACCTACAAAAATTGAATCGTGAGTGAAAATCCAGTAATTTTTATGACCACTTAAAGCAGCTATTCTTAGGGCTGGTTTTAAATAATCACTAAAGATTAAAAATGTTGCTACATAACTATCAAATCCATAAGCTGCAAATGCATTATTTATTGCACCCATTGCATGTTCTCTAATTCCGAAATGAAGGTTTCTTCCTGTTGGGAAATCTTCTTCACCTTCTAAATGAGTGTTGTTTGATGGAGCTAAGTCTGCACTACCACCTAAAAAGCTTGGAATAGCTTTAGCTATAGCATTTAGGATTTTTCCGTTACTTGCTCTTGTTGCAAGTTTGTCTCCTTTAGCGAATTTAGGAAATTCAATTTTTGAATAATCTTTTTCGAAAAATGCTTTAATTTCAGCTAAATTTGCTTTTTTATTAAATTCAGCTTCAGCAAGTTCTCCTCTTTCTATCATACATCTAAATCTCTCTAATACATCAGCTGGGATTTGGAATTTTTCATTTGGATTAAGTCCTGCAACTTCTTTACTTTTTGCGATTACTTCTTCTCCTAAAGGTGCTCCATGAGTTTTGTGGCTACCTTCAAGTCCAACTGCACCTCTTGCGATTGTAGTTTTAGCCATAATTAGAAGTGGTTTATCTGTGATTTTAGCGATTTTTAGAGCTAAATCGATTTGTTCATAATCGTGTCCATTTATTTGAACTACTCTAAATCCTTGAGCTTCAAATCTTTGTTTTACATCTTCATTAAATGCAATCTCTACATTACCTTCAATTGAGATAGAGTTATCATCATAAATGATTACAAGGTTATTTAGATTATGTTTTCCTGCTAAGCTACAAGCTTCATAACTAATCCCTTCTTCTAAATCTCCATCACCACATAAACAATATACTTTATGATCAATTTCAGGGAATCTTTTTGAGATGAACTTCTGAGCCATTGCAAAACCTACTGCATTTGCAACACCTTGCCCTAAAGGTCCAGTAGTTACTTCTACACCTGGAGTATGTCCGTATTCTGGATGTCCTGGAGTTTTGCTTCCAAGTTGTCTAAAGTTTTTAAGGTCATCTAAGCTTACATCAAATCCCCATAAATGTAACATTGAATATACTAAACTACTCGCATGTCCACCTGAGAATACTAATCTATCTCTATTTATAAAGTTTGGATTTTTTGGATTAAGTGTGATATGTTCACTTAATACTGTCATAATGTCTGCAAGTCCAAGTGGAGCTCCCGGGTGACCAGAGTTTGCTTCTTGAACCATATCTGCTGCTAAAAACCTAATCGTATTTGCCATTTTTTTTCTCATTGTTTTCTCCTATTTTTTAATGTGCTGGTTTATGTTTATTATCTTTTGTCAAAATATAAAAAGCACCAAAAACACCTATTGTTGCCATTATTAAACCAATTATCATAAAATACATTTTACATCTCCTCCAATTCATCTATGAATTGTTTTGATTTTTTTGCTACAAAAAATAATAAACTAATTATTATCAAAATAGCTATTTCAATAAATACTAATTTTTCTATTTTCATTTTATCATATTTGTCAAATAAATAAGCAATTAAGGCAAATAATGTCCCTAATAAAAAGAAAAAACCAGTTTTTAAATATCCAATAATTTCTTTTTGTTTATCAACTTTTGCCATTATTTATGCCTATAAAGATATTTATTTATTATATCTTTTAATCCATGTTGTAATTTATCATCAAAAGTTTTAAATTCATTTTTAAGTTTATCTGCTAAAGTATCAGCCTCATTAATTGCACCATCAAGTCCAAGTAAATTTACAAATGAATTTTTATTACTATCATTTTTTGTATCTTTACCAGCTTCATCAGGTGTTAAAGTTTCATCTATTATATCATCTTGAATTTGAAATAATAATCCCAAATCAATTCCGAAATTATATAATTTTTCTTGAGTTTTTGAATCTAAATTCACTAAAATTGCTCCCATTTTTAAACTTGCTGCTATAAGTTTTGCAGTTTTATGGATATGAAGGAATTTTAGCTCATCTAAATTTAGTGGTTTGTTTTCAAAAAAACAATCAATTGCTTGTCCTAAAACCATACCATTTAAGCCACCATTATGGCTAAGCTCTTTTATTAAAGCTACTTTTATATCACTATGAAGTGGAGCATCACTTATCAGCTCAAAAGCATAAGTATTTAGTCCATCTCCTACTAAAATAGCTGTAACTTCATCAAAAGTTTTATGTAAAGTTGGATGACCTCTTCTAAGATTTGCATCATCCATACTTGGTAAATCATCGTGAATAAGTGAATAAGTATGAAGTATCTCAAGTGCAAGGGCAGGATAATAAGCACTTTCAATCATCAAAGGATTATAACTCTCAACTACTTTTAAAAGTAGCATAGGACGAAATCTTTTTCCCCCTGCAAGAAGCATTTCATTTGTAGCTTTTTGGAAATATGGGTGAAAAGATGGATTTTTAATTAAATTTTCTTTTAAAAATTTTTCGAAATTTATCATTTATCTACCTTAATTGTAAATTCTATTCCTTCTTGTAAAATTGTAACAGAATTTATCTTTTTTGGGAAATTATTGATAGTTATTTTTTTACCATTTATTTTAGTTATTTTACTACCAGCTTTTATGTAATATTTACTAGCTATACTATTTGGTAATACTTTTGTAATAGTTAAATTTTTATTATATATAATACCTATAAACTTAAGATGTTCTATTTTTTTAGGTTTATAAGTTATAAATTTTTTTATATAAGATTTAGATAAAAATCCACCATTTACACCTATTCCTATAGGATTACAAAAAATATCGCTAATAATACTACCTGGTTTTGTTTTGGTAGAAAATTTTGCTGGTGTTGTCATAGATTTTTGGTATTCTGCATAATTACCAGAATATATACTATCTTTTTTTATACTTGCAAGCCATACTCCCAGATGAGAGTTTTTAAAGTGGATATATTTTTTATTATTTGCTTTTATTAAATATATACCTAAAGTTTCATCATATTTTATATAATTTTTTGGAGTAATGGTTGTAATAGAATAGTTTTTTGAGATAGGTATTATAGAGTAATTTTTATATTTTTTATAACACATCGAAAAGTCAGGATATGTAAAAGCAAATAAAAAAATTGGTAGAAAAAATATAAATTTTTTCATTGACCCATATTTAATCCACCAAACATATTTAATGCTTGGGCTTTTTTATCTTCTACAGCCATTTTAATAGCATCATTTATAGCTGCCATTAGAAGTATTTGAAGAGATGATTTATCTTCAAGTAAACTATCATCTATATTCATATCTACAACTTCAAATTCACCATTTACAGTTACTTCAACCATACCACCACCACTACTAGCAGTATATTTTTTGTCAGATTGAGCTTTCATCCCTTCTTGAAGTTGTTGCATCATTGCATTTAAATCTATATTTCCAAACATTACTATCCTTTTAGGTGATTTTTATTATTTTTTTGAATTAAAAAGAAAGTAACCACAATAGCTGTTAAAAAACCTATTGCTGTTATTAATAATTGTCCTGTATGCATTATTTGTCCTGTATGCATTATTTGTCCTTTTGTTGGAGTAAAACTCCTATAACCATAATACATAAACTTATTGCAATATTTTCTGCAATTCTACCAACTATTTGTTATTTGTTCATAAATGTGAAAGTTCTTCGATTATATTATTTTCATCATCTACGATTACGATAGCTGGATTATATTCTTCACTTTCTTTTAAATCCATATTAGCATAAGCGATGATAATGATTTTATCACCTTTATGCACTTTTCTTGCTGCTGCACCATTTAAGCAGATATCTTTTTTTCCTCTTTCACCTTTGATTACATAAGTAGAGAATCTTTCACCATTATTGATATTTACGATATCTACTTTTTGCCCAACTTTTAGTTTTGCAGCATCCATTAAATCTTCATCAATAGTAATAGAACCTACATATTCAAGATTTGCATCTGTTACAGTGGCTCTATGAATTTTGCTATAAAGCATCTCTATTGTCATAAATTATCCTTATACTAAATCTTTTGGATTAAGTGGTTCAGCCCAAAATTCTTCTGGGATTAGATATTCTTTAATAGGTTCATCGTTTAAAATATGTTTTTCTATAATCTCATCAATTTTTTCTTTAGATAGATCTACATACATATAACTACCTGGCTCTACTATCATAACTGGTCCAAATTGACATCTATTTAAACAACCAGTTGGAACTACTGTTACTGCTTGCATAAGATTAGACATCATTATTTTTTCTTGTAAGTATGGAAGTAAGTCTTCTTTCCCTTCTCTTACACAACTAGGCTTTGGAAAATTAGGTGGTCTTTTTACTTGACA
>Ga0256843_1001118_pt1 | contig 21677 bp, 24 predicted proteins | sample AlvinellametaG_FD_191572 | JGI IMG/M metagenome (GOLD analysis project Ga0256843, IMG submission 191572) | Pompeii worm associated microbial communities from hydrothermal vent at the East Pacific Rise, Pacific Ocean - Alvinella | ecosystem: Host-associated > Annelida > Integument > Unclassified ... | reverse complement strand
TAACATTGGCATAATTTATCCTTTTATATTTTAAGCATTATTTCGCTGTTTATTTTATTTTTGGCATATATTATATCATAAATAATCTTAAGAAATACTCTGTTTTATGGAATGAATAGCTTATTAAGGGTAATTTTGAAGGATATTTATATACTTTTAATAGTTTAATTGTATATTAATGTAAAGAAAAAAATTTTTCTTTTGGAGTTTAATATTTATAATTTACTTATTATAAAAATAATAATTAATCACAATATCTTTTTAGTAGACAATCATAGTTTTCAATTCTTCTATCTCTTAAAAAAGGCCAAATTTTACGAATTTCTTTTGAAGCATTTAAATCAATATCAACTTCAATAATCTCTTCTTTATCACTACTTGCTTGAGCTAAAAACTCTCCTTGAGGACCAAAAACAAAGCTATTTCCCCAAAATTTAGTTCCAGCTAAAACACCACTACTATCTTCTTCACTTCCTACACGATTTACTGTAATTACAGGAAGCCCATTTGCTACAGCATGACCTCTTTGGACACTTATCCAAGCATCAAGCATTTTTTGTTTTTCTTCAGGAGTATTTTCTTTTTCACATAGTTCATCATATCTATCTTTTGGACATTCTAACCATCCAATAGCAGTAGGGTAGATTAAAACTTCTGCACCTTTTAGAGTCATAATTCTTGCTGCTTCAGGATACCATTGATCCCAACATACAAGTACACCAAGTCTTCCTACACTTGTATTTATAGGCTCAAATCCAATATCTCCAGGTGTAAAATAAAATTTTTCATAAAACCCTGGATCATCGGGAATATGCATTTTTCTATATTTTCCAGCTAATTTTCCTTTATCGAATACATAAGCAGTATTATGATAAATACCATCAGCTCTTTTTTCAAAAAGAGAAGTTACTAAAACTATATTTTTTGTAGCACTAATATTTTGCCAAAACTCTATATCTTTTTTATATTCATCAGCATAATCAAAAAACTTAGTGTCTTCTGACTTACAAAAATATTCAGTTTGGTGAAGCTCTTGTAAAACTACAAGTTCTGCAGAAGTTTGATTGATCATTTCTACAGTTTTAGCTATAGTAGCTTCTTTAGTTCCATGATATTTTTGTTGAATTAGTGCTACTTTCATATTTAATCCTTAAATGCTAAATAGTTTATTAAAGTCATCAGCATCTTTTTTAGGTTCTTCTTTTTCTCCAATTTCTTGAAGTTCAATTTTATGTTTTGTAAGCATATTTGCTAAAGTAATATTAATACCATTTTTACCGATAGCTTTAGCTTTTTGATCAGGTTTTAAGTAAACTTTTGCTACTTTTTCTCCATCTTCATTTTCTTCTATTTTTACACTATCTACGATAGCTGGTGATAAAGCTCTAGCTATAAATAATTCTGGAGCTTCATTATATTCAATTACATCAATATTTTCTCCATGAAGCTCTTTTGAGATAGAATTGATTCTTACACCTTTTGCACCAATAATAGTTCCAATAGGATCTATTTGAGGTTTAAGAGAACTTACTGCTACTTTAGCTCTAACACCTGGAATTCTAGCTATTGCATGGATTTTAATAAGCTCATCTTTTACTTCTGGAACTGCTAATTTTAGTAATTCTTCTAAAAACTTAGGTGTAGTTCTACTAATCTCGATTGTAATACCTCTAGATTTATCCATATTTACATATTTTACTACAGCTTTTAGAGGATCACCAACTTTGAAACTTTCACCTTTTATTCTATTTCTTTGAGGTAAAACACCTTTTATTTCACCCATTTCGATATAAGTGTTGTTTTCTTTATCTACTCTTACCACAATACCAGTGATTAATTCACCAAGTCTATTTTTATATTTTTCATAGATTTGTTTTTCCATTAATCTTAATATTTGAAAATCAAGTTCTCTTTGAAGATTTGCAGCACCTGCACGTCCAAGTTTTTCAAAATCAAGCTCAAATTCTACTTTATCTCCCACTTTTAGATTAGGATTAATATCATGTGCTTCATCAAGATAAATAAAGTTTTCTTCATTTTCTAAAGCTCTTGGGTCATCATCTGCTACAACTTCTGCTATTTGATAAATATGTAATTTTTTGTTTTCTTCATCAAAATCTATTACAACATTTACATCTCCAAGCATTTTTTGTGTAGTTTTTATAAGAGCTATTTTAAAAGCTTCTACTACATCTTCGAACTTTAAGCCTTTTTCATTTGCTAAGGCATTTAAAATATCTATAGTTTTATCCAATTTATTCCCTTTTTTGATTATTTTTTTATAATTTTACACTAAAATTTTGATAAAATAAATATCAAATTTAATGAATTCAATAAAAAGGTAAAAATATGGAGTTAAAATTAGTAACAACAGATAATAAAATCAAAACAGTAGATGCTGAAAAATTTTTAGAAAAAGTAAAAAGAGATAGTTTTTTCTATTTTCATAGAGATACATCTTATAAAGATTTACAAGATTTAATAGATATGCTTGAAAAACAAGGATATTCAGTATATTTTAGAGAAGTTAAATATTCATTAGAAGACAATGGATATATGTATGAAATGCATATATTATAATTTTGGTGTTAAGTTTAGAAAATAGAGGATAAAAATGAAAAAACTTTATATAGAAACTTTTGGTTGTCAAATGAACGTAAAAGATAGTGAACATTTGATAGCTGAACTTGCTGATGAGTATGAAGTAACTACAGATTTAAAAGAGGCAGATTTGCTTCTTTTAAATACTTGTTCAGTAAGAGAAAAACCTGTTGCTAAAATGTTTAGTGAAATAGGTGTATTAAAAAAACATAAAAAACCTGATGCAAAGATAGGAATATGTGGTTGTACTGCAAGTCATATGGGAAAAGAGATTATTCAAAAAGCTCCTATAGTTGATTTTGTATTAGGTGCTAGAAATGTAAGTCGTATAAAAGAGGCATTAGCTACTCCAAAGGCGGTAATTACTGATATAGATTATGATGACACTACATATATATTTAAAGAACACCGCCAAAATCCTTATAAAGATTTCGTAAATATAATGATAGGGTGTGATAAAAAATGCTCTTTTTGTATAGTTCCAAAAACTAGAGGAAAAGAGATATCTATTCCTATGGATATTATTTTAAAACAAGTACAAAAACTTGTAAGTGAAGGTGTAAAAGAGATTACTCTTTTAGGGCAAAATGTAAATAATTATGGAAAAAGATTTTCAGTAGAGCATGAAAAAGTAAATTTCACTAAATTACTTCAAGAAGTAAGTAAAATAGATGGACTTGAAAGAATAAGATTTACATCACCTCATCCACTTCATGCTGATGATGAGTTTATTGAAGAGTTTGCAAATAATCCAAAAATATGTAAATATATTCACTTTCCATTACAAAGTGGAAGTACAAAACTTTTAAAAGATATGAGAAGAGGATATACTAAAGAATGGTTTTTAGATAGAATTGAAAAGTTAAGAGCTATTCCTGATGTCACTATTTCAACAGATATTATTGTGGGATTTCCAGGTGAGAGTGATGAGGATTTTGAAGATACAATGGATGTAGTAAGAAAATCTCAGTTTGAGCAAATGTTTAGTTTTGTGTATTCTCCAAGACCACATACAGAAGCAGCTACTTTTACAAATCAAGTAGATAAAGAAATAGCAAAAGAAAGATTACATAAATTACAAGCTTTTCAAAAAGAGATTTTAGAAAAAAAAGCAAAAGAACAGATAGGAAAAACATATAAAGTATTAGTAGAAAGATATGAAAATGGTAAAATCTATGGAAAAAGTGATAATTTTTATAGTGTAGAAGCAAATGGTGATGAAAGTATGCTAGGTAAGATAGTAGATGTAAAAATAAAAGAGTCACACCATTCAAAGCTAGTAGGTGAAGTATGAAAAAGATTTTTTTCTTTTTGATACTTACTGTTTTTGGGATATTTTTATATTATTTTTTAAGTGATAGTTATAGATACTCTTTAGAAGCTAAAGCTTATTATGAAATGGGTGAATATGAAAGAGCATATAAAATAGCTCAAAAAGCATATGATATAGATAAATATAATAGAATGGCTTTTACTATTGTAACACAATCAAAAATTTCTATGATTTGGGATAAGTTTATTAAAGATAGTGAGGATTATTTCAAAAAAATAGATGAAATATCAAATAAAGAAACTATTACAAAAGCCGATAAAATAAAGATAAAAATGATGTTAGAAATAATCATGGGAGAATATAAAAATTTACCTCATTCTAAATTAATAAATAAAGATTTAGAAAAAAAGGCACAAGAACAATATAAAAAGGCGGAAGAATTATATAATGGAATTTTTAAAAAGTGAATTAAATAACTTTTTATCACAAGTATTAAATACAAAAAGTAATATAACATATAAAACATATAAAAGTGTATTAGATGATGCTATTAATGATATAGAATTAGATAATAATAGTATCAATATTACAAAATATCGTATTAAAATAGCTTCTCAAAGTAGAAAAACAATAGCAAAAAAAGTTTCTGTTTTGAGAAGTTTTTTTAAATATTTAGAAGATAAAGGGTATAATTATAAAATAATAGGGGATGATCAAATATCTGTACCAAAAACTTTACCAAAGCCAATATCTTTAAATTCTATAAAAGAAGCTTTAAAAGTAGCTGATTTAGAAGAATATACTATGATTATTACTATTTTTGGATTAGGGCTTAGGATTAGTGAAGCAAGGGAGTTAATGTTGGAAAACATAAAAGATAAGTGGGTAGAGGTTACTGGAAAAGGAAATAAAACTAGACAAATACCTTTACAAAAACATATTAAAGATACTATTAAAAAATATCTTAAGATATATAATCCATCTAAATATTTATTTGAAAAAGATGGAGTTCAATTAAGTGATATGCAACTTAGATATATTATTACAAAACCGTTTAAAAAAATAGGTTTAAAAGTAACTCCTCATCAACTTAGACATTCTTTTGCTACTGAAATGTTAAATAATGGTGCTAGAATAAATGATGTTAGTGAACTTTTAGGGCATGAATTTATTTCTACTACTCAGATTTATACAAAATTAAATAATACAACAAAATTAAATAATTATATGAAAGCGCATCCATTATGTTCAAATTAATGAAATATTTTATAAAACAAACTTTAGTGGCTTTTTATGTAGTAGGACAGACGTATAGGGTACAAAAACAAATTATAAAAAAGAATCAAATAATATCTAAAGAAAATTTTGAATTTGATGAAGATGAATTTGAAGCTTTTATAAAAAGCTGTTTTGTAGAAAACACACAAACATATGTATCTACAGTAATAGATACATTTAATCAAGGGTGCGTAGATAGCTGTAGTCATTCTAGATATAAAGAATTAGGGATTAAGATAGATAATATTAAGATTTTATGTCTTAAAAACTATTCTATTTTTATAGGAATGTATGAATTAAATCAATTTCAAAAAGAGATGAAAAAATTTCAAGTAGATTATGTTTTTTCTCCTTATTTAGCACTTATTTTTAATAATAAAAAAGTAAAAAATGGAATTTATATTTTATATACAGATAGTTTTGTGGCATTATTAATATATGAGGATGAAAATAAACCTAAATATAGTAATTTGTATAAATTTGAAATAGATACTACTGAAGATATAGAATCAGAAGATGAAGAAAATATAGAGGATATTGAAGATATTGAATCATTAGAGGATATAGAGTCTTTAGAGGATATTGAAGATATTGAAGAATTAGATAATATTGAAGAAGATGAAGAGGATATTGAAGAAGATAGTTTAGAAGAACTAAGTGAAGAACCTTTAGAGAAGAGTGATATAAAAGAAGAAATAATAAATTTTAAAAATGAAATAGATACAATAGATTTTATAAAAAATTCAATTAAAGATTATTATGAAAATTATAGTGATAATTTTTTGGAAAAAGGGTATCTGTTTTATGATGGGGATATTTCTGATAAATTTATTAAAAATATTCAAGATGAAATGTTTTTAGATATACAACAAGAAAAAATAGAGATTTTGGATATGTTAAATGATTTAGCATTAAAGGAAATTAATGTATAGTTTTACGCGGGCAAATAAAAAATCTATTTTTGCAGAAGACACTAAATTATGGATGGCTTTTATAGGTGCTGTATCATTTTTAATGGTGTTTTTTTCATTATTTTTACTTACAAAAACATATTTATATCAAAGAGATATAAAAAATTTTAAAGAACAAATAGTTCAAGATGAAAAAGCATATAAAGATTTTTCTAATAAAATAGAATTTATAAATAAAGAAAAAGAGCTTTATACTAAAATAGAAGTAAATAATGAATTACTAAAAAATGGAGTTAAAAATTTATTAGATTTAATACCAGATCCTATTACATTAACAAATATTAAAATAGAAAAGAACTCTTTATATATATATGGTATTACTCCTAGTAAAAATGTGTATAATATACTTTTATTACCACCATTAAAATCTATATTTACTCAAACAATAGTAAATTTTTATCAAATGGATAATGGTTGGTATAGATTTGAATCTATAAATATTTTAAAAGAGGACAAATGAAACTAAAAATACCTAAAATACCAAAAATAGAGATGTTTGGAATCGATGTTATAAAAAATATGTTGCTTTTTACTCTATTTGTATTTGTTTTTTTACTTTTATTAGGAGTTTTAGTTGCACCAAGTATTAAAAAATTTAAAGTTAAAAAAAGGGAATATTTTATTATTCAAAACCAATTAAATCAAACTGAAGATAAATTAGAAGAAACTAAAAATAAATATCAAAAATTATACAAAGAAAATAAAAGAATTATTTTAGCATTTAAAAGAGAATTTAATAAAGAAAATTTTAAAATGTTTGCAAATAGATATATGAAAGTAGAATCTATAAAAGATCAAAATATATCAGTTTATGAAAAAAGTTTTATTAAAAAAACTTATATTGTAACAGCAAAATTAAAAACACCTGTAAATTTTTATAAGTTTGTAGAAGCTAGTAAAAATTATAAAAATATAATCAAAATATATTTTCCTATTGTATTTAAAGCAAAAGATGGGGAGATTAAATTGCTTTATAAATTAGAACATTTTAAAGTTAAATAGTTATCTCTTTTTTAGGTTTGATATTTGCTTTTTCTTTTAATAGCTCAATTTGTCTTATTACATTTCCTCTACCTGAAGTTAGTTTGTTTTTAGCATTTTCAAAATGTTTTTGAGTTGTTTCTATGCTTTTACCTACTTTTTCAAAATCATCTACAAATCCACGAACTTTGTCATATAAGCTTTCAGCACTTTTTATAACTTCTTGAATATTTTTTACTTGTCTTTCATATCTCCAACTACTTTCAATAGCTCTTAATGCTGCTAATAATGTCGTAGGTGATACTAATAATACTCTGTTTTTAAAAGCAAATTCAAATAAATTTGTGTCATATTGAAGTGCAAGCATAAGAGCATTTTCTATAGGAACAAACATAAATACAAAATCTAAAGAATTTATTCCTTTTAAGTGTTCATATTTTTTATCTGCTAAAGTTTTTATATGGTTTTTTATAGCTAGTGTATGTTGTTTTAGGTATTCTTCATCATTTGTTTCTATATATTTTTGATAAGCATTTAAAGAATTTTTTGAATCTATGATGATTTCTCTTTCATCAGGAAGATATACTATTACATCTGGTCTATAAGTTTGTTCATCTCCTTGTAATACAACTTCTTTTTTGTATTCAATTCCTTCTCTTAATCCACTTAACTCTAATACTTTATAAAGAACCATTTCACCCCAAGTTCCTTGTGTTTTTACCTCACCTTTTAGAGCTTTTGTTAAATTTTGAGCTTCATTTGAAAGTTTTGTATTTAAATCTTTTAAATTTTTTAATTCATTAAATAAAGCACCCATTTTTTCTGTTTCATTTTTATTTAAAGTTTCTATTTTTTCTTTAAATTCTTTTATTTGTGATTGTAAAGGTGTAAGTATTTCGTTAAATGATGTTTTACTTTTTTTTGTTGTATCTTCTAAGATATCTGAAGCTAAGTTTTTAAATTCAATTTTTAGATGTTCTTTGTTTTCTTCTAAAAGTTTTAATTTTTCTTCCATTGCTTTTTTTTGTTCTTCTAGTTTTGTTTGAAGTTCTTTTATTGTTTCTTTATCAGTGATATTTTCTTTTTGTAATTGTTCATACTTTTCTTCAATATGAGAGATATTTTCTAAGTTTTCTACTAAAGCAGATTTTTCTATTTCTAATTTTTTTATAATTTCTTCTTTTGTTTTTAATTCGTGTTCTAAAAAGTCTATTTTTTTTGATTGTATATCTAATTGTTCTTTTGTTGAGTTTAATTCAGTAGATGTTTTTGAATGAATGATTTCTAAGTTATGTAAATTGTCTTGAATAGTTTTTAATTCAGTTTTTGTTTCTAGTAATTCTATATTTAATTGTTCATTTTTTTGTTTTTCTATATTTAATATATTTTTAAATTTTAATATATATATGCTTAAGATAATAATAGAGATGATTAGTACTCCTATAATTGGTAGTAATAAATTAGATGTAAGTAGATCCATTTAAGTCCTTTTTTATCATATTATAACAATTTTTAAAATACAATTTTTTTAAGATATGAAATTTTAGTATAATTACAATAAAAAAGGAGAAAATATGTTAAAAAAACTAACAAAATTAGCATTAGTTGGATTTGCGGGTAGTATGTTACTTGCTTCATCTCTTCAGGCAAAAACTATTAGATGGAAATTAGCTATGACATGGCCAAGTACACTTACGCCACTTGCTTCACCACCAATTAAACTTGCTGAAATGATTAAAAAAATGTCAAAAGGGAAGTTTATTATAAAAGTAGAAGGAAAAGAAAAGCATAAAGCACCACTTGGTATTTTAGATATGGTAAAAGGTGGACAATATCAAATGGGGCATAGTGGTAGTTATTATTGGAAAGGAAAAGATATAAATACTGTATGGTTTACGACAGTTCCTTTTGGTATGACTTATGCAGAATTAAATTCATGGTTTTATTATGCAGATGAAAATCACGATGGAAAACCAGATGGTATGGAATATATGAAAAAAGTATATAATAAATTCGGTGTTTTATCATTTCCAGGAGGAAATACTGGAGTTCAAATGGGTGGGTGGTTTAGAAAACCTATCAATTCAGTTGAGGATTTAAAAGGTCTTAAAATGAGAATTCCAGGACTTGCTGGAGAAGTAATGGCAAAACTTGGAGTAAAAGTGACTAATATTCCAGCAGGTGAATTATATACATCACTTGATAGAGGGGTAATTGATGCTCTTGAATGGGTAGGACCTGGAATGGATATTAAAATGGGATTTCATAAAGTTGCACCATATTATTATACAGGATGGCATGAACCAGGAAGTGAAATGCAGTTTTTAGTAAATAAAAGAGCATGGAAAAAACTTCCAAAAGAATATAAAGAAATGCTTATAGCAGGTATGAGAGCAGTAAGTGCGGATATGTATTATGAAAACTTTGCAGCTAGTGCAAATGCATGGGCAAAAATGAAAAAAGATTATCCAAATATCAAAGTAAGAACATTCCCAAAACCAGTTTTAAAAGCATTATATAATGCTACACAAGAAGTTATGAAAAGTTATGCATCTAAAAATAAATTATTTGCAGAAATTTGGGCAAATCAAAAAGCTTGGATGAATAAAGCAAGACCTTGGAGTATGATGAGTGAATATTACTATTTAAAATCAAGCCAAGAAGTAGAAGGGAAATAATCCCTTCTTTAATTTTTAAAGGTTAAAAATGCAAACTTTAAATAGATTTTTTGAAATATTAAACATTATAATAGGTAAAATTTTAGCAATTCTTATGATTTTACTTATTATGAATGTATTTTATGATGTTGTAAGTAGATATTTTTTTGATGGTGGAAGTATAGCTATGCAAGAACTTGAATGGCATTTTTTTGGTGTTATTATTCTTTTTGGGATGAGTTATGCACTTAGAGAAGAAGCACATGTTAGGGTTGATTTTATTTATAACAATCTTTCAGCTAGAACACAAGCACTTATAAATATATTTGGAACTATATTTTTTATTATTCCTTTAGCATTACTTATTATCTATGGTAGTTATGATTTTGTAATGGATAGTTATAGTATAAATGAAATTAGTGAAGACCCAGGTGGACTTACTCATAGATGGATAATAAAAGCTATGATACCTCTTAGTTTTATATATTTGATTATTACATCTTTTGGTTATATTGTTCAAAATATTATTATTTTCAAAGAGAATAAAAAAATAAAAGAGGATATAGAGATATGACTGGTTTAGTGATGTTTATAGCAGCACTTATAATGTTGCTAATAGGGTTTAGTGTAGCATTTACATTTGGTGCTGTTGCTATAATTTTTGGTGCTATTGCTGCATATTTTGAACTTGCACAAGATGGTGCAGTAATATTTGCTGATTGGTGGGATGAATTTATGAGCATGTTTTCTATGATGCCTTTTAGAATATATGCTATTATGCAAAATAAAATATTAATAGCTATTCCTTTATTTATTTTTATGGGAGTTGTACTTGAAAAAAGTGGAATAGCACAAAGATTACTTGAAAGTATGGGGACTTTATTTGGAAAAATAAGAGGTGGACTCGCAGTTTCTACTATTATTATTGGAACAATGCTTGCAGCAAGTACAGGAGTTGTAGGTGCTAGTGTAGTAGCTATGGGAGTGATTGCTCTTCCTGTAATGCTAAAACATGGATATAACAAAGGGATTGCAACAGGGACTATTTGTGCAAGTGGGACATTAGGACAGATTATTCCACCAAGTATAGTATTAATTATTTTAGCTGATGTATTTAATCAACCAGTAGGGGATTTATTTAAAGCTGCAATCCTTCCTAGTGTGTTTTTGGTAGGTGCTTATATTGTATATGTATTAGTTATAGCTAATTTAAAAAAAGATATAGCTCCAGCCATGAAAGATGTAAAAATTAGTTTAAAAAATATATTTACATCATTATTGCCTCCACTTGTATTAATAGTGCTTGTATTAGGAAGTATTTTTGCAGGTATTGCTACAGCCACAGAGAGTGCTAGTGTAGGTGCTATAGGGAGTTTAATATTAGCTGCATTTTATAAAAAATTAAATTTTAAGTTAGTAGAATCAGCTAGTTTAGAAGCTGTTAAAACTACAGCGATGGTATTTGCTATTTTAATCGGTGCTACTGCATTTAGTATGGTATTTACATATAGTGGAGCGGATTATTTAGTAGAAGAGTTTTTAACGTCATTGCCACATGCTAAAATGCTTTTTATTTTCTTAGTGATGACTATTATTTTCTTTTTAGGATTTTTTATTGATTTTATAGAGATTAGTTATATTGTTATTCCTATTTTATTACCTGTAGCTGATAGCCTAGGATTAAATCCTATATGGTTTGCTATTTTAATAGCTATGAACTTACAAAGTTCATTTCTTACACCACCATTTGGATTTAGCTTATTTTATCTTAGAGGTGTAGCACCAAAAGAGGTGACTACTATTGATATATATAAAGGGGTAATGCCATTTATTTTAATCCAAGTGACTATCCTTGGGCTTATGGTGTTTTTTCCACATATATTTGGATTTTAGATAGAAGAAATTTTATTCTTCTATTTTAATATTAGAATCTCAAATTCTAAATAATTTAGAGGATATTTTTCTATAAGAGTTTTTATCTCTTTATAAGAAAGTTTTTTTTCTCCACTACTTACACCACTCCTTTTTATATATCTAAACATTTCAAGTTTATCTTCAAAATGTAATTTATAATTTAAAATTTCTATTTTAGGATTTAGAATTTTAGAATACTTTAAAATATCTTCTTTTGAATGTATTGGAGAAGTGATATTTGCTGTTTGATGTATAGTTTTAAATGTATTTGATGTAAAAATAGCAAGTAAAAAAGGTTTATTTAAAGATTTGATATTTTTAAAGATAAAATTTAAATCATTTGCCCACTGAAGAGCTGAAAAAGAGACTAATATTTCAAAATCTTGCTGTTTTATAAATTCCCAACATTCATTTGTATTAAAATCATATTCATAAGTATTTTGATGAGGATGTAGATTTAGCATCTCTTTAGAAAAGTCAATTCCTATATAATTTTTAGGTGTACAAAATTCTAATAAAGCACCATTTCCGCAACCTAAATCTAGTATTGATTTGTTTTGAAGTGAATGTGAATATTTTTTGATTATTTGTTTTTGTATTATATTTTTTTGTGCATAATCTTTAGCAAATTTTGAAAATTCTCTTTTTACCATTTTTTTCTTTTTTTTTGTTATAATTCTATCAAAAAAAGGATAAAAATTGACATCTACACTGATTGTAATTCAAATTATTTTAGCAGTTATTATCGCTGGGCTTGTATTAATGCAAAAATCTTCATCAATTGGACTTGGAGCATATAGTGGAAGTAATGATTCACTATTTGGAGCAAAAGGACCTGTTAACTTTTTACAAAAAGCAACATTTATTATAGGGCTTTTATTTGTTATTAATACATTAACACTAGTATATATTTATAACCAACAAAAAACAGAAACGGTTTTAGATAAAGTAAAAATAGATAAAACAGTACCAACTACACCAACTTCTCCAGTACCTCAAGCACCTGTTAAATGAGATTAATTTCTTTATTTATTTTACCCCTTTTTTTATGGGGTGAAGCACATATATTTTTGTATCATAGATTTAATGACCCTAAACATTCATATACAAATACATCTATTAAAACTCTTATTCGTCAGTTTGAATACTTAAAAACTCATGGATATAAAGTAGTAGATAGTAGGGTGTTGCTTGAAAAAGCTAAAAATGGAGAAAATGTAGATAAGCTTGTGGCTTTTCATATAGATGATAGTTTTAAGTCATTTTATAAATATGGGTTACCTGTTTTTAAAAAATATAAATATCCATTTACTTTATTTGTATATGTAGAAGGTACAGATAAACATTTTGGTGATTTTATGACATGGGATCAATTAAGAGAAGTAGCTAAATATGGAGATATTCAATGTCATTCATATTCACATCCACATTTAACTAAACTTAGTGATTTGGATATTATAGATGATACTATGAAAGCTTTAAATATTTTAAGGGCTAAAGCATATAAAATAGATAGTTATGCATATCCTTATGGAGAATATAATAATAGAGTAAAAAAAATACTTGCACCACTTTTTAAATATATTTATAATCAAAACGAAGGCGCTATTGATGAAACGGTAGATATTCAAGATGTTCCTAGAATAGCTTTAACTGGTGATGTAAAGATAGCAAGTAGATTAAAAATAAAAAATCTAAAAGTTAAAAACTTTAAAGTAATTATAAAAAATAATAAAATAATAAAAGTTAGTGGATATGTGCCTTATAAAAAAATTGAGGTTTATATTACAAAACTTGGATGGAAATGGATAAAAACAAAAAATGGTTATTTTGAATATTATCCAGATTTTAAATTAAAGAAATTTAGAAATAGAGTTATTCTAAGATATAATAATGAAATAAAAGCTAAAATGGTTACTAAAAGCTAAAAATCAATATGTTATAATAACATATAAAAAAAATGTAAAAAAACAAGGAGTAAAAATGTTAAATGAGATTTATGAAAACACAAAAGAGCATATGGAAAAATCGATAGAAGCGTTAAAGCATGATTTAAATACACTTAGAACTGGTAAAGTTTCAACAGCAGTAGTAGAAAATATTAAAGTAGATTATTATGGAACTCCAACACCACTTAATCAAGTAGGGTCAGTTTTAGCAATAGATGCTACAACTATTCAAATCAATCCATGGGAAAAAAACTTACTTAAAGATATTGAACATGTAATTCAACAAGCAAATATTGGAGTAAATCCAAATAATGATGGTGATACTATTAAACTATTTTTCCCACCAATGACAGAAGAAGAAAGAAAAAAACAAGCGAAAAAAGCTAAAGAATTTGCTGAAAAAGCAAAAATTGCTATTAGAAATATCAGAAGAGATAGTAACGATAAAGTAAAAAAACTTTTAAAAGATAAAGAAATTACTGAAGATGAAAGTAAAGCAGCATTAGATGAGATTCAAAAAATCACAGATAGTTATGTAGCAAAAGTAGATGATATTGTAGCTAAAAAAACTGATGAGATTATGAAGGTTTAATTATGGATTTAAAAAAAGTATATGAAGAAAATGAAGCTCTTTTAACTGGACATTTTAAACTAAGTAGTGGAAAACATAGCCCTAATTATTTACAAAGTGCAAAAGTTTTAGAAAATCCAAAAGTAGCAGAAATGTTACTAAGTGAACTTGCTAAACAAATAAAAGAAAGTGGAATTCAAATAGATAAAGTCTGTTCACCTGCTATTGGTGGGCTTTTAGCAGGTTACGAGCTTGCAAGACAACTTGGAGTTAATTTTATATTTGCTGAGAGAGTAAATGGAGTTATGACTATTAGAAGAGGTTTTGAAGTAAAAAAAGGTGAAAAAATTTTAATTTGTGAAGATATTATTACTACTGGTGGAAGTGCACTTGAAGCTGCGGCTGAGGTTGAAAAACAAGGTGGTGAGATTGTAGGTTTTGCTGCTATTGCTAATAGAGGATTATGTAAAAGAGTAGGAAGTGATATAGAAGCAAAATCTGAATGTAAACTACCAAAAGATTTACCATTTTTTGCTATTGATGATTTTATTTTTGATACTTATGAACCAAGTGAGTGTCCTATGTGTGCAGAAGGAAGCGAAGCTATTAAACCTGGAAGTAGGGGAAACTAATGGCTTGCCCTCTTTGTACTCCAGTAAATGAAAATGTTATAAAAAGTAATAAGTTATTTAGAGTTATTTTAGTGGATGAAATTCCTGGATTTGTAAGAATTATTCTAAATAAACATATTGCTGAATTTAGTGATTTAAGTATGGATGAATATTTCGAAGTAATGAAAGAGGTATATAGAATAGAAACAATAATAAGAGAAACTATAAATCCAGATAAGATAAATGTAGCTTCATTAGGAAATTATGTGCCACATTTACATATTCATATAATTCCAAGATATAAAGATGATTGTTGGTTTCCTGATAGTATATGGAGTGAAACTCATAGAAGTTATAAATATGAAACATCTCAAGATCAAATAAATGAATTGATTGAGAAGATAAAGAATGAACAAATATAGAAAATGAATGTGTTAAAGATAATTTCTATACTATTTATATGTTTAAATGTGTATGCCACAGACATATATATAGATGGAGATTTGAATGACCATTTACCTAAAAAGTTTGAAAAAAAACCATTTACCTCTTATGATAAAAAAGGTTTTTTTCTACTTACGCAAAAAAGACTTCCTGATATTTTAAATAATAATTTTATAATATTAAATTCTATATATAAAGAAGAAAATTATATTATCTCTTATAAATATTTAAATAAAATTGATACATTAGCTAATCCTAACTTAGCTGTAAAATTTTTATTTGAAAAAATAAAACCAATAACATATAAAAAAGCTACTATAGAAGATTTTAAACAAAAAAAAGTTGATGCTATTTTAGTTCATAAAAAGATATATATTAAAGATACTAAAATATATAATTTAAAAGATTTTGGGATTATTACAAATAAATATTTTTTGGTAGCAAAAAAAGAGTTCTTAAAAAATCATAAAAAAGATGCTGAATTATTAAATAGTTACTTACCTGCTACTTCTTCAGATTCTCTTATATTAGCTTCTTATTATTTTAATAAAAAGCTAAATTTATCTGATGAATATTATCAAATTTTTGAAGAGGATATTACAAATAGTTATAAAGTTGTTCTTACTCCTTATTGGCCCCCTTTTAATATAAAAGATGGAAACGCTATAAAGGGAATAGCTGTGGATTTTTGGAAATTAATAGCAAAAAAAGCAAATATAAAATATACTATATTGGTAAACCCTAGTTGGAGTAAAGTATTAAGTGGTATTAAAAATAAAATATATGATATAAATCCAGCTACATCAGCTACACCTGATAGAAAAAAATATGCTATTTTTTCAAATTCATATATAGATTTTCCTTTAGCTATTGCTTGTAGAAATGATTTAAATATTAAAGAAATTAGGGATATAAAGTCTTTAGCAGTAGGTAAAAATTATACAGCATATAAAATGATGAAAAAACATTATCCAAATTTAAATTATAAAACAGCTTTTTCAGTTATAGATGCTTTTAAATTAGTAGAACAAAATAAAGCACAGTGTGTAGTAGATATGTTACCTACAGTTGTATGGCTTATTAATCAAAATAATTTTGAATTTATTAAAGTATATTTTAAAACACCTTTTACTTTTAAAGTACAAGTAATGATTAGAAAAGATTTAATAGGATTAAGAAATAAGATAAATAAAGCTATTAATAATATTTCTATTTTTGAAAAAAATAAAATCATATCGAAATATATAGGTAGTTCATATATAGTTAAAAAGAATTATACTTTATATATTGTATTGATTCTTGGAATAATAATTGTATTATCAGGATATTTTCTATATAGATATAAAAGACAAGCTCAAATTGATTATTTAACTAAAATTTATAACAGATCTACAATAGATGATTATTTAAAAAGAATTGTAAAGAAAAAAAATGGAGCAGTTATATTTTTTGATATAGATCATTTCAAACAAATCAATGATACTTATGGTCATAAAAAAGGGGATTTTGTATTACAAAAATTAGCATATATTATTAAACAACATATTAGAAAAAGTGATATTTTTGGTAGATGGGGTGGAGAAGAATTTTTAATTATTTTACCAGATGTATCATATACTAATGCATTAAAAATAGCAGAAAAACTTAGAAAAATAGTAGAAAATACAGATTTTGATGGGATTGATGTGACAATATCTCTAGGTGTTAATGATTTTGAAAAAGGTGATAATATAGATGAAATTATAAAACAAGTAGATGAAGCTTTATATGAAGCAAAAAATAGTGGAAGAAATCAAATAAAAGGGGTTAGATGAAATTAAACCTTAGTTTATATTATTTTTTTTTCTTCGCTAGTGTAGCTATTTATGTGATATTTATGCCAAATTATCTAAAAACTCTTGGTTATACTCCAAAAGAGATAGGGATTATTTTTGCAAGTTTGCCTATTAGTAGATTTATTACTCCTTTCTTTTTTCAAAAAACAGCAATAACTACAAATATTTTTAAACTTTCAATCTTTATAAGTGCTATTGTTCCACTTTTACTTTTTATAAATAGTTTTTATGTTATTTTATTAGTTTTTATTATTTTAGGAATAGTATATTCTATTAATTTTCCATATATTGAAGCTATTGCTATTAATAAACTTGGAAGCCATTATGGAAAGACAAGACTTTGGGGAAGTATAGGATTTATTGTTGTAGCTTTAGGACTTAGTTATGTAGATATAGATATAGTATGGCTTTATTTTGTATTGAATTTAATTACAGCTTATTATGCTTATAAATTTATAAATCCAGAATTTGAAATAACAAAACATTTTGAAAAAATTGATTTTTTAAAAGAATGGCAGTTTTGGATAGCTCTTATTTTACTTCAAATATCTTTTGGTGGTTTTTATAACTTTTTTACTATTTATAATCTTCAACATGGAATTCCAAAAGAGATAAATGGATGGCTTTGGAGTATAGGAGTATTTGCTGAAATAATTATTTTTATATATCAATATAAGTTTTTAACCAAAAACAATTCTTTATTTTATTTAAAACTTTCGATATTTATTACAGCTATTCGTTGGTATGGATTGTATTTATTTGCAGGAAATATATTAGTTATAGCATTACTTCAGACTATGCATCTTTTTTCTTTTGCGATATTTCATACAGCAGCACTTTTATATGTATCAAGTAAATATAAAAATCAAACATTAGCCCAGCAGTTTTATGCTGGAATAGGGTATGGAATAGCAGCATTTTTAGGTTCAATAATAAGTGGATATTTATATTCAGATAAATTATTTTTATATGAAAGTTTGATAGTGTTTGTTGGGTTTATTGTTATTTTTTTTAAGAAATCTTAATATAAATATTTATGATATAATAAAATAAAAAAGGAATTTTATGAGATATATTTTATTGTTTTTTATAGTTGTTTTTAGTTATTCAAAGACAATAACAGCAACATATAATGTAAAATATGGATGGTTTGGGACAGTAGTTGTAGCAAAAGCAACATATAAAACAGATGCAACAAATTATAAAATAATAGTAACTGTAAAAACAAAAGGGATGGTTGCTAGTATGTCTCACAATTTAGTCCAAACATATATAAGTGAAGGTAAGATAATAGATAATACTTTAGTACCTACTCATTATATTTTGGATATAAAAAAACATGGAGATGATTATTATAGATTGTATACTTTTGATCATATAAATAAAACAGTTTTAAAAAAAAGATTTAAAAATGGAAAACTAACAAAAGAGTATAAATATTATTATGCTCCCGATGATATTTTAACTCTTTATTGGAATTTACCTATTTATTTGAAAAAAGAAAATAAAAAACTTTATACTTTTTATGCAGTTGGAGGAAGTAAAAAAGATGGAAGAATTGATATTAGTTTTCCTAGTAAAAGTGAATTAAAAAAATTAAAAAAAGATTTTAGAGTTAAGGGTTTATATATGAAGTTAAACCTTTATAATAAAGTTTTTGCTGGAGATAAAGGGATTCTTTATCTTGCAATAGATAAAAGAAACTGGGTAACATTAGTAGGTATGGTAAAAAATGTACTTAAAGTTGGGAATTTAAAAGGAAAAATAGATAAATTTAGTATAGATTCACAATAATAAAAAATTCTTTATATATTATTAAACAAAGGAGAAAATTATAGATAATTTAAGTATTTTTGCATTAGTTATGGGAGTACTTATAATGGCTGGACTTGTAACTTATTTAAAAGAGGAATATTAGATTAAAATAGGAAAAAATAAAGTTTCAAACTAAGTTTGGTTTTGATATAATTTGTTAGATAAAATTTTTAAAGCATTAAATGATGAAAAAAGTTTCAAACTAAGTTTGGTTTTGATATAATTTGTTAGTCAAAATTCTTGTGATACTCCGTCTATATATAGAACGTTTCAAACTAAGTTTGGTTTTGATCTAATTTGTTAGAAAATATATAAAAAATGATTAAGGGGATTTTTAAGGTTTCAAACTAAGTTTGGTTTTGATATAATTTGTTAGCTTTTACGATATTCGTCTGTATTTATATTCTGTTGAGTTTCAAACTAAGTTTGGTTTTGATATAATTTGTTAGCAGACAAGCGAGAGCGCGTCAGGCGACTCCTATATGAGTTTCAAACTAAGTTTGGTTTTGATATAATTTGTTAGCTTAATTAAGATTATTTTGAATTATAGATTTCATTAAGTTTCAAACTAAGTTTGGTTTTGATATAATTTGTTAGTAAGGAAGATGATGAAACAAAAAAAACTTTCTTAGGTGTTTCAAACTAAGTTTGGTTTTGATATAATTTGTTAGCTGTATAAACGGGGATTTGCAAACTTGAAACTTTTGTTTCAAACTAAGTTTGGTTTTGATATAATTTGTTAGAAAATTAAGAAATGCTTTTATAGCAAGAGATGCTAAGTTTCAAACTAAGTTTGGTTTTGATATAATTTGTTAGTGTTTATGATTTTGATGAAGAAAGTTATGAGTTAAAGTTTCAAACTAAGTTTGGTTTTGATATAATTTGTTAGTAAACTAAATGAAAATTTTGACTCCTTAAAACAAAAAACGTTTCAAACTAAGTTTGGTTTTGATATAATTTGTTAGCTTGGTTGGTTTAAAGATGATAATGTTACTTGTATTGAGTTTCAAACTAAGTTTGGTTTTGATATAATTTGTTAGCTTTAGGTGCAGTTTTAACTACTTCCGCTTTTGCCGAGTTTCAAACTAAGTTTGGTTTTGATATAATTTGTTAGATGTTTACAGATACAAAACCACCATTTGCATATTTGTTTCAAACTAAGTTTGGTTTTGATATAATTTGTTAGCTATTTCAAAATATTGGAAGCAGCTTATTATTTCGGGTGTTTCAAACTAAGTTTGGTTTTGATATAATTTGTTAGAGCAAAAATGGAAGCCTTTATATAGGGTTTTGTAAAGATTTAAAATGATAATTTTTTCGAAAACAAAAAAAATCTAAAAAATTGATGTTTTTGTGGAAAAAAATGTTATAATTATTTTAACAAATTATGTCAAAAATCAAACCTCTGGTTGAAATCATTTGAGGGAATACAAATGAGTAGGAGCGACTGTCTATGACATCTCCTATCCCTCCCGTTTTTACGTTTAAATTCTATCATCACAAAAATTCAAATATTCACATTGAGAGCATTTATTTTCATTTGCACTACTATTTGGAAAAATTTCATTTTCAATAATATAATCTATTTTATTAACTACATCAAAAAAATCTTTTTTATGTTTATTTGTAATTTTTATTTTATAAAATTTTAGATTATTTCCAAAAATAATATACCCGTATTCAAAAGCCTTATTATATTTTTTTTCAAGTAACAATCCATATCCTACTAATTGTAAAATATGTCCATAACTATATTTTTTTGTGATATTTTTAAATTCTATAGGAATTACATTATCTTTTGTGATAAATGCTAGATCTACGATTCCAGATATATTTAAGTCTTCATCAGATAAATATTCATTATTTAAAATTTTTTCATAATTTATATTTAATTTTTTGAATTTTCTTGAATGAAGCATATTATCTTGCAAGTTATGATATTCTTCTCCCAATTTTACATGTTTTGGATAGATTGGTTTTATATTTGTAAGTGATATATAATATACAATTCTTGGACAAAATAGATATTGTCTAATTAGATTTATAGCAATCATATTATCTCAAATCCTTCTGGATGTTTGAAGTCATCTTCTTTATATCCAAATGAGTTATTTATATTAATATTTGCATTTACTAAAAAAGCTTTATCAAATTTGTCACAATATTTATCAAAAAGTTGTAATATTACTCTTTTTTCACTTACTAATACATATCCCCAAAATACTGATTTTTGGATAGGTATAAGCCCTATGTCTTTTAACTCTTCAAAAAGTTTATTTCTATTTTTATTATTTTCTATATCATAGCTTACTATTACTTGAGAATACATATTACCACCTAAAAATATAAGATTTATATCTATTTTGAGCATTAAAATAACCACTTATTTTATATACTTGTCTTTGGATTATAGATTCAAGAGTTAATTTTCTATGATTATAAATATATTTTTTTGTTAGTGTTTTTAAGATATTTGATGCTACATCTTTTTTTATTTTGTTAAAATCATTAGTTTTTGATAGCTTAAATCTTAGTTTTATTATATTTCTATCTACGACAAAACTTCTATATTCTTCCATGATATCTAAAATTAAAGAAGGCTTAGCACTTTTTGTAGAGTGTAAAACTCCCATATATGGCTCGAGTCCAGCATTTATACAAGCTTTGTATATAAAATTAAATAATATCGCATAACCATAATTTAGAGCTATATTTGTAATCTCATCAGAGTGTCTTTTGGTTCTATATTCAAATGTATCACTAAAAAGATTCATCTC
>Ga0256843_1001117_pt1 | contig 21679 bp, 17 predicted proteins | sample AlvinellametaG_FD_191572 | JGI IMG/M metagenome (GOLD analysis project Ga0256843, IMG submission 191572) | Pompeii worm associated microbial communities from hydrothermal vent at the East Pacific Rise, Pacific Ocean - Alvinella | ecosystem: Host-associated > Annelida > Integument > Unclassified ... | reverse complement strand
AAAGAGTTCGCATGAAGCGGAATATCGGCTCTGGTAAATGCTTCAGAAGCTGGAGAGAGATCATCTGTGTTGGTCTCGCCAGGAATCTTGTAAACAGTCAGTGTGATCTCTTTTTCCAACTCAGGTTTGTTCGTGAACCACTCTGCATTTGCCCATGACTCAACAACCTGCTTGGCAAATTCATTGCCTTCATCCATCAATGTTTTTACTGTATCGAAGTCACCATAGACCAAAATAGTATTTTTAAGCTGATCTGCCGCTTCCTGTGCAACCGCAACATCTGGGTTTCTCAATGCATCGATAAGCGGCCCGATATTGTAACCGCCAAGCATTGCACCAAGAATTTCAACTGCTTCAAATTTTGTAATGGCACTGCATTTTGCATCCCCCTGAACGATGGCATTCAGGAACGCCGCTTTGACGTAGGCTGCATCATCCACACCTGCGGGCACTTTATTCTTTAACAGGTCAAGCAGATACTCTTTTTCTACGATCGGATCTGCTTTAAGCAACTCAACAAGTTCTGCTGTCTGGTCGGCAGTCAATGCCAACGGCGGTACACCAAGCTTTGCACGCTCTTCTGTGTGAGCTTTATATTCTTCTACTAAGGCCATAGTGGTCTCCTGTTTAATGATAAATTTTGTAGTATAGATTTTAACAGATAATTAATTTAAAACCGTTTCTTTGGGATGAAGAGAAAAAAGAGATTGTTTGGCTGTATCGGATAGTTACAAAAATACAATATATAAGATTAAATTATTTTTATTGCTTTAAGAACTGCTCCATTTCTTTACATGACAATGCCTTTGCATAATAGTAACCCTGAATTTTTTTACAACCGTTTTGTATAATAAATTCTTTTTGTTCCCTATTCCTAATGCCTTCCGCAATTAAGTCAAGATTGAGATTTTTTGCCAAACCTATAATACTTTTGACAATGGCAACATTATTTTGGTCCTGGGGAATATTTCGAATAAAAGTCCGATCTATCTTTAATTTTCCAATGGGAAGTTTTTGTAAGTATGCAAAAGAGGAATACCCTAATCCAAAATCATCTATGGTAAGGGTAATCCCCATCTTGCTAAGCTGATGCAATATTTTCAATGCTTTATCCGGATCTTTCATCATCTGATCTTCGGTAATCTCCAATTCGAGCCATTGGGCTTTGCAACCGGTTTCAGCCATCATTTGTTGAAATTCTCCAATAAATTCATTTTTATAAAGCTGATTCACTGAAATATTTAGTGCCAGTCTGCCAGGATTCAATTTTTGCTCATACCATTGCACAATCTGAAGCATTGCTGTTTTCATCACAAATCTATCTAATTCGACAATAAGCCCAGTCGATCTTGCCAGGTCTATAAATTTCCCTGCCAGTAAAAATCCTTTTACAGGATGAGTCCATCTTACCAAAGCTTCAATACCTATCAATCTATTCTTCACCCCATCCAACTGGGGTTGATAATAGACGACAAATTCATTATTTTTCAAACCATCTCTCAATTCTGCTTCTATTTTTACTTTTTCATAAGCCATTTCTGTCATCTCGGAACTATAAAACTGAAAATTGTTTCTCCCCTCTTCTTTTGCTCTATACATCGCTGCATCTGCATATTTTAAAAGATCATACTCTGATGTTCCATCATCAGGATACATACTGATTCCAATACTGCTTGATACATATAATTCATGTTCTCTTATTTTCATCACAGAAGAGAGTGCATCAATAATTTTTTTTGCACAAAGTGATGCATCACGACTATCCATAAGATTTTCAAGAATGATTGTAAATTCATCTCCACCCAGTCTGGCAAGTGTATCTGTCTCTCTTATTGTATTTTTAAGTTTCGTGCTCACTGCTTTTAACACTTCATCACCGATATCATGTCCTAAAGAATCATTAATTTCTTTAAAATGATCAAGATCAATGAAAAAAAGCGCTATTTTTTTATGATTTCTTTTTGCTCTGTAAATAGACTCTCTCAATCTGTTTTGAAACAATAAACGGTTTGGCAAAGAAGTCAGGGTATCATGGTTTGCCTGATAATGCAATATCTCCTTTTGTTGCAATAATGCATTTTGTGCTTTTTTACGTTCAGTAATATCCTGAATATATCCTATCATACCAATAACTTCACCTTTTTCATCTTTAAGCAAAGAGGCTGAAAGATCGGCAATAATAGTTGTATGTGATTTTTTAAAAAGACGAACTTCAATATGAAATTCACCCTTACGTTTTAGTATTTCTATATTTTGATACACTTTCTCATAATCTTCTTTATGAAAAATCATTGTAATATGCTGACCGACAGCCTCTGCTGAACTATAATCCAATAATACTTCCGACCCTCTGTTCCATGTAAGAATATTTCCGTTAAGATCTATAGAGATGACACTGTCATGAATCTGCTCAATAATCTGTGCCTGCTGAGTAATTTTTAATTGGAGTTTTTTTCTTTCAGTAATATTTCGATGTGTTCCCGTCATACGAACAGCTTTACCGTCATGGTCAAAAAGTATCTTTCCGCGAATGTGAATCCAAATCCAATGTCCATCATGGTGACGAATTCTGTGTATATTGTCAAGATATTCCTGTTTCCCGGCAATTACATTATTGATGTCCTTAAAAAGTTTTTTTCGGTCTTCCGGGTGAAGATAGCGTCTCCATATTTTTATTTCATAAGGTGTTTCACTACTGTCATATCCGATAATTTCTTTCCATCTGGGGGAAACATACAATTCATCTGTAATTAAATTCCAATCCCATACAACATCCCTGTTCGCTTCAAGTGCCAGATCTACCCTTTCTTTAAAACGAACTATTTCTCTTTCAGCTTCCACCCTTTTGGTAATATCAACAATGGTCCAAAGTACTTCATTGTGATTTGATATCAAATCACCTGAAATATGTATCCATACTGTTTTGCCGTTCTTATGTTTACATGGATAGTCTATATTAACAGGTTTTCCCTCTTGTACATAACGAAAAGCCTGCCTAGAAAACTCGACAAAAGATTCATGAGAAATATGAAACATTTCGGTTGAAGCATGTAAAATCTCATTTGGATGATATCCGAATATACTGCAAAAGTACTGATTGGCAAATAAAATATTTCTCTGTTTATCCACAACCAGTATGCCAATTTGTGAACTATGTAAAAACTGCTCCATCCATGCTAAACGATGTCGTTCAGAAATTTCCATATTCCCCCTCCTTTTTAACAGACTATAAAAATATAAACTGCTAAATCCCTACGTATCTTATCATAAAAAAATATTATCCAATGCAGCTATTTGCCATTTTCACACTCATATATTTTATAAAATCTCCCTGTTGCCTTTGGCATTGGGTGCCGAAAGTATACCCATCGCTTCAAGTTGTTCAATAATGTTGGCAGAACGGTTGTATCCTATTTGAAGCTTCCTCTGAAGGTAGGAAATAGAAGTTTTTTTATCACTCAAAACAATCTGTTTCGCCTCTTCAAAGAGTGAATCAAGCGTAATTTCTCCACCTTCACTGCCTGCTCCGCCTCCAGCTGCCCCTCCGGCAACCAGATAACTCTCATCATATTCGGGTACACGTTGTGCCTTGATATATTCCACAACTTCTTCTATCTCTTCCTCTGTATTCCATGGTGCATGAATACGCACAAGCCCTGTAGAGCCTGGAGGAGTAAAGAGACCGTCACCACGGCCAAGAAGACTGTCTGCCCCCAGAGAATCCAAAATAACTTTCGAATCAATACGTGAACCCACACGGTAACTCAGTCTGGAGGGCAGGTTTGCTTTGATAAGTCCGGTGACGACATCCACACTCGGACGCTGTGTGGCAACAATCAGGTGGATACCGCATGCACGGGATTTCTGGGCAAGCCGGGCGATGGAAAGTTCCACCTCTTTCCCTCCGTTCATCATCAAATCCGCCAGTTCATCAATGACCACGACAATATACGGAAAAGGTTCCGCCCCTGTCTTTTTGGCCTTTTCATTATAGTTCTCTATATTTTTTGTACGTGCTTCCGCCATCAGTTTGTAACGGCGTTCCATTTCACCAACCATATTTGCCAACGCGGCAATCGCTTTTGTTGGTTCGGTAATCACAGGCGTGATCAAATGTGGAATATCTTCATAACTGGCAAATTCAAGCATCTTGGGATCAATCAGCATCAACTTTAGATGTTCAGGGTCATTTCTGTAAAGCAGGGAGAGGATCATCGCATTGATCCCTACAGATTTACCCGAACCGGTTGTACCGGCAATGAGCAGATGGGGCAGTTTTTTGATATCGGTAATAAACGGTTTTCCGACAATATCTTTTCCCAATGCGACTGTCAAGGGAGATTTTGATTCTTTAAAAAGATCGCTCTCAAGTATCTCTCTGAGATAGATCGTATCGATCTTTTCGTTGGGGATCTCAATACCGACAACATCACGTCCCGGGATAGGTGCCTGTATCCGTATGGTTTCAGCAGCCAGGGCCATGGCAAGGTCATCCTGCAAACCAAGTATCTTGGAAACTTTGACATTGGGGGCAGGTTTAAATTCAAATGTCGTTACCAGCGGACCACTGTAGGTACGTACAACATCACCTTCGACTTTAAACTGAGAAAGTTTGGAAAGCAGGTCTTCTATTTTCCTGTCTATTTCCGCTTCATTGATTTTTTTTGAAACTTTAGGTGCTTTTTGCAGAAAATCGAGCTTGGGAAGCTTGAAGTTTTTCGGTTTGTCCACTTTTCCTTTCTCTATCTGGTCAAGCAGTTTTGAGTTCTCTTCCAGTTCTTCTACGATTTCTACGCCGGTTTTGCTACTTGAAGCAGGACGTTTATCGGTGATTTCCATAGTCTCTTCAAGATTATTTTCAAGTTCAGATATTTCATTCTCTGCTGACAAATCATCTATTTGGTCTACTTCTTCCACAACCTTTTCTTTTCTTTTGGAAAGTGCTTTTTTCTTTGTTGCAGGTTTTCGTGCTTTTCTAGTTTTTATTGTTGTTGGCTCCTCTTCGGCTATATCGATAATCGGCATCATTTCGTCTTCTAGGCGGGGAGAGGAGAAAGGATTGGTAAAAATTGCTTTTAATACTTTTTTAGATCCCTCTGCCATTTGTTTTAAGAATGCAGTAGAATTTACTTCATTCTTCTTTGTTTTTTGGCTTTTTGGCTTATTCTGAGGGAGGAAAGATGTCCATGCAAAATCATCTTCAACTATAAATACCAAAGAAAGAGATATAATCATTAACCACAGCAACCAAAGACCGGCTTTACCGATAAGCGGCGCAAGAAAAGTCACAATCTGCAGACCTATAAAACCGATATTTTTACTTTCCACAACCAAAGATTCAAAAAGTACAGCAGCAATAAAAAGTAAAATCCACCCTAAATAAAAATCGATCTCTTTTCTCACTCTTGGCTGGGCATAAAGTTTATAAAGCGGATAAAAAAGAATAAAAATATTGATATAGGCAAAATAACCAAAGAGGTAAAGGTTCGTCTCTCCTACCGTTTTCCCGATATGCCCGACCAGTGCCATTTCATGAAAAAGTGTAGAGAAAGCAGCATAAATAAAGAGAATGCCTGTAATTATAATAGCAATTTTCACGCGTTATCCTGTTTAATATTAATTAATGAAGATATTATAACACATAAACTTAAGGCATCTATGAAAAAATGGCAAATTGTCATAAAAGCATTTTTTTACATTTTCTAAACCGTATTTAAGCGATGCGTGGGTAGAATTCTTTCTACATTTTAGGATGTACAAGCCGCAGTGATGGAACTGGTAGACTTGGTAGACTCAAAATCTTCTGCCTTCGGGCGTGGCGGTTCGAATCCGCCCTGCGGTACCACCAATTATATATTTTAGCCTTGTCTGTTTTTGGACAAAACTCTTTTGCGGGAGTAGCTCAGTTGGCTAGAGCGTCAGCCTTCCAAGCTGAGGGTCGCGGGTTCGAGTCCCGTCTCCCGCTCCAATGTTACTTGAAACGCACTAGTGTGTGGGCTTTCTGCCGAAGAAAACCCAGTGTTAGCGTAGCAAAGATGGACTTGTTCATTTTGCGTTATTTTTATGGATACTATGCGGGCGTAGCTCAGCGGTAGAGCATAACCTTGCCAAGGTTAGGGTCGACGGTTCGATCCCGTTCGCCCGCTCCATAACTCATTTAATTATTTTTTCATTTACCAAAATCTATTTTTTGTTAATCCTTTACTACCTTCTATTAACACCTACAGGATATACTGTTATTAGAAAAGATATTGTTCATTCAGGAGATTTTGTTTTACTCCTTGTCCAAAAAGTGTAAACTTCCTTGTTTTCTCCTGAAAATATCTTTTGAAATCAGAGAGTCTTTCTTCCCTTACTTCCTTGTTTTAGGCTCTTTGATTGTTTTTTCCAAACTTCTTATTTTTCTTTTGCTATAATTTATGTTTATTTATCTTTGAAGGTATAATCATTTGAAATTAGTTGTAGCCATTACCGGTGCAAGCGGTGTTGCATTGGGAAAAAAATTTATAGACTATCTGCCTGCAAGCATTGATGTACATGTTATTGTCTCGAACAATGCTTTTACTGTTGAATCATTTGAGAATAAAGCAGTGACGATTCATGCAAGTAAAGATATTGCAGCTTCCGTCTCAAGCGGCTCTTTTCAGGTTGATGCTACAGCCATCATCCCCTGCAGTATGAATACACTGGCAAAGATCGCCTGCGGTATCAGCGACAACCTCAGTACCAGAGTTGCTGCCGTGGCACTCAAAGAACAGAAAAAACTGCTGCTTGCCCCAAGAGAACTCCCTTTTTCTGCCATAGCACTTGAAAATATGCAGAAACTGGCCGCACTGGGGGTCATCATTGCACCACCTGTCATGGGATACTATTCGGAACATGCCACGCTTGAAGATATGGAAAAATTCATTATTGGCAAATGGTATGATGTACTTGGAATACCCAACGAGCTTTTTGCCCGTTGGAAGTGAATACTTAAGAGTGAATAGTAAATAGTTGTGGTATGCTTTTCTCACAAAAAGCTTTTATACTAAGGTATGTAAAATTATGTTCACCCCTATCTTAAATAGAGGCATTGCATCGCAATGTACACTTTCATTATTCACTATTCACCATTCACTATTCATTGGAGCTCTCTGATGAGAAGTGCTATCTATCCCGGAACCTTCGACCCTATTACCAACGGACACCTTGATATTATCAAACGTGCATGCAGTATGTTTGACCGCATCATTGTAGCCGTTGCCGCTTCAGAAGCCAAAAAACCGATGTTTACACTCGAACAGCGTATACAGATGGTACAGGCTGCTACAAAAGATTTTCCAAAGATCGAAGTCATAGGCTTTGACAAACTCCTGGTCGATCTTTCCGATGACCTTAAAGCCAATATTGTCGTCAGAGGACTCAGAGCGGTAAGTGACTTTGAGTATGAACTACAGATGGGATATGCCAATGCCTCCTTGAAGAAAGAGCTTGAAACCATCTACCTCATGCCAAGCCTTCAGCATGCTTTTGTAAGCTCCTCTGTGGTTCGAACCATCCTTGCCTATGACGGGAAAGTAGACCATCTTTTGTCAAAAGAGACATACAGAATGATACAGGAATACCGAAAATAATGTATATTCTCTTTGAAGGTATCGATACCTGCGGCAAAAGTACACAAATAGAACTGCTTGCACAGGTGCACCCCAGTATCATCACCACCCATGAACCCGGGGGTACGGCTTTTGGGAAAAAAGCCAGAGAAATTCTTTTGAGTGATTCTCTGCGTTCCAAAAGAGCAGAACTCCTGCTTTTTCTGGCAGATCGGGCAGAACATTACGAAGAAGTCATAGAACCCAACAAAGATAAAGTAGTCGTCTCCGACAGAGGTTTCATTTCGGGTATAGGCTATGCCTTGGCCAATGAAGATTTCAGTTTTGACGAACTGGTGCAACTGAACCGTTTTGCCCTCAAAGAGCACTTCCCGGACAGAGTGATTCTTTTTCTGACCACTCTGGAAACCCTACAGGAACGTAGCTCACAAAAATCTCTTGACGGTATAGAACAACGCGGCCTTGCGTATCTTCTAAAAGTACAGGAGTATATGAAAGAGACTGTCCTTACACTGGAAATCCCCCATCTCTTCATCGATGCTACAGACAGTATTGAAAACATACATCAATCCATTCTTACCTACTTGAAGGTATAATTCCTCCATTAAATGCATTACACCTCATCCGGCATCAAGTTCCGAATGAAACATGATTGCTAAAAGGAAACACAAATGATCAATCCACTCCGCGGTATGAAAGACCTCACTTTTGAAGAGAGTGCACGTTTCAACCATATTATCGACACTGCCTCTGGCATTGCAAAACGCTACGGTTACGGCTACATTGAAACCCCTATTTTGGAAGAGACAGGACTCTTCAGACGTTCTGTGGGTGACAGCTCTGACATTGTAACCAAGGAGATGTACCAGTTTGAGGACAAAGGCGGCAATGATGTCTGTATGCGTCCGGAAGGCACTGCGGGCATAGTACGTGCATTTGTCTCTGCCAAGCTTGACCGCCAGCCTGCAAAACAGAAGTTTTACTACTACGGACCAATGTTCCGTTACGAACGTCCTCAGAAAGGGCGCTTAAGAGAATTTCACCAGTTCGGCTGTGAAAGTTTCGGGGAAGCTTCGGTCTATGAAGACTTTACTATCATTATGATGATCAGCCAGATATTCAAAGAGCTGGGTATCGGATTTGATCTGCTCATCAACTCTCTTGGCTGTCCGGAGTGTATGCCTTCCTATAAAGAAAACCTTGTGGGCTTTCTTAACGAGATCAAAGAGGAACTCTGTGTAGACTGCAATAGAAGAATTTCCAGCAATCCTATTCGTGTACTTGACTGTAAAAATGAAAAGTGTCAGTCTTTGTTGGGCAGCTCTCCCAAACTCATTGAAAACCTTTGTGAAACCTGCCAGAGTGACTTTAAAAAACTCACTGCCCTGCTTGATACTGCAAAAATAGCCTATACAGTTGATACCAATCTGGTACGGGGACTGGACTACTACAATAAAACCGCTTTTGAATTTGTCAGTAATGAGATCGGTTCACAGTCTGCTATTGCCGGTGGCGGACGTTATGACAAACTGGTAGAATTTCTTGACGGAAAACCCACACCCGCAGTAGGGTTTGCCATCGGTATCGAGCGTATTATGGAGCTTGTACAGATGCCTGAAGTAGATAAAGAGGGGTATTATATGGGTGCGATGGTACCTGAAGCAGTAGAGATACTCTTTGGACTGGCAGCCCAAAAACGTCTGGAGACAAAAGTGACTGTCGAATACAACTCCAAAGGGTTCAAAAGCCATATGAAAGGGGTAGACAAAGCCCATGCAAGATACGCACTTCTCATTGGGGAAGATGAACTTAAAAACGGTACAGTCTGGATAAAAGATCTGGAAACAAAAGAGGAGAAGAGTATTCTTCTTGATGAAGTGTAATATTTCTCCATAGATGGAGAAATATTATAAAGTTTAGAAGTTAACCATCAAACCTGCAAAAATTGCATCTCCACGCGGTCCGTCAATGGTAGAATGCTCATATTCCGTAACAAATTTGTACTTTTCATTCATTGCTACTTCAAAACCGGCACCAAATACAAAACCGTCATCACGTTCGCTGTCAATACCCAGTCCATCAATTGTTTCCCATTCGAACTCATATCCTACCTTACCGAAGATTCCAATTGTTTCTGTCATCTCATAAGTATAGACAAGATCCAATGCTGAAGTATAATAGTCTGCATCGAACTCTTCGGGTTCAAATCCCTCTTTTCTTTCTGTTACAGTATTGCTTGAATAGGAAAAATCATATTCTACGGCAAAACCATGTCCCAAACGATAACCAATATCGATCCCGAAACCGTATCCGTTGTCTCCGTCCAATATAGCCTCTTCCTCGGCAATAGTATCACCCATAATGGCCATACCTTTACCGACAATATAGAAACGGGACTCTTCTGCTACCGCTTCTGTTTCCGTCTCTAACCCCTGAACCGGTTCAATATCTCCGCCTGCATGGAGCTGTGTCAGCAATTGTGCTGCAAAAGCAGCTGCAAGTAATTGTTTTTTCATTCCTCATCCTTTCTCATGTAAAGGAAAATTATAATAAATTAAACTTAACGTAACCACTTTACAAGGTCATGACTCAATTTGACCATGATCCGATTTGTCGCCTCGGCATACCCTTTGGCATTGGTTGTGACAGTAGGTTCACGGTAACTAAACCTTTTAGCTTTCACCAGTTTTCCTGTTTCCGCATTCATCAGCGTAAACTGTATGGAGACAACAGCATAAGAGGCTTCTCCCCGTACATGATGAGAAAAATCAAAAACAGTACTTTCCAAACGCAGATTTTCTTCAACATCCGATGCAAAAGGTACTACCACTTTAAAAAGTTTTGCCTCTGAAAGTACCTGAATAACTACTCCCTGCAGCATTCTGCCCGCATTATTGGACCAGCGTGAATTCAGATAGGCTCCACTGTCAGAGAATGAATAGGAGTAATACATATCATCTGTCAGTTTCTCACTGAGTGCTACAGGGTAAGATACCTTCAATATTTTATTTCGATACTGTGCATGAAGAACAGGAGAGACAGACGGGACAACAAGGCTGTATTCTTTCATGACCGGCGCTTCTTTAAAACCACACCCGGCTAACAGTAAAATACTTATCATACCTATTATATATTTCATTCTCCCGGTCCCCTTCTTCTTTTTCTTGATTTAAATAATATATCACTAGGATTTTGCTTCAATTCCCGTGTCAGCTCTGTCAATTGCTCAGTTAAAATACCAATATCCACCAGCATTGGCTCAAACGTCTCTTTGATATTATAGTCTCCACGATTAAGACTCTTCTCTGCTTCCAGAGTAAAGCGGTTGAAATTTTGTGTGGCTTTTTGCAAATCTGTCAGCACCGGTACTGTATTGTCAGTAATTCGGGAAAAATCTTTTGTAACGGTATGGACATCTTCATTGAGTTTGATTGCGGCTTGACGATATACCTGCATAGTGGTATTAAACTCATCCAGTGTTCCTACTGTTTTGGCCGTGATCTTCTCTGTATTTTTCAAAATATGACTGAAGGCTTCTATATTTCTATCATTCAAAATCTTTTCGGCCCGTCCTAGCAGATCGGTCAGATCTTCAGCCAGTGTACCAATACCTTTGGTCGTTTTGTCAAACCATGACGGACGTGTAGGAATGACCGGGATCTCTCCATTTTTCCCTTTCAACAGTGGTGCTTTATTGGTTCCGCCTGAAATTTCAATAGCCAAAAGTCCTGTAATACCCAGCATCTCGGTATGGGCAACCATATCGGTTTTAATAGGCACATTACTGCGAATTTTTAAAATAATTACAATGCGACCAATGTTTTGAGGGTCTATACGTATCTCACTCACCCGACCAACATCGACACCATGCAGTCTTACCGTAGAATCTTTGGAGAGTCCCGAAACAGACTCTTTCATATAAAGTTTATAGAGTGTATACTGGTTTTGTATACCGTATTTGGCCAACCAGAAGGTAAATGCCACAAGACCTGCTCCAAAAAGCAGTACAAAGATACCGACAATAGTATAATTGACCCTACTGTACATTGTTCACCCTCTTTAACTTGTCTACATATTTTTCTTTTGTATAGTCATTCTTGAAAAATGCTTCTACAAAAGGATGTTGTGATTGTAACACATTTTCCAAAGGACCTTCCGCAACAACATGTTTGTCTGCCAAAATAGCCATTCTGTCTACAATACTGAAAATAGAATCCAGATCATGTGTGATCATGACAACTGTGATTCCCAACATCGCACGCAGTTCTACAATAAGCGCATCAAAATTTCGTGCTCCTACCGGGTCAAGTCCGGAAGTCGGCTCATCCAGAAAAAGGAGTTTGGGCTCCATAGCCAATGCCCGTGCCAATGCTGCCCGCTTGATCATACCTCCGCTCAGTTCTGAAGGATACAATGCGCCTACATGTGCATCCAGTCCTACCAGCGCGATCTTGGAACGTACCAGTTTGTCACGCATCTTTTTACTGATGTTCGTATACTCTTTGAGCTGTACCTCTATATTTTCTGCAATGGTCATGGAAGAGTAGAGTGCCCCAAACTGAAAAAGTACTCCCCACTCCCTCCTGAGCTGCTGTGCCCCTTTATAGGAGATTTTATCTAACTCTTTACCCAGTACCGTCATTGTTCCGCTGTTGGGTTCAAGCAGCATGATCATCTCTCTCATCAGTACAGATTTTCCTGCACCGCTCTCTCCGAGGATACCGTAAATCTCATTCTCTTTGATCTGAAGACTGACACCGTCATGAATCGTCCGTGTACCGAAACGTGTTACAATATCTTTGGCTTCAATGACAACTTTTTCACCCTTCATAGACCCATCTCCGTATAAATAACCGAGAAAAGCGCATCAAATGCAATGACAAGAAAAATGGAGTTTACGACACTGGCTGTTGTCTGCAATCCCAGACTTTCCGTATTGTCTGAGACCTGAAAACCTCTGAAACAGCCCACCGCAGCAATGACAAAAGCAAAGACCGGCCCTTTGATCATCCCAAGAATATAGTGTTTAAGTTCAAGTACTTCATAGAGTCTGTCTACAAACTGTGTCATAGAGATATTCAGCTGCATCTGTGAAGCGACCATACCTCCGAAGATTCCCATCATATCTGAAAAAAAGATCAGCAGAGGCAAAGAGATGATCAGTGCAAAGATACGCGGCAGTACCAGAAAATTATAGGGATCAAACCCCATGGTACGCATCGCAGCGATCTCTTCAGTAATTTTCATAGCACCGATCTCAGCCGTATAGGCAGAACCGCTCCGTCCGGCAATGACGATTGCCGTGATCATCGGTCCAAGCTCTCTGACAATGGAGATTCCTACCGTATTGACAATATAAATATCTGCACCGAATTTTTTTAATTCCACTGCCCCCTGATAGGCAATGACCATCCCCACAAGAAAAGAGGTCAGACCAATAATCACCAGTGCATTGAAACCGGAATGATGTATGTGGTAGACCATCTCTTTGATACGAATATTTTTTGGATGAAAGAGAGCATGGAACATTACAGAAAAGAGATGCCCCAGAAAGGTGATAAAATCTTTAATATCACCCAGTCCATCAACTGTCTTTTTACCCAGGTCTTCAAAAAAACCTGTTTGGCGTACAGGCAGAGCCTCGACCATATGTTTTTTCAACAGATCATACATCTCTTTTTGGCTTTGGCTGTAGCCTCTTACTTCAACATCCGTATGCTTTGAAAAATATTCAAAATATTCTATAAAAAGCAGTACCCCCGCACTGTCAAACGCATCTATTTTGGAGAGATCCCAGACAATCTTCTTCCGGGGAGATATATGCTGTAACACTTTTTCTATCTGCTCTACACTGGCAAGTGTCCATTCTCCCGCTGCTTCAAGCACAGTCTGATGTCGGTTTTCACTGATTGAGAGGTACTTCTTCATGGTTTTTATTATAGGTAAGATTGGATTAAGTTTTGCTATAATTGCGTATTTATTATGCAAAGGGTTGCCATGAAGCGTTTTGGTTTGGATATCTGGGGGGACAATAACTTTTTTATCGAGGGAGATACCGTCAATATCAACCATGCAAACCGTCCGTCTCTGCTTCAAATCACACAGGAGATCAGAGAAAAAGGCTATAAAGGCCCTCTTCTTCTGCGTTTTCCCCACCTTATTGAAAAACAGATCAGCACCCTTTTCAATACTTTTTCCCGTGCCAAAAAAGAGTTTGGCTACCAGGGAAACTTTCATGCTGTTTTCCCTCTCAAGGTCAATCAGTTTCCCAATTTCATCCACTCACTGATAGAAGTTTCACAGAACCATCATTACGGCCTGGAGGCAGGAAGTAAAGCTGAGCTTATTATTGCCATCAGTAAAACACCGCTGGGTGCACCTATTACCGTCAACGGATTTAAAGACAAGGAGATGATATCACTCTGTTTCATTGCTGCCAAGATGGGACACAATATTACCGTTACCATCGAAGGTCTGGGAGAACTTGAAACGATCATACAGGTTGACAGGGAGTTCAACAATCATTCCCAAACCCCCATCTCACCCAAGATCGGTGTACGTATCCGTTTGCACAGCTCAGGCATCGGTACCTGGGCCAAAAGCGGCGGCTACAGCTCCAAATTCGGCCTGACCTCCACCGAACTGCTTGAGGCTTACGAAATGCTCAAAAAACACAGACTGCTCGACCGCCTCTGGATGATCCATTTTCATATAGGCTCACAGATGGGAGATATCGCCCCCTTGAAAAAAGCGCTTAGAGAAGCGGGAAATATTTATGCCGAACTCAAAAAACGCGGTGCAGACACCCTGGGTGCCATTAACATCGGCGGTGGATTGGCAGTAGAGTACTCACAGCACAGCAGCAGTATGGAGCGTAACTACTCTCTGAATGAATTTGCCAATGATGTGGTTTACCTGATGCAGGAGATTTCAAAAAACAAAGGCGTTTCCCAACCGGATATCTTTACCGAATCGGGAAGATATATTGCCGCTTCCCACTCCGTTCTCATTGCTCCCGTACTGGAACTCTTCTCCCAGGAGTACCATAAAAAAGCACTGCGTCTCAAAGAGAAAAATCCACCGCTCGTCCAGGAACTTTATGATCTTTTCAATACGATCAACAGAAAAAATGCCAGAGAATACCTGCATGATGCCCTTGACCATATGGAATCCCTACTGACACTTTTCGATCTTGGATACATCGACCTGGAAGACCGTTCCAACACAGAAATACTGGTCAATCTCATTATTAAAAAAGCGATCTCTCTTTTGAAAGATGAAGGCTCGGATGAACTTAAAAGACTTCAGGACCGCATTCAGGAACGTTACCTTGTCAATTTTTCACTCTTCCAGTCTCTACCCGATTTCTGGGGTCTTGCACAGCATTTTCCTGTCATGCCGCTTGACAGGCTCAATGAAAAACCGACCAATCCTGCCAGTATCTGGGATATTACCTGTGACAGTGACGGAGAGATGGGCTTCAGCCGTGAACTTCCTCTCTACCTGCATGACATCGATGTCAGCAAGGAAGAGTATTTTCTGGCTTTTTTCCTGACAGGTGCCTACCAGGAGGTACTTGGTATGCAGCATAACCTCTTTACCCACCCGACAGAATGTGTAATCTCGTTCGACAAAGAGGGCAAGCACCATATTGACAATCTTATAGAGGCACAGAATCTCATGGATGTTCTTGATGATCTCGACTACGATACCAATCTTATTGACAAAGCACTCAAATACCAGATAGAAGAATCCAGCTGCCTCTCCAAAGAGGAAAAAAGAGAACTTTTGGGAAAACTTTATCTTTATTTAAGTGAAAATAGTTATCTTAAGACCATTCAGGCCATCAGTGAAACTGATTAAAAGATAACAGCAAGGATCGTATGTGAATATATTTAGTCTTATTAAAGAGGATTTCCTCAATGTCAAAAGAAACGACCCTGCCCTGCATTCAACTTTTGAACTCTTTTTCAACTACCCGGGTCTCTGGGCGCTCTTTTTTCACCGTATTGCCCATTGGTTTTACAAAAAAGGTCTTCGTTTCCTGCCGCGTTTCATTTCTGCGATAGGTCTTTTTCTGACGACCATAGACATTCACCCCGCCGCCACCCTGGGAAGACGTGTTTTCATTGACCACGGTGTCGGAGTCGTCATCGGAGAAACTGCCGTAATCGGTAATGATGTCATTATTTACCAACAGGTAACACTCGGAGGTGTCAGCACCAGTAAAGGAAAACGGCACCCTACACTGGGAGATAATGTTGTTATCGGTGCAGGTTCCAAAGTACTCGGAAATATCCATATTGGAGAAAATTCAAAAGTCGGTGCCAACTCTGTAGTGGTCAAAGATGTCCCCGCAGACTCTACCGCCATCGGTATCCCCGCACGTGTACTCAAACGCGGTTATGACAAAACCCCTCTGAGCCATAACAAGATCCCCGATGTCAACAAAGAGATCTTCGAGTATCTTCTCAAACGTATCGAAGTACTTGAGGAAGCCCTTCCAAAAACCAAACAAAAAGACATTAAAGAGAAAGACCATAAACTTGAAGCACTCTATGACAGCTTCATTCACAGTATGGATTGAGAACTTTCTAAACCATTTTTAGCTATAATAATTGAATTTATTTTTAAGGGTTATAACATGTTATCAGACCGCATACAGACACTATCGTCATCATTGACCATTGCCATCTCTTCACTGGCAAGAGACTTGAAAGCACAGGGAAAAGACATTCTCTCCTTCTCGGCAGGCGAACCTGACTTCGGTACGCCAAGACGTATCAAAGATGAAGCCATTAAAGCCATCAACGAAGGATTTACCCAATATACGGCCGTACCCGGTATACCGGAACTTCTTGAAGCGATTGCAGGTAAACTCAAAAGAGACAACAATCTTGACTATGCTCCTTCGGACATCATTGTAAGTAACGGCGCGAAACATTCACTTTTCAATCTTTTTCAGGCGCTCATCAACAAAGATGATGAAGTGATCATCCCTGCACCCTACTGGGTCACCTACCCGGAGCAGGTTAAATACTCCGAAGGCGTTCCCGTCATCATAGAAACAAATGAGACCAACAATTTCAAAATTACGGCAAAACAGCTTGAAGAAGCCATTACGCCAAAAACAAAAATGCTGGTACTTACCACACCGTCCAACCCTACAGGATCGGTCTACACAAGAACAGAGCTTGAAGCCATCGCAGATGTACTTAAAGGGACAGACATTATTGTTGCCAGTGACGAAATGTATGAAAAACTTGTCTATGGCGTTGAATTTACCGCTACAGCCAGCATCTCGGAAGATATGTTCCAAAGAACCGTCACCATTAATGGCTTGAGCAAATCCGTAGCCATGACAGGCTGGCGTTTTGGCTACCTTGCCTCCCCGAACAAAGAACTGATCTCAGTAATGAACAAACTCCAGAGCCAGAGTACTTCAAACATCAACTCCATTACCCAAAAAGCTGCCATTCCGGCACTCAACGGTGAAGTAGATGATGAAATAGAGATGATGAGAACTGCATTTGAAGCCAGAGCCAAAGAGGCGACAGAACTGATGAACGAAATTGACGGATTAAGTGTCCTGAGACCGGAAGGTGCATTTTATCTCTTTGTCAATATCAAAGATATCAGCGATGATTCCATTACCTTCTGTAAAGAACTGCTTCAGGAAGTAGGTGTGGCAGTTGTCCCAGGTATAGGGTTCGGTTCAGAAGGTTATTTCCGCTTCTCCTTTGCTACAGATATTTCAACCATCAGAGAAGGTATCAGACGGATTGAAAAATTTGTCAAAAGTAAACAATAGGCATATTTCCTTTTTTGGCAGCATTCGCTGCCGTTCTCTTTCATTGGCAAAGGCTTCCTCATTATGAAACTTTTTTTTAAATCCTTCATCCTCTTTTCTATTTTTACCCTTTCACTCTATAGCCAAGCTCAAAAAATAAATTTCTCTATGGTCATTTCCGGTGGTGTCAGCCTTGGGGCGTATGAGTCAGGCTACAACTGGGCCATGATCAAAATGATGAGCAAACTGCGTCAAAGTGATATTTTTATTGAACCCAATCTTCGTTCTGTTGCCGGAGCATCCGCAGGAAGTATTAATGCCCTGCTGACGACACTCTACTGGTGTCAGAAAGATAATGTACCTCTGAAAAACAGTGTTGATGATAACCTTTTTTATGAAACCTGGGTCAATCTCGGTATTGAGGATCTTGTAATTGAAGGTGAAGACCCACATAACAAAAGCTCTCTTCTAAGTAGAAGGGGTTTGCGTAAAAAAGCTAAACTAATTATTAAACATTTACAAAAAGATATCTACCGTCAAGGCTGTGAAGTCGGTCTGGGAGTTTCCGTAACCAAGGCCACACCCATTGTTGAAGAGGTGAGCGGTATCAAAATCAAAAATCAGCACTTTTCCATTCCCTTCACACTCAAAGAGCACAATGGACATATGCAGATCCTCAATAAAAAAATGCCTCCGAGTACCGATTTCTATATCTCCATACCCGGCATAGAAAACAATGCTTCAAAAATTATTGATGTACTTTTTGCCTCATCTGCCTTTCCGGGTGCATTTCAGCAGGTACAACTTGACTATATCTATAAAGGAAAAAGATACAAAAACTACTTCATTGACGGAGGTGCCTACGACAATGTCCCTTTGCAGCTTGCCATAGAACTTGACCCAAGATCAACCTTTTTTCTCTTTATGGATCCAAGCAATATGAGAAAAGAACCCAAACAGAAAGAAGAAGAGAAAGAGACAAAACCCATAGGTTTTTTCACCAGCAATACCGTTCCGCTTCTAAGCAGTCTTGAAATTTTTCAATCTATGATGCTCTATCAGGCAATTAACAAGTATTTCAGAGGACATACAGACAATACCCTCATTCTCTCTTCCCGTTACCATCCGCTTACAGGGAAATATCTGGAACATTTTGCCGCTTTTCTTGACAAAAACTTTAGACTCTATGACTATCATGTCGGTGTATATGATGCCATCTATAACCTTGCCCAAAAACTCAGAACCAAAAAAGAGTACAGCCGTTACTCTCAGGTTGAGCTGATGCAGAAGCTGATGAAAAAACTGGAAATCAACAAAAATCCCGATGCCCTGGCAGCCTACAACCTTTTCCTTCAGACAGAGTTTTATCATAAAAAGCCCAAAACGACCAACCGGTATTCTGCTATTTACAATGCTTTCAATCTCAATACCATAGATCGTAAACGTTACAGTTACAGTGAGTTTAAAACCTTTCTTTCCAAATTGAATATGCACTATCTTCCCACACCAAAAAGATCCTTTTTACGTTATGCAAAAAAAGATATAGACAACTGGTATAGAAAACCGCTCCGTCTTATTGTCAACCGTATTGCTACACTTGAAAATGATAGAGCAAAGGTTTATCCCGATTACAAATCTTTTGCTACACTGGTCAATATGAGCGCCTGGGCAGGAAGCACGTTTATCAAAAAAGAGGAAGGGTTCACATTTCTACCTCTTAACGCCCCTACTGACAAAAATAACCAATTTCTCAGAACCGCACTCAGACTGCTCCCTGGCGAAATTGCAACCGATATGAAAAACGGCGGTATGAGTATAGGATATACGGCACTTTATTACCTCAATACCAAACTAATCAGCGGACTGGAAGGCAAAGCCTCTTATTTCATCAGTGATGACACTCCTGATTTTCTGCGTGTTGACATGAGTGCCTTTAAAAAATATAATAATTTTATGAAATTCGGGGCAGGTGCCAGTTTCTTCGGAGATACGGACGGGAACTTTTACAAAAGAGAGAGTGCCTACGGATACAATGCCTATCTTGATCTTTTGGATATTTTCCGTCTGACCTATGTACACCGAACCGGTGATCGTTATACCAACAATTATCTCTATTTTGGTATTGAAAATATCCCAAGCCTGATCTACTGGCTCAGTCGCTAGGGTTTAGCGTTTTTTACTCAAACTGTGCAGTCCGTACCAAATCAGTCCTATGACACCCACCGCAGCTACCGGTGCGATCCAGGGGTGCTGCTGCACAAAATTGAACATTGCAATGATCTTCTCACTCGCATAGTAGGCACTCAAACCGATGGTCAAAATAAAAACAATCGTTGCAAAGACATTAAAAAATACAAACTTTTTAAAATCATACTTTGAGAGTGCCATAGAGATAGGCACAAGCGTTTTTACACCGTAGAGAAACTTCTGTATAAAAATTGCCAACACCCCGTATTTTCGCATAATAAGCGTAGCAAGTGCTACTTTTCGTTTATGTTTGGCATAGTAGGGCCTGATATCTTTTTTATGGTATTTCCCCAGATAAAAAAGAAAATTGTCTCCCATAAAGTTGGCAACCATTGCCACGATCAGTGCCGTTGTCAAGTCCATATGCCCCATATAGGAAAAGACCCCTGCTGCTGCCACAATGAAAAGAGAACCGCCAAAAGAGAAAAATGCAACCGCAAGGTATCCCCAGGTTTCAAGAGAAGAAAAATCCATACTATATCCTGTAATAAATTGGAAGAATCATACCAAAATAGTATTAACCCTTCTCTCTGTCACTATTCCTAATCACTGATTCGCTATAATTACATCTATGATAAGTACTCTTCTTTCCATCATATTTGTCTATGTCTTCATACTGCTGGGCTATCTCTCCAAACGCATTTTCAAAGAGGAGATCAACCGTAAAACACTGACACTGATGTCTGTCTATTTTCTTCAGCCTTTCGTTACGGTCTGGGGGTTCAGTACTGCCAGACTGCATACTGAAGATATCTATGTACCCCTGCTCTATCTGGCCATTATTTCGGTACTTCTGATTCCTACTATTGTTCTCGGGAAATTAATATTTACAGATATAAAAAAACGTGCTATCTTCTCCATTGCCGGTTTTGTAGGCAATACCGGTAATATAGGCATTCCTCTGGGGATTGCTCTTTTTGGAGAACAGAGTGTTATCTACAGTACACTGATCAATATAGCCAATGTTTTTGTGGTCTATATACTCGGTGTTTACATCTATTCCCGTGGTTCTTTCAGCATTAAAGCATCACTGTTCAATATTGTTAAAATTCCCATCATTCCCGCCTCCATTGTTGCAATATTAATCAATATTAACCATATCACTTTCTCTCCAGAAATAGAAGAGTTCCTCAAAATGGGTGCCTATGCGGGTATCGTACTACAGCTTTTTCTTCTGGGTACGTTCCTTCAGGGTATTCGTATCAGGGAGCTACACCCAAAACTCTTCATCGGCACCATGAGCCAGAAATTTATCATTGTTCCTGTGGCAACAGCACTGATACTTTCACTGACTAATCTGCCTCTTTTTGTTCAGGGAGTTATTTTCATGGAAATGATGACACCGCTTGCCATTGCCAACATTAACCTCGCTTCACTCTATGACTGCCGGCCAAAAGATGTCACCACACTTATACTCTTGAGTACCCTGCTTTTTATTCCTATGCTTTTTGTACTGGGATATGTCATAAATCACTACTATTTGTGATAAAATAATCTTATCTTTTTTCAGGAGTCTTTTATGTCCAAAAAAACCCTTATTATCGGTGCCGGTGGAGTCGGCAATGTTGTCGCTTTCAAATGTGCCATGAATGCCGAAACCTTCGGAGAAATCACACTGGCAAGCAGAACCCTTGGCAAATGTGATGCCATTGCAGCCAATGTCAAAACCAAAACCGGTATTGAGATCAAAACGGCACAGGTCGATGCAGACCTGGTCCCCGAACTTATTGAGCTCATTAACCGAACCGGAGCCAATATTGTCATCAATGTCGCACTGCCCTATCAGGACCTGACCATTATGGATGCCTGTCTGGAGTGTCAGGTAGACTACCTAGACACTGCCAACTACGAACACCCCGACACTGCCAGTTTTGAGTACAAAGAGCAGTGGGCAAGAGATGCGGAGTACAGAAAGAGCAACATCATGGCGCTGCTTGGCAGCGGGTTCGACCCCGGTGTCACCAATGTCTTCTGTGCCTATGCCCAAAAGCACTATTTTGACGAAATTCACACCATTGACATCCTCGACTGCAATGCCGGTGACCAC
>Ga0256843_1001116_pt1 | contig 21701 bp, 23 predicted proteins | sample AlvinellametaG_FD_191572 | JGI IMG/M metagenome (GOLD analysis project Ga0256843, IMG submission 191572) | Pompeii worm associated microbial communities from hydrothermal vent at the East Pacific Rise, Pacific Ocean - Alvinella | ecosystem: Host-associated > Annelida > Integument > Unclassified ... | reverse complement strand
ATCCATCGTCTTCACTTCCCCTCAGCTTGTTTGGATACCAATTGGTCGTCCAGTGCTCATTAGTAGTTACGTGCCCTTTGCGTACCCACTTTACAGCCAAATAAACATCTTTATTGTACGCAAAACTTCTTTCCGGCCTTATTACATACCCCTCAATCTCATGGGATACGGAGTTTTTGTATTTCTCAAACGTTTCTGCAATAGCAAATGTATCAAATTTTCCAGTATAAATGACTTTGGGTACTGGTAGGCGTAGCTGCTTAGCTACGGCCACCACTTTCCCCCACGCTAACCAATAATTAGTACTGGCATCAAGAATAGCAAATAGATACAGGTAGTCCTCTAAATCAACGTATTCTATGGAATGCTTAGCATATAAATATTCTCCAAAGAATTTATAATAAGCCGGTTGTGACGCAATTTCTACATACCTTTCAGATAAAAACCTCTTTAAGTAATTTCTGCTAGGATGCGGGCGGGGGTTTGGAGAGCGAGCATGGGTACTAATTTGCCCATCATTTAAGAAAAATGCAGTATTTTCCCCGTCCAACTTCTCTGTAACTACGACCACTTCCCTGGATAGCTCATCCAACATGGAGTTTGTAGCTACCTTATCATCCGAGGAAATACCCGGAGATGTAGGTAGGTGATATATCCTGGGAAATTTAATAGTACGCACACTCATGGAAACATGCTACCATACAGCTGCTTAGTTGTCAAGCTCTTGTTTCGCCAGCTTCTTTCCGTCTTCTACACCAAGCGCATACAACTTCTTGAACATTTTTGGTACAAACGCAAGGTCTCGCCAAAATTGGCAGTTTTCCGGTTCATAGTAGTCCATTTCCGTGAAAATAACCTCATCATTGTACGTAACTACCAGAAAGTTATAACAGCAGGTATCGCTATAGTCGGCACTTAATTCTGGGTAGCGCTCTGCAAATTCTTCATCATCTAGCACTTCTACTTTTAGCAAACTATCTTCTGACATATCTATTTCCCCCTTAGAAGGGTGCGTGCGCCCTAAACGGGCGCACGCTGGGTGTATACTCACTCAATTGGTTTTGTAAATAGCGGCGTATTTAGCCCCGGCACCAAGTCTGTCCCATACGGATACATCATGAAGGTGGTGTTTGGAGAACCGGCCAGGCTTTTCATCATCTCAATTTGGTACCACTGTAAGTATTCTTGAGTAAGGCTACTAGAAATGATTTTGTTGGCGTCTGCAATACCCTTGGCCTCTACACGTTTGCGCTGAGCTTCCTGCTCCTCTTTTTCCAGGACGTACTGCATGCGTTCAGCATCCTGTTGTGCAACTAGTTTTTGTTTAATTGCATCAGTAACTTGGCGCGGAAGTACAATATCCCTAATCTTCACATCTACTACCTCGAAATACGGGGATTCAATATGCGTTAGAGAATTTAGCACCTTGGCGTTAACGGCTTCTCGTCCAGCATAAAAATCAGTAGAGGCGAAACTGGCTGCTACCGCACGTAAGTCGGACCTAATCGTTGGAATTACTAGCGCCTGCTCAACATTTTTATATTGTAGGAAGGCGTCACATGCTTTATCGGACTTTAGGCGATACCAAATAGTTACATCCATGTGCAACTGAAGCCCGTCCTTGGTAAGCACCGGAACATCTTTGTAGTCCAGTGTCTGGGTAGTAACGGGTACCTTATAGACCGTTTGGATGACTGGTACCACAATCTTTACGCCAGGAGCGGCTTCATTGGTCGAAATCTGTCCCATAGTTGAGTAACACCCGACGTGGCGGTTATCAATAACCTTGAGCGAAAGAAAACCACCAATGACCACAACAAACATTAAAACAACCAACCCAATGATAGCTATTTCTGAAAACCCTTTATTCTTCATGCTTCTATCTCCTTTCTTGTAGCAATAGTATAATAGCAGGGCCGACGCCAAGTGTCAACCCTGCTACAGTCTACTGGGGGGGGCAAGGCTGGATTCGAACCAACACAAAAGCGGGTTGCAGCCGCTTCCCTTGCCATTCGGGTACTTGCCCGGTTTTGGTGGGCGGGGCAGGATTTGAACCTGCGTAGGCATTCGCCAACGGTTTTACAGACCGTCCCCGTTAACCACTTGGGTACCCGCCCATATGGTAGCGGAGGAAGGAATCGAACCTTCATTTAGAGCTTATGAGACTCCCGTCCTTAACCATTAGACGACTCCGCTATTTTCTACTATATCACATATGCGGCCTTTTTGGCAACTACTCGAAATATCTCTCGTTATACTCGATAGTTTCTTTCGACGGAATTATTTTAAATTTTTTGACTTTACATTTACCGGATACTCGCATGTAGCCCTCAACGGCATGTTTTAATTCAGCCAGGGTCTTAGCCGTATACATGCGCACAATATCCCCGAAGTCATTCGTAGCTACCGCACGGAAATAAAATTGGTCCGGTGTTTGGTTATCCTCTCCAATCCCTACCCAAGTCTTTTTGTCAGAGTAGATAACGTACTCGACATCAAATCCTGGTATGACTAAGGTACTACAGTCACCGTAATCTGGGTAGATAAAAAATAACGGAACAACTATTTCGCCTTCCCAAGTCTTAATCGTGCTTTTCAGTGTTGCTAGCATAAGTTTTCTCCAACCTCCTTTTTGTTTCTTCCATAGTTGTAAGCGGTACGTCCTCAATATTATTTTGTACAATTTCCAATTGTTTTTCGAAAATTTCCGGTGTGATTTCTAATAAGCCCTTATCCGCGAGGCTGTGACATGTAGGGCATACTAAAACGCATTTTTGTGCCTCCTCTAGTTTGAAATCAAAAGAAGTCCTTGACCCAATATCATCGTTTTTTCCTTCCGGCAAAACATGGTGAAACTCTAGTATTTCTGGGTGTTCGTCATATTCACATACGACACATTTGTTTCCAAAGACCTTTTTTATTGTACGTGTATGCGCCTCGGCAATAATACGTCTAGTAGACCTTCCTTCAAGTTCTTCCGCACATTTCGCGCATTTATGTACTGTAATAACCATACCATCTAGTTGCTGTAGTGTTATTGGGATACAAACAGAAAGTTCAAAACTGTCCAGAACAAACGTAGTATGTCCGTGTATATTACATTCTTTTTTAACAATTACTTGTGGCTTTTTACCAGACTTTACTATACTCAAAAACAGCGCAGGAGAATCTTCAGTTCTATCTAAACGCAGCATGTTAATTTTAGTGTACATCTACATTAGATGGATGTCAATGGGAAACGCCGCCCCAAAGGGCGGCTATGTGGTCGGGGAGGCAGGATTTGAACCTGCGACCCCCTGATTCCAAATCAGGTACGCTAACCAGACTGCGCTACTCCCCGATACAAATACCAGTATATCACATTTTCAGTAGAATGCAATAGCATAGAAGTGCACAGCTATCGCCAGCGAAAATAAAAAATAACAAAAAGCAATAATCCGCAAGGTTGCTGGATTTTTCTTTATTTGGTTGGCCGTATTGCCGCTTACGGTTGTTCCTGTCTCACGCATTGCCAACAATTCCAAAATCCCAAGAATAGCCGCAAATCCGGCGAAAGTAAACGCCAACCAAGTATATCCTAATAAATACATTGGTACAATTAATATTACCAAAGAAAATACTGGCAATACCCAACCTTTAATTGCCCATAAAAACTTTTCCCACAAGGTTTTCACGTTTAGCCCTTCTGAATTATATCAAAGGGTCCAGCGTGAATTTATAGTTTATTCTTATATTGTGAGTTCTTTTATCGTCTGGCCCCTCAAACGTTACGTGCTCTGTACAATATATAGCAGACCCAACTACTGACTCCTGTTCTTGAATGTGTACGCTAAAAGCCTTGTCAGACAGCGGCCTAAAAGTTAAATAATCTATAGATAATACTTCGGTACTTAACTGTGTAGTTTCAAACACAAAATGTTTGCGTAATGCAGTAGTTACAATCTCCCCCAACTCTTGCAAAACTGTTGGATTTGTACGATTACGCTCTTGATGAAGGCCCAAATCTCGCGCAGCTTTAGTAGTTACCAAGGCGAGAGCGGTCTGCAACGCATATTCTGCTGCAGTATTTTGCTGAAAAAATGCATTAATTAACATTTCTTCTGGCAGAGGGTTAGAAGGTGGGTCTGGTGCTTTAAATAAGGCTTTCATACGTACTCCTATAGGATACTAGACTTCTATCAAATACAAGCATATTATGGGAGCCAAGTTTTGCGTAAGCTCCAGATGCCACCTTTCCCATAAAGTGCGTAGCGTTCTGTTTTCCTGGAACTAGTTCAAACACTAGCTTAAAAAATCTACCAGAGTCTAACTGAACATAAGTTGTAATATATAAAGAAGTTCCAAAAACGGTTAAATCATCTATTGCTTCCTTTGTAAGTAAAAAGTTATCTAAGTTTCCTAGCCAAAATAAACTTCCTAATTGAAACATGCTAGCGGACTCTAAAAGACGTAAGCTCTGTGCATTTCTAGCCAGGCCATGAAACCCAACAACAAGAACTCGCGCTTTTTCATCTCTTGAAAATATATCAACTGATTCATCTAGCATTTTATTTATATGTTTTAAACTTTTTGGAATAACTGAATTTCTGCTAATAAAACTCAAATATTTTGTAAAGTGTTCCTTATTGATTATGTCCGCTAATATTTTTGCCAAAACCCGTGTTCTGGTAGTACGCTGATTAACTTGGGCTAATTGTAAATTAAAATTTGACGCAGCATTAACACGCTTATAAAAGTTTTTAGGATAATCTGGTGGAAAAAGAATCTCCATTATACTATATGCCCCAGTATAGTAGGGAACACTTCTGTTCAGAGAATTGTTAGTCTCTTCCGCAACTACTCCTACCGGAAACCCCCCTAAGTCAAGAGTCCTAGTAAGGTTTTTGGACAGGCGCGAAATATTATCCAGATGGGTTTCCCAGGACGAGTATAGGGTAGTTAGTTGTATGGGGGGATTCTCAAATATTTCTGGGATATTGCCAACATTCGTAGTACCATCAAATAGATGTCTAGTATGGGTTAGCTGTCTTCCCATCTTTATAATCGCATCCCTACCTGTATTATCAGACAAGAAGCGGTATGCAGTATAGGTTAAACTATCGTTAGGAATCTGTAATAGCTTGTTAGTAGCATTTACAATACCTGTACCGCTTTTCCAAACTGCATTAAGTAAAATACGTAAATCATTCCTGGCTTCTGCTGATTGTATTAATTGAACAAGTTTCGGGAGTCTTTTTAGGATATATTCATCGTACAATTTTTTAAATTCGACCCCACTTTGTAGGGTAACAAGAGTTTCTAACTCCTTGCACGTAAGAAGTCCGGCCCTACAGAGAGAATCTGTAAGCCCATAATTGTAGAGCGTATGGTTTTCACCGGCAGTGCGAGCAGCCAATATTGATTGTAGCTCGATAAGTGGTATCTCAACTGCATTTTTTTTGTCTATACAGCTAGTAATAATATCGGTGCTCTTGTTTACTAAAACATCAACAGTGGTTACAGACCCGCGCGTAATCATAGGAGCAGTATATCATATCATGCTCCGTTTGTCAAAGGAACTTAGAGAGGCGTAACCCTCGTTTGGCGTTGAGTGCTTTCAGTGCCCGAAGCGCCCTTGCCTCTAGTTGGCGTATACGCTCACGAGTTATTCCTGCATATGCTCCTATTTCTTCTAGAGTATGTTTTCTACCATCAAGTAGCCCGCTTCTGGCGGACAGAATATACTTTTCTAGAAATGGCAGTTCATCCAGCATTTCTATAAGTACGATATGTAGCTGGTCTTTTTCTGCTAATTCTGTCGGCTGTTGTACCAGTGTACTTTCTATTAGGTCGCCTACAGTAGTTTCTCGTGGGGTATCATGTTCTCCAACCGGTTCCTCTAATGATGCCGGTTGTGCAAGTAATGAAAGCATGTATTCAACTTTTTTACTATCCCAACCCTCCCCCATTTTTAGTGCTATTTCGCTTGGTGTGGGTTTCCTGTTTAAGTCTTGTTGTAAATCAGAAACCACACGCCCCATTTTATGCAGTGTTTCAACCACGTGTACCGGCAATCTAATAGTGCGTGATTGGTCGGCAATGGCCCGATTGACTGATTGCCTAATCCACCAAGTGGCATAAGTGGAAAACTTAAACCCACGCGATGGGTCAAATTTTTCTACCGCCTTCATTAGCCCCAAATTCCCCTCTTGTATTAAGTCGGAAAGTTCCATGCCCCTGTATGAATACTTTTTGGCAATAGATATTACTAAACGAACATTTGACTTTATTAAAATTTGCCGCGCAGAAATTCCTTCAATTGCTAGGTTTAATAGGCGTTTTTGTTCTTTTGTTAAATTTTTGGGTTTTATAGCTTCTTTGGCCGATGCTATTTCTTCCTCTGTAAATTGTTTTAGTTCTTTTACTATGTACGGACGTAAAAAGCTAATATCCATGCCTTTTTCTAATAAAAGCAAATGCAGCAAATTTCGGTCAATACCCAATTCTTCCGCCAAGGCTTGTTCTGCCTCTTTGCCATAGACAACTTTCCAAGTAACATCGATTTCTTCTTCCCTACTAAGCAAAGGTATTTTTGAAACTTCCTGTAAATAGGACCGTACCAAATCTACCGAAGTACGCTTTTCTTTTCTTTTTGTAGTCTTTTGTACATCATCCGCGCGTGTACCCATGTATTCAGTTTATCACATATACTTATGTTCGTGAAGCCTAAATATAAGGTAATAATTCTAAGGAGCCTCCACTTGCCTTAAGTAGGGGGCGTTGCTTTTTATCTAACTTCAATTCATCAAGTAAATAATCAGGAAAACAGAATAAACTAGTAATTTGTGCGTTAGAAAACGCGCCCGAAAAAGAAGACCCCGCCACGCGAAGAAGCTCATCTAGCGCATCATCCGTGTAAACAAACCTAATAGTTACATTTATATCATCACCACACGTACCAGCACTTTGGGCGGGGAAAAAGTACATGGACCTTATTGTTCCACCACTTATATTATCTATATCTATCAAAGTATCGACCATAATTATTGCAGAGCTTAATTTATTTATATTAGAAAATTTTTTTACCTGAATTGTGGTATCAGTAATAACTGATTCAACAACAGAGACTCCGGGAATACCATACACCCGCGCATCGAGCGGTAATCTAATGTTCTTATAATAAAGAAGTTCTCCCGGAGTCCCTTTGTCATCTATTGTTGTAGGTACTGTGTATGTGGCACGCATAAATTTAATTGGTTTGCTTAATCACAATTGTACTATATAAGTTATCGGCCCCTATCGTATAACGAACAACACGCGAAGCGTCATACCCTAGATTGACTAGCTGGGCCACGACATCACCCGCCACAACCGCTGCTAACTCATCCTGGCCTTGTTTTGTATGCAGACTAAGCATAAATGTAGTAAAAAACTTGTCCAATATATGCTCCATATCTACTCTTACTGAGTCTTCTCCAGTTGGGCGTATCTCTAGGTCTGTAATTTGTTGTGTAAAATAGTCATCAAGAGCTTGGACAATTTTTTCAATTGTCTGCAAATATTTGTCGGATGCAGTAAATGCGGTTACGGCAGCACTGTCTGCTTGAATTAGGTCATCTATTGCTGGTGGCATAATAAATCCCTCTTATATAAATCCTAGCATATATTAAGCAGTAGGGGAAATTAAGAGTTTCCTACAAAAAACGATAAAATCAAGATACGAGGACTTTTTCATGGTCGAAGTTTGGAATTTAGATACCCTAGTAGCTAAATCGTCGGATACGGACGCTACTTTTTCTGCTACAGTAGATAATATTACGAAAGCCGATGCTATTATTCTTCATGTTACGTATGTTAAGGGCTCCGAAGATAGTATAAACCTACGCCCAACTGCTTTAGATAGGTATGCAGTAGGCGAGTTTCCTATTCAACGTTTGATAGGCACTACTCTGCAAGTAGTTACATTTACGCTAACGGGTGACGGGCAATATACCCTTCCCGTACCACTATCAAAATCGTGGGAAAAGTTAAAACTTTCATTTACCTTTTCTGGGGATACTTCGAATCTTGGTACTATATATGTAGTCGCTATCCCAGACTATACATTAGCTTAAATCCAGCCTCGTCTTGGGCAGCATCTGGTATCAAATGCATCGCGCAAAAAGGCTTTGTACAGGCACCCATCTTCGGGTGTCTTAGTTTTTCTTATTACGAAGTAAATTATATTAATTTCATTTTTCTTATAGAACGTAGTTAAAGAATAATCTCCATAAGTAAACGTATTACCCCAGTACCAGTTTATATAACCATAAAAACCTTCATAGAATTGCTTATTATAACCATCCCGAACATCATACTGGTTTGGTCCTACTTGTTCTGTTTGTTGCGTTTCTAGTACAAACTCATACCAATTTTTTGGTTCATAAGTCAAAATCCTCATGCCAGACTCTACTAAATCCGGCACGAGGAGTTTAAATTCTTCTGTATCTATGAAAGATTTACAATCCACACTTTAATTTTATCTAACTTGGCTCAAATTCTGTGCTCTTTAGGGGGTACACTAACGATTTAGGAAAAATCTTTCGTGCATACTTAAACACAGTTTCATCGTAATTCGGAGTATTAATCAGGATAACAGGTTTTGTACTAGGTTCTTCCGGTAAAGAAATGTAAAAGTCTGAAACAAAAATGATTAAGTCAGCATCCCGTACTACTTTGTCATTAAAGACTGAAACAAATACAGAGCCTCCACCACCCGAAACTCCACGTTCCATTATGTCTTTCTCTAATTTTTTAAAATTACGGCCATAGTACGTGGTAACTGTATAATCGGCATCGTTCCAGAGAAAATTAAACTTAGCAGACTTGAAAACCCGCATTGTGCGTTTCATCATTCCTAAGAATAAGCCAATTTCCATCGCTGACATCGACCCACTAGTATCAACAATTACGGCAACCTTTGGCTCATTATCAAACTGGCTCGGAAAAAGTATTCTCTTATCTTGTAACTTTTTGTTAGGTGCAGCATAAGAAGGCCATAAGCCGCCTATATCATGTGCCCTACCGAATTTCTTTAACAATTCAATAAATTTTGGCCTTGGTGCTTTCAAAACACGTAGTTTTCTACCAAATCCTGGTAAAAATCCTTGTTGTTTGTTGGTTTCTTCTAATTCTTGTACTAATTGTTCTAAGAAACGCTCTCCACGGGCTGCTTCCACGTCAGAAATTGCCTTTTCCGCGTTCTGCCGAATGCGCTCCATAAGTTTTTTATAAAAAGTATCTTTAAGGTCGGGCAAACCTGACGTAGTAGCTAATTCCTTCGCAGATTCCCTAAATTTTTTATTATCTTTGGCTAGTTTAGATAGCCTTTCCTGCATTTTTTGCTCAAAATGGTCGGCTGCCTGTTCAATTTTTTTACGCGGGTCGGTGTTGTTCCTTTGTGCACCTTTGTCTGCGCCGGACCCACTACCTTGAGTCTGGTTTACATCTTTTGAATCGCGGCTGCCAGGACCAGTACCATGCTGTCCCTGCCCTTGGCCGTAACTCTGGCTTTGTTGTCCATGACCCTGATTTTGTCCCGGACCTTCGTCTTGGCCCTGGCCTTGGCCTTGCCCGCATTCTTGTCCTTGACCCTGGCCCTGGACTTGACCTTGGTTTTGCGTCTGTGCATCCTGCTCCCCTTGAGAGTCTTGTTGGCTGCCGCCTCTATCATCGCCCGCAGCAGGAGTGCTGTCATTTTTAGCACTGTCGCTACTACCAGGGTTTTTATCTTCGCTTTTCTCGGTATCCTCGGACCCCTCTTGTACTTCCCCAGTAGGCCCCGTAGTGGGTGTTCCCGCTTCTTGGTCGCCTTCTGTCGGCTCATCGGCTCCAAGATTTTTGTCCTCGTCTTCCTGGCTGCTTAGTGGGTTATCCTTCTTTTTGTCCTGATTCTCGTCGCTTCCACCACTATTATTTTGTTGTTCCTCGTCTTCCAGTTCTTCCAGGACTTCTTGGAAGGCTTCGTTGGCTGCATCCTCAAATAATTCAAAAAATTCTTTAAATTTATCGTATAACCAATGAATAATACCCTCATCGTCCAGTTCATGTACACCCTCGTCTATCATTCTGTTTAGGGTGAATAGCGATTTTAGCTCATCAACAGATACGGGGATACCGTAGTTTGCAAGCATAGTTTGCAAGTGTTTTTGTAGCTGCGTATCCTCGGCTTCTGATGCCACTATTGGCCTTATGGTATTCCTAAAAATAGGTACAGCTTCTGTAACTGTCGGGATTAACGTATTTAAATACTTCGAATAGCTCATCTTATCAGTATTTATCCTTCCAATTAATCCCGTTTCCTTAGAAATTTTTCCAGTAACACTCCAATTCATTCCCAATGAATCAATAAATTCTTCAAAGGAGAGCATTAGCAAGTGTATGAACAGGTCTTCGCCAATGTTGTATACCGATGCTGGTAGTGGATAATCTGCGGCCATACGACTACGTAGCACCAAATGCCCTAAGCGCATATGCAAAAATTCGTGAATTAATAAGAAATTAAATTCCTTAAGGACGGTAACATGGTCTAGGCGCTTAGACAATTCCTGTAAAGCATCTTGAAGTTCCTGTGGAAGGTTATGCACATGGTATGCAGTGGTGGTACCTTGATAGGCTTGCTCTCCGTAGACAACTTCGGGATACATTGCAGCTAACATCGCATATGCAACGGCAATGCTAAGGGAGATATGTTGGTTTTCTATAGTAGAAATGCTATCAAGCACCTCTACGTCTTGTAAATCTTTTGGGGAAGTTATGTTTCCACTATAGTATGCCAGCGGGGATGATGATAGATGCACATACACAGGTGTTCCGGCCAAGGACCGTAAAACTGCCGGAAACAAATGAATGCGAGTAATTGATGCAAAATGTGTATCTACCTGGTCATTGACTATTTCTTGCGCGAATTTCTTGGTGTATTCTATTTTGGCGTAGGCTTCTTCTGCGGGAATATCTTCTCGCCCCAAAAATTCGTTTAGGGCTTTTGTGATGTAGAGCGAAGCAAGCTTAATTGCTCTCTCGCCCTGTATTAAGTCCTCAAATGTGGGTACGTTATTCTTGGGTTCCATTATTAGCACTCATCCCGTTAGTCTTGTTAAACCGTGCTGCACGCGCGTTCATAATCTGTACGAACGGCGCTTCAGAGCCAATGCGTTCTTTTGACATCATATAAAGGCGGCGCACTAGTAGGGTTGCGGTTGCGGCCTCAACGTCGTCTTTGGGGTCCGTATAACCAATAATGTAGCGCGGCGCAAGCGCTGCCAGGCGGCGCAGGTCAGGAGAATGCATACCAGCACCAAGGATAGCGTTCATATCTTCAACCACTTTTGCAGAGTATTCTTCAATGGCCTTTTTGTCGGTGGCTGTAATAGTTTTGTCGGGACGCATTTGAGCGGCAGCGTCAAGAATTAGGTGCATGTATTGCGTAGCATTTTCTGGGCGTCTTCCATTACGAAAATCTTCAAGCGAAAGGTGATTCTTCTCGTCTTGAATAAATCCCATAAATGCGGCAGCAACATCAGGCCCGGCTAGCGCCCTAATTTGCTCAGTAACATCCTCTATATGATTCAAAATAGAGTCTTTTGTTGGGTAGAATCGCCGCAATAATCTGGAAACTCGACTATGAGAACGTGGTGACGGGCGCTGTACATAGTCGCTAACCTCGCCTTCGTGCTCCTGGGCAAAGAAGATGTTTCCTACATTGCCGGTTTTTGTAAGAAAGTTCAGGTAATAGGGGTGTACCTGGTCAGCATAATGGTCAAGCATAAAATTTACCCAGTCATCTACTGGAACAACTGGAAAGTTATAAACCGCAAAACGCTCCATTAGCGGACGCGGAAGCGGTGTAGCAAGAACTGATTCATTATCCCTATTACCGGTAGCAATAATGTACATATTCTCAAACTTTCTACTGCCGATACGATGCTCAAGAATCAAAGAAAGCAACGCACCCATTAAAGCCGGATTAGCATTGGTGATTTCGTCAATCAATACTAGCGTATTGTCCAGCGGATGCGTAAGCACCTGGATAGTCTTGCCATCGTCGTCTCGTGCTGGAATAACTAGGTCTTCTTTAGAAAACTGTGAAGCGTTAAGAATATAAAGCTTTACCCCCAAGTTATCAGCAATCCGCTGAGCGGTTTCTGTCTTGCCCACACCAGCAGGCCCCAAAAATAATACTGCGTGCCCAGCTTGAAGTTGTTGGTGTGCCAACTTTTCGATAGTGTCAATTTTTAGCTTCTTTGCCATAACAAAAATCTCCCCTCGCGCATTATATTAGCACAAGAGGAGTTTGGTGTCAACCGGCCTATTATATAACTAAACACGAATAGAGGAATAAACTCTTCCTGTACCTAAGCTATCTTTACTATCAGAGGTAAAGGCTGGTAAGTCAGTCTCTTGAGTAATCGATAAGTTCGCAGGAAGGCTGGTTAAAATATCTGTTGCTGGAGCAACCCGTTCATCTATAACAGAATCCAAGGCCAGAGAAATATCATAGGCAAATAATCCGGCGGTTCCGTGCAACCTACGTAATTTTGTTACAAATAAACCAGAGTGAAAAAAGAGGCCATAAGTTGATTTCTGAAAAACAAGCGGGTGTAAGCTACGCATTGCTACTAATTCTTCGTAATAGGTAGCGGATAGCCGGTATCCATAATATTCTCCGGTATGTATATCAATGATTAGATATACGTGTATCCAACTAGTCATATCAATAATTGGGATAACAAAGTAGTCTTTACCAGTTACTGGGTCGTGTATCGGAATTATAGATACTGGACGACGATTCTGTTTTAGTGTATATTTCTTGTAAGTACTATCTTGTGTGTTATATAGATATATTGGTATATTGGTAGTTTCGGATAACTCGGCAACTGCCCATATGTCTCCTAGTCGGCTATATAGCGGAGACCTTGGTGTTGATAATGTTTTTGATACTTGCATTGTTTGTTTGTATACCTTAGACAAGTCTCCATCCTCAACATAAAAGTAATATAAAATATAACCAGAAGTATTATCTGTATATCCAATATAAAATTGTGAAGTATTTCCGTTAGTAAATCCGGCATGGAGGCTGTTTACGTAAGAATTATCCATATATACTGTCGCTAGCATACCAATATTGTCTAATAATATTTTGGTAAACTTTTGCGGCGACCCTTGTCGAATTCCATATAAATATGCTTCATTGTTTACGCTGTCTATACCAACTTTATAGTCGTGATAAACACTATTCCAATCTAATGAAAAAGCCACATTAGAGTCTCTTAGCATATCTCTGAGTGTTGTAGAACTTGTACCATGGTAACCGTTATACGCAAGAGAAGTTAAGTTTCCAGCACTTTCATAAATGGCTTGTTGTGCCTCATCAAACAATTCTACGGTATGATAAACCAAGTCATTTGAACTATCGTTTACGAATAATACAGATGTATGTACTTCCCAGAAGGTTTGCCTAGTACCAACAAACTGGTATGTAGTGCCTGATGTAGTATCAAACGTATAGTGGAACTCCGTGCGCCCAACCTTATTAAACCAGGAAGAAACATAAAACCCAATAGAATCTTGTGCATCAGACTGGTCGTACCACACATATAAACAACAGGTACGCATATTGGAAAGTCTTTGCCGCGTAAGTACTTCTCCAGCATGCGGCCATTCAGTATGAATGCGGGCCTCATATGCGGGGGTTGGTATAAAGGGGTCACGCAGCACAGCCTCAACCATAGAAGCCGGAGTAGCGTTGCTCACTGACACCAAGTCTTTATTTGTGTTTGGAATACTAATTTGGGTCTTTTGCGTAGCGGACTCATCCCCATCCATACTTGTAGTTTGTATAACTAAATGTACCCTACTTAGGCGCGTATAAAGAGTAAGTGTAGCTACATGGGTTGCAGTATCCATATGTAATCGCAAGAAATACGGGGTAAAATAATTAGAGTGCTGTATGATTTCTTCAGCGTCTCCTAGTAATTCAACATCTAACCCTTTTATATAACTAGATGTTCCATCCTTTACATAACTTATACGTATCAGTCCGGGAACAACTATCACATCGCCAGTTTGTCCAACAAAGGTTGAGTAAATCGCACTTGTTATAGATGTTGGGTTTTGTGGCGTTAAATCGCTATAAAATTCAATATATAAGGAAAATGGGATAGTTGTAGTGATTACTGTGTTCGAATCGTCTGCTAAATGAGCAAAAGATAACTCAGCTAATCGGTATGAAAGTCCTTCCGCTGGATAATCCGTTTCATCTAAGACATCAAGGGTATATTCCAAAGCATTTTGCAGTAAAGTTCCATGGAACCCATCAACTGTATCCGCATCTAATCCGCTGTTATGCCCCTGGTTCCCTTGGTGCCAAACGCCGTAATTTTCAGACCCAACACGTAATGGGAAGGCTCCCGCTGCGCTAACGTCTCCCCAGGCTGAAACTGCTTCAGTTCCAGCCGGGTTTAATTTAAGTTGTTCTGGCTGGTTGCCTGTACGTACCGCTAAAATCGTATTATTCCCAAATCTAATACCACTTCCAGAGCTAATATTGCCAATTTCTAGCGCATGGTCCGTGGAAGTAAGTGTGGCTGGGGCAGAAGAAATACTTCTGAATCTCGTAGTACGCCAGAAATCTGCAGAATAAACGTATTCCAAAGGAGAGTCTTGCGCCGTATTGTTTATATAAGGCTTTATACTAAAAAGCGTATCGCTCAGAACAACATTTGCCTGATTGGTGTGGCCGGTACTACTTACTCTAAAAAATTCGGAAGTGCTATCTTCTAAGATATAGGTGGCGTATGCCCCGGTATCCCCCGTTATTTCAAGAATGTTTGTCTTGAGTCGTATTTTATGGAAATAATCATCAGTTCCTACAGGTCCAATAATTACGCCACTTTCTGCTCCCGCGCTCCAAGCTGGGCCAGATAACCAGAATCGCGTCCCATTTGGTTCATTGTCTGGCCCAAGTACTTCGTTGTTAATAACATAATTTGCAGCAGTTAGTGTAATACTATTTGTGATGTTAGCTTCCGGGGCATACAATCCATCCGCATGAATAGTTTTATGCTGCCCTGCTCTAGCCGCATCTTCCGCAGTTGTATAATGTTCTACCGCAAAATCAGAAACTATATCGCTAATAGATTCATGCACATCGTACCAGGTAGACCCTCCGTGTACTGCCTTTATCACACTTCTAATATAGTTAAGGTCTTCCTCCAATGTTGCCGCAGTCGGCGCTAGAGATATGTCTAATGTATCATCTACAGTTTGGGATGAATACACTTCTGTTTGTAAAATGTGACAAGCTGCCATTGTTTAACCTATATACATATTCTAGCCGAGATTAGAGTTTTAGTGAAATCTCAGCCAGTTGTCCACGATATATTTTATCAAGATACACATACTCAACTCCATCAATTGGTAGTAGTTTCTTTAATTTTCGAAGACCCATTTCTGAACGAGGAACAACACCATAGCTCTGTTTTTCGTCGCCTAGAATTATTAGTTTAGAATCATCTGCCAACCGAGAAAGAATCTGCTTCAAAATATCCGTGGAAAGTAGTTGGGCCTCATCTACAATCAAGACTGACTTGTGTACCGAGTATCCCTGTGCCATGTTAACTGGGAAATGCACAAAGTGTTCCTTGAAGACCCCATCAGCACCTTCGCCAAACAAAAACTCTAAGTTTGAGAGGATACCACCTAGCCATGGGTTCATTTTCTCTTCAATATTTCCAGGCAAAAATCCCAACTCAAAGCGACTATCTACACCAATAGGTGGTCTAGTCACGTAAATATGGCGTAACCCATGCTTCTTTTTTAAATACAATGCAGCAGAAATAGCAAGTAGTGTCTTACCTGTACCTACCGCCCCATCAATAATAGTTGCTGGAACGCCCATATCGGTCGCGGATAGCAGTGCAATTTCTTGTAAGGTATCTTTCGGGGAAATTCGAGAGTTGTCTGAAACCGCAACGCTTTTCATTACCTTTCGGCGGAATAATTTACCATCAGCATCAAGCTTATAGATGGCTTCTCCAATATCTCCCTCCTGGTTCTTGGGATACCGTACTACTAAATACTCGGAAGGTTTTGGCATTGCTGGTAACATGCCTTCAATTAAGGTAATGGGAATTGATACTTTCTTTGAAAATCCACCATTTTGGTAGATTTCTTCGTAGAGTTTAGTACCCTCACCATTAAAATCCATCAAGTTTAATACGTGGTAGCCCTGGTAGTTGTCGTTATCTAATTCAAATGGGTCAAATACTTTTACATTATTTGCTTGAGCCTTTAGCTTCATGGCAATATCTTCTGTATAAAGCTCTCCACCTACCTCTTGGGCAGATTTTATAATCTTATCGTCATTAATACTTTCATCAATTTCTTGCCCATGAATTATTAGGCGCTCCATGTTCTTATTTACGGCACGAATTGCTTGGCGGGCAGAAAAACGTAATTGTGGGCGACGCTTCAGGTCATCCAATTCTTTGAGAACGGTGTACGGAATCACAAATTGGATGTGGTCGTTGTCTAGGATTTCTGGAGCTTCTAATAGAATGTTTGTATCTACTACTACGGTAGGCTTATTACTCATTGCGGTCTCCTATATACAAAAAGACCTCACGGGCATACCATCCCGCAAGGTCTGCTAATTGAGCCAAGAAAACGAGCACAAAACTTTGGCATCAATTAAAGGTTAGCAAGTTTTTCTGTTATTCACAAGCAATCATCTGTACATTTCCAGCAAGAAATCCACTATAGCCTTCACTAGGGCGGGTTTCGTTATCGCTTGATTAGGCATCAGCGCCTCAGAGAGTGTTGATATAAAACGAAAGCGTGCTTTATCAATCTTTCGCGGGGTTTGTACTTTTTTAGACGCATTGGTAACAATACTGATAGCCAAATTGTACATGTGGTAGGCAATGGGGCGTAGTTTCTTATCATCCGTTGGTAGTTTTTTCGCTACGTTCATTAGCTCGCCCCAATCGCCCTTGAAGAAGGCTGGCTTGAAGGCGTTGATAATGTCAATTTCCTCTACACTAAGGATGTGTCCAAGGTCTTCTAGGTCATCTTCAGTAATGGTCTTTGTCTTGGCGTGCATTAAGACATCTTCTAAAAGCACCAGGGCACGACGGTAAGACCCTTCAGCAATAAAAGCAATCATACCGAGTACCTTATCATCAATTGAATAGCCTTCTTCGACTGCTACACGCTTTACTAAAGCTACAATATCCTCTTTTGTTGCCGGTAAGAAAGATACCTCAAATGACCTGGTACGTATCGTTTTGGGTACTTTTTGTTGCTCGGTCGTAGCAAGCACGAAAATATTGCTTGATTCTTCCTCTAATATCTTTAGAAGCGCGTCGAAAGCTTGCTTGCTAAGATTATGCGCCTCATCAATGTAGACGATTCTAGGCTTACCTGAGAGCGTTGTAAGCAAAAGCCTATCCTTTAGCTCCCTAATGTCGTTTACACCACCAGAAGATGTTGCGTCAATCTCCATGTAGTCTAGAGTGGTGCCATTTTCAACTGATTGGCACCCATAGCAAACACCACAAACATCTCCGTCTGAGGTAGGATTCTCACAATGAATCTTTTTTGCCAACAGGCGTGCCGCCGTAGTCTTTCCTGTGCCCGAAGGCCCATAGAAGATAATGGTATGTGGAACAGAGTCTGCATCAATCTTTGACAAAAAAGTTTTTGCGGCATCCTGCCCAACTAAATCTGCAATTTTCTTCGGACGATATTTATTGTAGAGCATTGCTGCCTACCTCCTCATCAAAAAACATCGCGTAAGCCAGCAACAGGTAGTTAGCAAAATCAGTAGCCTTTTCTAAAAATAATTCCTTTGACACTTCCGTACCGTTTGCTATGTCAGTAAACAAGTCGTGTAATGACACTTCATGTTTTAGGGCGTACATTTTTAAGACATCTATAGGGTGCTCCCCGCTAATTTCTGCACCGCGCTTGAAGTTTATTAGTACATCGGTATCGGTAGCGTATTCATCGCGTTTAAATTGTAATTTAGACGCCATTTCCTGTAGAAACTCGTCCTGGATTTTCTTAAACTCCTCGACAGTCATTTATTCCCCGTAGACTTCCTTCAAGACATATTTCTTAATTTTTTGGCCGATTTCCTGTACTTTTTGCGTAAACGAAGCTGGAATATCGTAGTAATCATCTACATACATCGGTGGAGTAAGCCACATATAGAGCCCTAGGCCATAATTACGTACACTTCGCTTGATTGCATCTGTTTCAGCGTTTTTTAGACTTGCACCCTTCTTTAATGCTTTCCCAGCCTTCCAGTCATCAGGGTCAAGGTTGCCCCAAGTAGCATAGTCTTCCCCAACATCACAAACAGTCGCAAAGCCTGCAGCACTAAAACAACCAACAAGCCCAATGTAAAGCGGTACGCCTAGCATGTGGGCCGGAATGTGCTTGCCGTCTATTGCTGCAGCTTCTACGTAATTGCTTTGTACGTCTTTTATGGCAAAGTGCCAATTCCCTGGCCCTAAAATACCATTTAAGTGAACAAGAACACGCGCCCCGGAGACATACGGCGACACATTGGTCTTCCACTTCTTGCCAACTTTAGCCTTGCCATTATTACTCCACTCAATCCACTCATCCGGGTAAGGCTCAAGCATCTTCTCGGCAAGCTCCCTTGGCATTTGGGTTTCTTTTAACTGTTGTACTGTACGGTATACTAAATCATTTGTTTCTGGCATGTTATTTTTCCTCCAATTCAATTAACCGCTCTAACGTAGAGAACTTTTTTTCATCTCGGAGTATTGTCTGTAGCTTTACTGGCCGATATTCATTTAGCTCTGGACTATACAGTCTGTGCCCAGAAGAAATCCTGCTCAATAGACTTGGTTCCCAGCGCGAAGGTTTGCTGTTGTGTAGATGTCCGTGAACATTAATCGTTTTTCCACTAATTTCGCTTGGCATATGAGAAAAATAGACAGATTTTCCATAATACTCTATGTAGTACCCGTGCGCAACCATGTCCCAGCCTTGCTTTATGTACCAAGAAATACTATTGGTATCATGATTACCCAATACAAGCAGAGTACGAACAAAAAATGGTATAGATTCTGAAAAAAGCTCCCACCACCCTTTACAGTTTGCTGAGGAATCAATACAAAAGTCGCCTAAATGGACTAAGATGTCGCCGTCGGCAAATGGTGTATCCCTTAGATTAGCTAGCAGCACGTCATCCGTACCTTTGGGCCGTACCCCATGTTTCACTAAATTTGTATGCCCAAAATGTGTGTCACCTATTACCCAAATCACGCGGGCACCTCCCTAGCTGTTATACCAGCGAACAAACTTTACTGTATTTTTAATATCTTCCAAGTTAAAAATATCCCCCGGAATAACGTTCCCATCCTTATCCAAAAACTCGCCACGACCATCCCAGAGAGTAAATAACCCCATTTCTACAAGATTTTTCCACCGGTCTAGTGCAAATGTTTCTCCATTTTCCACGTTCAATACCCCATCTTCCTTAGTATTTTCTTCAAGGTTTGTTCTCCCCATTCGCTCCTATTGCTAGTTAGGTCTTTGCATATATCCGGGAATGTTCCTGGATAGTCAACTACTTCTCCCTCAGACTCCCACGTAACCACCTCTCGTTGTCGTGCATTTTCTTCGCGCCCAAACTCCCGCAGAATTAGGAAAAGCTTATCAAAATCAATTACTTCGTCGTCAGTTTCTTTGGCAATATAGTCTAATAGTGCAATAAACCACGTTAGGGTTTCCTGAGTACATTTATGGCGCTCCCAAAATGCACAATCTGGTATATATTCCGGCACCCCCAAGCTCACCATATTAACCACACTTTGAATACCCGCAACTATAGCAAGTCCAGCAACCAGCTTCGTTTGTCATGACTTCCCCACATTCTGGGCAAATACTCGCTGGGTCAACATAGGCCGATTCCAATGTAGTAAACTCTGGTTGTACAGGAGTAGTAAGTGTTTGTTTAACTGCATTCGGGTTTTCTTCATGTGTGCGTGTTGGTTGCACTACATTCGGGTTTTCTTCTTCCGACTTTTCAGAGCCACCAAACATCATTGGAACTACGCCAGCAGTCTCTTGTAAAGCCTTCTGTACTTTTTCAAGCGTTCCGTAATATTCAAGTGCATGCCCAATTAAATCTGGAATTGACTTAATAAACTTGGATTTCTTTTGTCCGGGGAATTTAACAAGAACGGGCTGCCCGGAGTCCAGCCCCTTGAAGTGTTTAATAAACTTATCTACGGGGGCATTGTATTTTAGCCCAGTACTAATGCTACGTGCCAACGCGCTAACAACAGCACTATCTACTGGAGATTGCTTGGATATATTAATAAAGACCTCTACTAATTGCCCAGCCACATTAAATGAGGGGGTAAAGTATACCTTATCTACTGGTGGGTATGGAATCTTGATAGTTACTCCGACAGTAATATCTCCTCTATCCAAGACTTGCGGGGTGGCTTCTATTTTCAGGCAGTCCTCTTTTTCTACCTGCTCTGGCTCTGGTTGTATTGTAGAGGCAGATGAGGAGTAGAACTGCACCCCATCTACCTCGGCCTCAATACCTACAATGTTTCCGTCAATTTTAGTATTTGCCATACATGCCCTCTTTTAACGCTTCAAATAGATTCGCAGCATTATGTTCTTCACCGTCGTACTCAACCGTATCCATCCCAGAGACTTCCACTACCTCAGTAGTGCCGTCGTCTCTTTTTACTGTAAACCTTATCTTGAGCTTTGTCAATAGCTCTACTGAAGATAGAACTCCAATTGCGAAGGCTGGGTTGAATTTGTAGGAAGTAATTCCTTTGAGCCCTAATTTCCAGGCGCTCAAGTAAAGCTTTTTGAAGTCCTCGAATGGGTAATCCGCAGGAAGATTAACGGTTTTTGAAATGGCTTGAGATACAAAATCCTGGATAGCCCCTTGAATAGCTACATGGTCCTCTACATCAACATTGTACGACGCAGTTTTTACCCAATCAGGCCATTCTTCTACCGGCAACTCCGACAAGTCGGTTCCAGTAAGGTTTTTGTACCATGTATTTAAGAAATAGGATACCTTCATTTGGTCTTTGGTTTTCTTGCCTGGTACAATAATATTTCTAATTGCTGCTAGAGCATAGACCGGCTCAATACCATTCGCCACATTATTCCCAAAAGTGAAGGAAATGGTTCCGGTAGGGGCAATAGAAAGTGAATGTGAGTATCGTGGAATGAATGGGTCTGCGTCGTCCTTTTGTTTTTCTATAAAGTTGTGTGCAATTCTTGGAAGATTTTCTTCAATTAAAGCCCAGCCAGTCGTCAATAAGTTATACCCGTACTCCCCGTTTAACATGGAAAATCCCGCAGGTTCCGCAACACGCACGTTGTCAGCAAGTACGACCGGCTCAAAATTAACTAATTCCTTACTTTTTTCCCACGAATAATCGGTAATAAAACGGCCAGGCCCATATTTTCTAGCCAAACGACTATTAGATAGTACAAATGACTGATACTCCATTACAGCAGTTAGTAGCCTGACAAACTCAATTGTCTTTTTATCTTTGCCATAAGGAAGTTTCAAGGCGGCCAACATGTCAGCCAAGCCAGTAAATCCTAACCCGTGACGGCGCTTAACATAGGCTTCTCTCCGTAGTGCCGGAAGTGGAAGGTTAGTT
>Ga0256843_1001115_pt1 | contig 21714 bp, 15 predicted proteins | sample AlvinellametaG_FD_191572 | JGI IMG/M metagenome (GOLD analysis project Ga0256843, IMG submission 191572) | Pompeii worm associated microbial communities from hydrothermal vent at the East Pacific Rise, Pacific Ocean - Alvinella | ecosystem: Host-associated > Annelida > Integument > Unclassified ... | reverse complement strand
TATCTACTCCCTATTTTCCATATTTCTCTACAAACTCCTCATAATTCCCCTCAAAATCGATCACACTACCATCCTCATTCAGTTTAATGATACGGTTGGCAAAGGCATCAATGAGTTCACGGTCGTGTGAAACGACAATGGCACCGCCTTGGTAGTTGTGCAGCGCTTCACCCAGTGCAACGATCGCTTCGAGGTCGAGGTGGTTGTTCGGTTCATCCATGACAAGGAAGTTGGCACTGTCCATCATCATTTTACTCATCATGACACGGTGCTTCTCCCCTCCTGAACAGGCATCGACTTTTTTCTTCTGCTCTTCACCGGAAAACAACATACGTCCAAGGGTCTTTCTGATATCATCGATGTGCCATTTGGGGTCAAAGCCCTGGATCCACTGTGGCAGTTCCACATCACCTGTAACGATATCTGTCGTATTTTGAGGGAAATAGCTGGTAGTGATGGTCTGTCCCCAGTTGAACTTTCCGCTGTCAGGTTCCAAATTGCCCATCAGGATCTCAAGCAGGGTTGTTTTACCCACACCGTTGGTACCGATAAGCGCGATCTTGTCGCCTTTGTTCACCTTGAACGAGATATCTTCAAATACCTGCTCTCCGTCATAACTTTTACTCAAGCCCTGTACTTCAAGTACTTCATTCCCGATGTCACGATGCGGACGGAACATAATGGAAGGGTCACGGCGTGAAGAGAGTTTGATCTCACCGACATCAAGCTTGTCAAGCTGCTTCTGGCGTGATGTTGCCTGTTTTGCTTTGGAAGCGTTTGCTGAGAACCTTGCAATGAACTTTTCAAGCTCCTCTTTCTCTTTAAGTGCTTTGCTTCTGTCAGCTTCCGCCTGCTTGGAGAGGAGATTTGCCGCGATGTACCACTCATCATAATTCCCCGTGAACTCACGGATGGTCTGGAAGTCAAGGTCAAGAATATGTGTGACCACACCGTTAAGGAAATGTCTGTCGTGAGAGATGACCAGCAGCGTTCCTTCATGACGTTTCAGCTCCTCTTCCAGCCATGCAATGGTTTCCATGTCAAGGTTGTTGGTAGGCTCATCCAGCAGCAGGACATCAGGCTTGAGGAAGAGTACCTGCGCCAGAAGGATCTTGAACTTATCCCCGCCTGTGAGCGAACTCATCAGGTCATGATGCTGCTCTACAGGGAAACCAAGCGTCGTTAGAAGCTTCTCTATCTTGACATCAGACTCGTATGTCGGGTCTTCGTCAGCACAGATCATCTCAAGCTCTGCAAGGCGGTTGTTGACCTCGTCCGACTCAAAATCGCCCTCCATGTAAAGCTTCTCTTTCTCTTTTTGGGCATCATAGAGCTTCTTGTTCCCGTAAAGTACGGCATCTTTGAGTGTAAAGTCTTCGAATGCATACTGGTTCTGAGAGAGCATTCCCAGTTTGAGTCCCGGTTGAAGCTGTACTTCACCTTCACTCGGCTCTATCTCTCCTGCAAGGATCTTCATAAATGTAGACTTCCCTGCCCCGTTGGCTCCGATGAGCCCGTAACGTTTACCCACATCGAGGGTAAGGTTGATCTTGTCGAAAAGCACACGCTTTCCGTAGCGTTGTGTTAAATTGACTGTACTAAGCACGATATATCCTTCACATTAATATCTTTGATTTAAATTAGTGGAATTTTAGCATAATGTGTTGAAAGCTGGAATCTGACGTAAAAAGAATTATTTTTCAGTATCCATTAAGAGAGATTAACCGATAATCCTTTTTATAATTTTCGATAAGGAACCCCCTATACATGGAACGTAGAGCCTTTTTCAAAACAGCTGCAACGATCGCCGGAAGTACCGTGGTCGGTACTTCCGTTGCTTCAGCAGAAGAGACACCGCAAACAGGACATCCTGCAGATGACCGTAAAGTAGCCGACATCGCCTTTCCTCAAAAGAGACCGCTAATCACCTATTCGGACCGTCCGCCACTACTGGAAACTCCAAGAGAAGTCTTCTCCCAGCCCATTACCCCAAATGACCTTTTTTTCGTACGATGGCATATGCCACTGATCCCTACCTATATCAACCCGCACTATTTCACTATTCACATTGAAGGTGAGGTTGAAAAACCGATGAAACTCACTCTGCAGGCGCTCAAAACAGAGTTTAAACCTGTAGAGATCACCTCCGTACTTCAGTGCGGAGGGAACAACCGCAGTGCCTTTCATCCGACTCCGGGTGGTATCCAATGGGGTGTCGGTGCCATGGGGTGTGCAAAGTGGAAAGGGGTAAGACTCAAAGACGTACTTGCAAAAGCAGGTCTAAAGAAAGGGGCCTCCTGGATCAAATTCAACGGCTTGGAGAAACCGGTCTATACCAAAACGGACGGTTTTGTACGTGCGCTTGAAATAGAGAAGATCCATGACAACATCATCATCGCCTATGAGATGAACGGTGAAGACCTTCCTTATCTCAACGGCTTTCCTGTACGACTCATTCTTCCCGGGTTCTACTCCGACAGCTGGATCAAAATGCTTTCGAACATTACGGTCACATCGGAAAAACCGCAGCTGCACTTCATGGATCATGCCTATCGTATTCCGGACAATGACTGCGAATGCGAAACACCCGACAACCTTGCTTCAAAAACCAAGCCGATCGAAGAGATGAACGTCAACTCACTCATCGGCTACCCCACAAGCGGTACGAAGGTCAAAAACGGTGCGGAGATCGTCGTACGTGGAGTCGCCTTTGACGGTGGTCACGGCATCGCAAAAGTAGAGATCTCTACAGACGGCGGTACAAGCTGGCAGGAAGCAAAACTCGATGACGGGAAACAGGGACCTTTTGCCTACCGAAGTTTCACATATGCAGTTACACCCAAAGAGAGCGGCAGTGTAACCATCATGTCCCGTGCAACCAATACCAAAGGGGAGACGCAACCGTTCGCGCATGAGGTCAAATGGAACCGTGGCGGTTACAAGTTCAACGGTATCGATGAAGTGACGGTGGAGGTAGTTGCATGAAACATCTTATCAAAAATTTAACTGTTATCTCACTGCTTTGTGTACCTTTGTTCTCTAATGAGATCAACAAAGGCATCAAAATGCCTTACATTGAATTTCCAATGAAACCCGGCAAAGGTATGTACTCCACCAAAGGTAAGTGCAACATGTGCCACTCATGGGGTTATACCATCAACCAAGGACCACAATCCAAAGCATTCTGGCGAAAAAAAGTCGTCAAGATGATTGCCGTATTCCATGCACCGATCAAAAATGAGGATATTGAAGAGGTTGTGGAGTATCTGTATGCCAATTATGGGAATGGGAAGGAAGAGTAAGGGTTAAGGGAAAATGACATATCTCGCCTTCCTTAAACCTTAGACCTTAGTACTTAATCCTCAAGCAGTTCAATAATTTTTTCGATCGGTCGTCCGATAGCGGCTTTGCCGTCTTTGATCACGATCGGTCGCTCTATCAGTTTCGGATGCTCTGCCATCACTTCGATCAGTTTCTCTTCATCCTCTACCTCTTTGAGTCCAAGCTCTTTATAGATATCTTCTTTCGTACGCATCAGCTCACGTGCGGAGATACCCAGCATCTTCAATACCACTTTGATCTCCTCTTTGCTTGGCGGGGTATCAAGGTACTTAACCACCTCTGCCTCTACGCCCTTCTCTTCCAAAAGCTGTGCCGCCGCTCTTGATTTGCTGCATCTTGGGTTATGCCAAATGGTGACATCTGCCATCATACTCTCCTTCATTATGTAGTGTTACGATCTTCTCATCGACACCGGTGACCACTGTATGGTCTTTGCCTTCATAGTCGATATTTGAAAGCAGGAATCTTATAGCATTCAACCTTGCACGCTTCTTATCATTGGCATCAAGTTCACACCACGGTGCCTGTTTTGTTCCGGAGATACGGAACATCTTGTCACGCAGTTTCTCATAGACAGGATAGGCTTCATGGGACTTGTAATCCAGTTCGGAGAGCTTCCAGCTTTTCAGCGGGTCTTCCTCTCGCTGTTTAAGTCGATGTGCCTGTGTTTCAAAACTGATATTCATATAGAATTTGAAAAAAAGCATGCCGTCATCGACCAGCATCTCTTCTACACCGTTAACCTGTTTGTAGAAATGGTCATGCTGTGCCCGGGTACAGAAACCGAACACCTGCTCGATCCCTGCTCTGTTATACCATGAACGGTCAAAAAAGACGATCTCTCCAGCATTGGGAACCTGCTTGATATGACGCTGAAAATACCACTGCCCCAACTCTTTGGAGTTTGGCTTGGGGAGTGCGACAGAACGGGCTTCTCTAGGATTGAGATAGTTCATGAACTCTTTGATGGTCGAACTCTTTCCTGCTGTATCCATCCCTTCAAAGATCACCAGCAGCCGTTTTTCATTGTCGATAATCCACTTTTGAAGTTTGACCAGTTCATACTGAAGTCGCAGACTCTCTTTTTCATAGAATTTTCTCTCTATATCGCCGTTCTTTTTAAAAACTTTCGAATGTTTCTCCCTATATTCAGGAAGATCTGTCGTAAAGTACACCTGCTGAAAGTCCTGCATTACAGATCCTCTCCTTTGGTACGGGAAGCAGCCTGCTGCTTCATTTGTGCGGCGACCCGCTCTTCAGACTCCAGTTTCATCAGAAGTCTGGCATTGTTCACGCGCAGCTTATTGTTCTCATCACTCAGGCTCTCCAGACGCTCTTTGACCTCACGGTGTTCATCCTGAAGTGATCTGTACATACTCTCCGTACTTTCCAGCTGTACCTGTGTCTGTGCCTGCAAATTCTGTACCTGCGCCAAAGCCTCTCTGGTATCAGAAAGCTCCGATTCCGTATGGGAGAGCCGTTTTTTTGTATCGGAGAACTGCTCAAGTGTCTGCTCGTTCTGGGCATTCCTTATCTTTACCTCCTGTAGTTCCTTCTCCAGGAGTACGATGCGTTTCTCCTTCTCCTCATTGTCTATCCTGACATTGACAAAACGGTCTTTGTAGACCTTCACACGCATACTTGCCACGACCACAACCAGGACCACGAAGATCAGAACGACCACGGCAACAGCACTGCTGAGCATCAGTGTCGGATCACTGCTGATCTTTTCTATCAGTTCTTTCATCTTTTCTATCCCCTTATCATATCATAGGCTGCCGGATAGTTGCACTTCATCTGTTCTTTCGGAAGCTTACCCTTGCCATACTGCATTTTTTTAAAAAGAATCTGCACCTTGTTGTCCAGATCATCATAATAGGCAACACTCTGCAGCCTACCCCTGCTATCAAGCTGGATGGTATACTTTTTCCCTTCATATGTTGTTACATAAATGTTCTGGCTATATGGCTTTGCTTTCCTCAAGATGGTCGTCAAGTCAAATTTTTTTCCTATACGGTATGCCGAAACCTGTTCAAGATCATGGTCGACCACCAGAACCTCTTTCCCATCCGTACACACCTCTTTCTTTGTCGGTTCCTGATAGGACCACTTTAAAAGGTTCTCTTGAGTGAAAGCCACCTTCCCGCTATAGCGCAGCACCTTCTGTTTCGGGTTGGTCACGGTCTGTTCAAAATGGGCTTTAAAATGTTCCGGCAATACAATACTCCCGGCATATATCCCGGTCATACACAAAAGAAAAAGTACCAAAAATCGTTTCATTGCAATTCCTTTTTAATCCTATAAATATACCCAAAAGGCACTTGTATGAGGTTTATCTTTCTTTCGATCATCCCATAAAAATGTGAATGGGTTGTGAAGTGAAGAAGCATAACGGTTTATTAATCACTTTTTGGATAAAATAAGCCCAATTTCTACATGTAAGGCAATCTACAATGATTAAAAGTCTACTCAAAGTCTTTGGCACACAAAATGACAGGATCGTCAAAGGCTACCTCAAAAAAGTCAAACATATCAATGACCTTGAAAGTACCTATGAACCGATGAGCGATGATGAACTCAAAGCTGCGTTCAATACACTGAAAGAGTCGGTCAATAATGGAGAAAAGAGTCTTGATGATGTCCTTTACGACTCTTTCGCCATTACGCGCGAAGCAAGTAAAAGAACCCTGGGACTCAGACATTATGATGTCCAGATGGTCGGGGGTATGGTACTGCATGACGGGAACATCGCCGAGATGAAGACCGGTGAAGGGAAAACCCTTGTCGCTACCCTTGCCGTCATACTCAATGCCATGACAGGCAAAGGGGTGCATGTCGTGACAGTCAACGACTACCTTGCCAAACGTGATTCCGAAGAGATGGGTGTGCTTTACAATTTCCTTGGCTACAGTGTCGGGTGTATCACCGCAGATATTCATGATGAGTTTACCCGCAAGGCACAGTATGCGGCGGATATCACTTACGGTACGAACAACGAATATGGATTTGACTACCTGCGTGACAACATGAAAGTACGTGCGGAGGAGAAGGTACAGCGTGAACACAACTACGCTATCGTTGATGAAGTCGACTCCATTCTTATCGATGAGGCACGTACACCGCTGATCATCTCCGGACCGACACAGCGTGACCATAACCATTATGCAAGAGCCAACGAAATTGCTATGAAAATGGAACGGGGAGAGAAGATCGAAACCAAACCGGGAGAAGATGAAAAGACTACGGGAGACTTTATCGTAGATGAAAAAAACCGTACTATTATCATGACAGAACAGGGACTTCAGAAAGCACAGGATCTTTTTGAAGTGGACAATCTCTATTCACTTGAAAATGCCGTACTCTCCCACCATCTTGATCAGGCACTCAAAGCACACCACCTGTTCGAAAAAGATGTTGACTATGTTGTACAGGACGGAGAGATCGTCATTGTTGATGAGTTCACGGGAAGACTCTCTGAAGGAAGACGCTACTCTGAAGGACTCCACCAGGCACTGGAAGCCAAAGAGGGTGTACAGATCCAGGAGGAGTCACAGACCCTTGCGGAGATCACCTACCAGAACTACTTCCGACTCTATGACAAGTTGGCAGGAATGACCGGTACAGCACAGACTGAAGCAACAGAGTTCAGCCAGATCTATGGACTGGAAGTTATCTCCATTCCAACCAATGTACCAGTTGAACGTATTGACAGGAACGACCTTATATACAACACGGAACGTGAAAAACTCGATGCAGTCGTACGTAAAGTCAAAGAGTACCATGAGAAGGGACAGCCTGTTCTCATTGGTACTGCTTCCATCGAAAAATCGGAAATGATCCACGAACGTTTGAAAAAAGAGAAGATCCCACATAACATCCTGAATGCAAAGAACCACTTTCAGGAAGCGGAGATCATCAAGAATGCAGGACAGAAAGGTGCCGTGACCGTTGCAACCAATATGGCAGGGCGTGGGGTTGACATCAAGATCGACGATGAGGTCAGAGAGCTTGGCGGTCTTGCCATCATCGGTACGGAACGTCATGAGTCACGCCGTATCGATAATCAGCTCAGAGGGCGTTCAGGACGTCAGGGAGATCCGGGGGAGAGCCAGTTCTTCCTCAGCCTCGATGACAACCTGCTTCGCATCTTCGGCGGAGAGAAGATCAGGAATATCATGAACCGTCTAGGTGTTGAAGAGGGTGAGTATATCGACTCCAAAATCGTCACCCGTTCTGTTGAGAAAGCCCAGAAAAAGGTTGAAAACCAACACTACGAAGCACGTAAGCATATCCTTGAGTACGATGATGTTGCCAACCATCAGCGTAAAGCGATCTATACCTTCCGTAACCAGCTTCTTGATCCTGAATTCGATATTGATGCAAAGATCAAAGAGAACCGTGAAGAGTATGTACAACACCTTCTGGATGAATCGGATATCATTGATGGAATGCCAAAAGAGGATTACAATATCGAAAGGCTGGTCGCACTTATCCGTGAGGAGTTGCTTGTCAATGTTGAAGCTGAACACTTCAAGGACAAAGAGGCAGAAGAGATCAAAAATATGGTCCTGACCATGATGGAGAATCTCTATGAGGAGAAGATGAGTCAACTTGAACCGGAACAGCGCCAAGAGATCGAACGTATCATCTATCTACAGGTACTTGACCCTCAGTGGCGTGACCACCTCTATGAGATGGATGTACTTAAAACCGGTATCGGACTGAGAGGCTACAACCAGAAAGATCCACTTACTGAATACAAACAGGACAGCTATAAACTCTTTACCGACCTGGTACAGCGTATCAAGTATGAAGCAGTCAAAACCCTCCACCTGGTTCAGTTCGACTTCACTTCTCCCGAAGAAGAGGAGGCAGCGGTCGAGCAGATTAGGGAAGAGCTGGAGAGTGAAGTGGCAGATGCCGTACTTAACCAGTCCTATGAAGAAGGGGTTATTGCTGAAGACAGCAGCAAACTTGAGCCTGTTACCGGAACCAAAAAACCCAAAAGAAATGAACCGTGTCCTTGCGGATCAGGGAAAAAGTACAAAAACTGCTGTGGACAGAGCGGTCCAAAGAAAGGGCTATTAGCCTAAGATGTCCAAAACACTCTCTTCGCCTAACCAGATCTTCGTTAGGCGTATCATCAGACACTATCTCAAATATGATCGGGACAATCCTTTCATTTTTATCTCTGCTATCCTCGCTTTTTTGGGGATCGCTGCAGGAGTGATGGTACTGATGATCGCGATGGGGATCATGAACGGCACCCAAAAAGAGTTCAAAAAACGTCTGTTCGTCATGAACTATCCTCTTACCGTTCTTCCCATGATGGAGAATGCGATCGATGAAGATCTTATTACAACCCTCTCACAACACTTTCCACACCTGAAGTTCAGTCCCTACTACACCACACAGGTCATCACCAAGAACACCGGTGCAGTACAGGGGTCTCTGCTCTACGGGGTCGATTTTGACAAAGAGAGTGCTATCAACCCTATCTTCAAAGAGGCAAAAGGCAAAGGAGACAGCAAATTCCGTGTGGTCATCGGAGACTCCCTCTCCTATGAGATGGATGCACCGGTAGGACACAAAGTCACCATCTACTTCTCCGAACAGCAGGCGATCGGATTTGGTACCATGCCACTGCAAAAACGCTTCATTGTTGACGGGGTTTTCGACTCCGGACTGAAAGCATATGACAAAGCGATCATGTACACCACTCTGGAAGCATTCGAAAAACTGCTCAAACGACAGAAGGGATCGTATGACGGACTGCATATCTATACCGAAGATCCTCTCGGAGAGATCGAAGCGATCAGAAAGGTACTTCCGGAAAATGCGGTTATCGAAGGGTGGTGGCAGCAGAACGGCAACTTCTTCTCTGCCATGGAAATGGAGAAAAAAGCTCTCTTTCTGGTACTCTTGCTGATCATCCTTGTAGCATCGCTCAACATCATCTCATCTCTGCTCATGACTGTCATGAGCCGAAGAAGCGAGATCGCCCTCATGCGTACACTCGGTGCAACACAAAAAGAGATCAAAGTGATCTTCTTTAAATTGGGACTTATCATTGGCAGTACCGGCATTATCACCGGTGCACTTCTTGGCGGTCTGAGTATCTGGCTGCTCAAGACCTTCGATATTATCTCTGTTCCTGCCGATGTCTACGGTACCAGCAGACTTCCTGTCGATCTGACCCTGAGTGATTTCGGGTTCATTATTCTTGGAACCTCTGTCATTATTCTCCTCTCTGCCCTCTATCCGGCAAAAAAGGCGGCACAGACCGATCCTCTAACTGTTTTAAGGAATGAATAGACCCTCTAGAGTGCATCCATGTAATCCTCTTTTCTTAACTGTTCGGGAGCAGGATCACGCACCTTTTTCACCTTATTCCCTTGTTGGGTACCCAAATGGGCCGGTGCAGTGATCGTTCTTTTAAGTATCTGAAGCGGCAAGGTCAGAATATCTTTTGCTACAGAAGTACTGACCTTTGGGTTATTCAACGTACCTTTCACTGTAAGTCCTACTGTCATACTGTTGTCTTCCCCCATCAGGATATACCCAAGCAGTGGTATTTGTCCAACTATTTTCCCCAATTCACGTACTGTCATAATCGCCAACTTGATATCTACTTTTTTTGTAACAAGATCTACTGTACCTTTCCCCACTACTGTGGCTGAGTTTCCTTTGAGGTAAACCGAATCAAATATGATCTTTTTAGGGGTCATGGTATATTCGATCACTCCTTCTTCGATCTTAAACCCTTTATCTGAAAATCCGGGTTTGTGCAGTGTTGCAAGTGCCGGCAGGGTATTGATGAACGCCAACGTATTACTGTAAGCCTTAAAATCACTAAGCACACCGCCTTCAATAATGATCCGTCCTTTCATCTCTTTATCCGGATCACCCTCTTTTTTTAGGGAGTAACGTCCATGCTTCAACCCCTTGAAGTTAATAAGAGGATGCAACATTTTGTCTTTGATACGCAGTGCCTGAAGTGAAAAAAATCTGCCTGTCTTGCTGAATTTGACAATGTCACCATCCAGACTTCCTATCGCCTTGATATTTCCGTTGGGAGTGATCTCGATATCGTAACTGTCCAGTAGCAGTTTGTACGGACTGTAGCGAAGCTGACTCTTTTCCCCGATGATCACAAACTTTCTTTTCAGTCCTGCACCGGATCTTTTGAATATCTTTTGCTCTTTCAGCAGTACTTTCAGATCAATATTGAGATGCTTGAGCTTCACCCTTCCTTTCGAAATATTTGCAGAAAGCCGCTTGTTGAGCGCATATAGATCAAATTGCCCAGTCTTGATACTAAAACTGCCCTCAACAGGAATTGAAGTATAGCATACCTCATTCTTCTCATAGAGAAAGCAGACCTCTTTTTTTAGCTTTCCACTGAATGTAAACTGCTGTATATCCTCCGTTACCAGCTTCAGGGTTCCCCCTTTGATATCCAGTATATTCTCCCGAAAATAGGGAACGAGGCGTGAAAGATCGGAGAATAGGAAAGTCCATCTTTTTTTGTTTCTAATGATCTTTGTTCCCAATTCCGGTATATCGATATGCAGTCTCTTTCCATACGAAAGAGAAACCGGTACTTTTTTCTTTTTCAATACCAAAAAAGGCTTCTGCTTCTTTCCCAAAGTAAAACGTATCGTATCAAGCAGCAGCTTCGCATCTTTTTTACGAATATCGATCGTACCGTTCACTGTTCCTTCATACAATCGATCTTTCACTTTGATCGCATCAAGTCTGACCTTCCCTTTACTATAAATGATATGACCGCTCTCTACTGCCAAAGAAAAGGTATCGATCTTTAATATTCCTTTACCAAGTGACACATCGACCTTAGCATCGATCTTCTTTTTCCTGTCTCCCAACGGGATATGCAAAACCACATTCACTTTGTCCGTTTCAGCCGTATGAAAAACCGGAATATCCAAATGGTACGCTTTGAGTATTTTCTGTACCTCATCATCCACAGAACTGACCACATGCAGATCAAGCATCAATACAGGATCACCCTTCCCGTCAACATGATATATGACCACTCGTGTACCATCAAGCTTCCGCCCCTGATGCTGTGGCTCGATCAGGGTAAAATAAAGCGTCCCTTTCTCATAGACAAGATCCATCGCTTTGGCATTTGCAGGATTTACCCCCTCTTTATAGGAGATCGTTACATCATCAAACCGCACCTTTCCTTTCAGTGAATCAATATCCACATGGATCTTTGCACCATCAAGTATCAGCTTTCCTGTCAGATATTCAACTTTATACTGTTTTGCATTTACCTTGTCTGTGATCCATACCGCTATTGCCTGTGGCAGACGGGTACGGTCGATCAGTGGTTTGACATTACTGAAATGATCCGTATTCAATGCATAAATGATCGTATTGCCCCGCTTTTCCGCACGGAAACTCCCTTTGATCCCGTAACCGTCAAACACCCCTTCCGTTTCCAGTATATTCTTTTCCAAATCGTAGATAAGTTTTCCAGAAAGTGTTACATTCTCTTTTTTCAGATACAACAAAGAGACATCTGCCACAAGCTTCTGTCCTTTGCGTTCAATATTTCCCGCGATCTCATACACATCACTGGTAATATAGAGTACATCATCCGCATAAAGCAGTGTCAGATGATTGTTCTTGAAGTTGATCTTCTCCAGCATGATCGTATCAAAAAAGGTCAGGAGGTATTTGATCTGGTCAAAGGTCCTGTCAACCCTTTCAAATGAAGGGCTGGCTTTCTGCTGGGGTAAAGTGATCTCTTTTGCCTTGAGCGTCAGCTTTTTATCGAGTTTGATGTATAATCCGTCTATCTTGTAACTTCCAAGATCAAGCTTGTCTATCGTTATACCATGGATCAGCCAGAAAAAACATGCTGCGAGAAGGATGATCAGCGCAATGAAAAGATCACGAACAACAACATGGAGCACATGGATCGTATGGGCGGAGAACATAGCCGTGGTTTTGATCATCTCTCTTGCCTTTTACATTACTCTGCCTGTAAAGACAACACAGACCGTTTATGTCCCCCAGGGTTCTATTGGAAGTATTATATCACAGCTGACTAAAAAAGGGTACGATCTCTCCATCGTTGACACCTACCTGCTTCGCCTATTGGGCAAACCGCAGCAGGGATGGATATTTGTCGGCAAAACAGATATGAACCGTGTCGATTTTCTTCATAAACTGACCAGCGGAAAAGCAGTGATCCACAAGGTCACACTCATCCCCGGAGAGACACTGGAGATCTTTTTTAATACCCTAGCCAAAACATACCGTCTGGACCAAAAGAAGCTCATGAAGTACTACCGGGAGTACTCCCCCTACCCTGAAGCCGGTATCTATGCCGATACCTACTATGTGCCTGCCGGGATCAAAGAGAAGCACCTCATTCACTTTCTGGTCAGGGAGTCGGAGAAAAAATACAAACATCTTTCAGAGAAGCTTTACGGCAGCTACGACCCCAAACAGTGGCAGAAGATACTCACTACCGCATCCATCATCCAGAAAGAAGCAGCGAACAATGCAGAAATGCCTCTGGTCGCATCGGTCATTCAGAACCGTTTAAAAAAGAGAATGCGCCTTCAGATGGACGGCACGCTTAATTACGGAAAATACTCCCATGTCAAAGTCACACCTGAACGCATCAAAGATGACAACACCACTTTCAATACTTACAAATTCAAAGGACTGCCGCCTTCACCGATCGGTGCGGTATCACTTTCTGCCATTAAAGCAGCAGTCAAGCCGGCAAAAACGGACTACCTCTACTTCATGAAGAACAAAAAGGGTACACACGATTTCAGTAAAAATTTCCGCACTCACAGAAAAAATATTCAAAAAGCCAAAAAAGAGTAAATTACTGTTTCTCTCCTTTATTAAGTATATTTCTTTATATAATTGTTATAATCTTTTATTAAGTCACAATTTAATATAGGCATTTATTTATCTTTAAAGGGGTGGGGAAGATAATGTACAGAGCACATGACAACAGCGTCGTCGAAAGCCATGCTATCAATATAGAGAAGATGCTTGAGCATTACCGCTTTACAGAAAAAGATGCGTTGGATCTTTTTAGTCTTCAAACAGATATGGAAGCTGTACTTCCAGAACTACTCCCTGAATTTTATTACTTTATCTTCTCCTTTGAACATGCAAAAATCTTTTTGCACAGCCCCGAGATCCTGCAAAAACATGAAAAGGGTATTAAACACTGGTTCATGAAACTCTTTTGCGGTAAATATGATGAGAACTATTTCCAGCAGCTTAACCATATCAGTGAAACACATGTACGTATAGGGCTCCCCTCACACTATGTCAATACCGCATTCAGTTTTATACGGGAATTTCTTGAAAAATACCTCATCACACTGGGCAAGAAGAACAAACTCTCCGCTATGCACAAGATTATCGATATCAACCTCGATATTTTAAGTCTGACCTATCAGGAGCAGGAGCAACAGCATTTTCTCAACGAGGTGCTTCTTCTTAAACAAGTAGCCAAACTCCAAAGTCTCGAACCATATGTTCAACCTATCATCGAAACCCAGACACATACTATTGTTAAATTCGAATGTCTTATGAGGCTGATCGATCCCGATACACAGAAAGCCTACTCCATCTATCCTCTGCTCTCTACAGCCAAAAATATTAAAGTCTATGATACACTGATGCGTCTTATGGTTGAACGTTCTTTTGCCATTTTTGAGTCGCTGCCGTGGAGATTTAGTATCAACCTTGGATATGAAGATATCGCAAATCATGAGTTCAGAGTGTTTCTTTACCATGCCATATTGGCATTTCCTGACTCAAAGCGTATCATTTTTGAAATTCTTGAGAGTGACTTTATTGAAGACTTTACCATTGTCTATGATTTTGTCAAAACCATACGTGAATTTGGCTGCCAGATCGCCATCGATGATTTTGGGTCGGGCTATTCGAATATTGAAAATATCATTATGCTTAAACCCGAATATCTCAAGATCGATGCTTCCTTGATTCAGCAGATCGATACATCTGAAACAGCACTGACTGTTGTTAGGAATGTCACCAATATGGCACAAGAGCTTCATATCAAAACAATCGCGGAGCATGTACACAATGAGGAGATACTGGCCATAGTAAAGTCACTGCATATCGACTATGCACAGGGGTTTTACATTGGAAAACCCTTCTCTGGCAAGGAACTCCTCAATACAAAACCCACATCCAATCTATTTAAAAAGTAACTGTATGATATTGAGTACGAACATCACAATGAACCCTATTTTATAGACCATCTTCTCATGTCTTTCTATGAATGAAGTTGATTTGTCAAAATAGGGCTGTACCTTGGCAGGGTTATCAATTTCAAACAGCATCTCCGAATAGTTATGATAACGTTTATTCGTATCGGTCTCGATCGCACGCAAGATAATGCTCTCCAGCCAATCAGGAATTTTCGGATTGAACTTGGTCGGATGTTTGGGATTCTTGTCAAAACTGGGGTTTTGAAACGGTTCAATCTCCCCGAACGGAAACTTCTGTGTCAGCGCTTCATAGAGTGTTACCCCGATAGCATAAATCTCCGTCTGCTCGGTGATCGGTGCCTGGTTAAAACGCTCTGGCGCCAGATAGGTTGGGGTTCCTGCCCGTGTTACATCCGAATAAGCTTCCGTAATAGAACCAAAATCGACCATTTTAAAGACTGTCTTGTCTTTTCGTCTGGTCACAATGATATTTTCCGGTTTGATATCCCCATGTACAAGATTCTGTTTGATCAAATACTGTGACATCTTCAGCAAAAATTTTGCCAGTTCGATTCCAAGGTCTACCGAGAGCGGTTTTTTCTCAATGAACGTTTTAAGCGGAGTCCCCTCAACATAGCTCATAATGTAGTAACGGTGTGTCCGTTTTTTGGGAATGACCGCCTTGGGGAAGAAGCCCGCTTTAAGCCGCTTTGCCATCCATACCTCTTTGACAAAAAGATCAAGCATTACCTCATCTTCCGCTGCATCATAGGGAGCGAACTTGATCACATACTTCACCCCCTTATTTTCACACAACCATGTACGGCGGTTCTGAATGAGTGGTTTGATCAGTCTGTAACCGTCAATGACCTCATCTTCTTTATAGAACTCCTGAATGGTCAGCGGGGTCTGTTTAAGCTTCAGACGCGGATCAAGCTCTTTGATCTCAAGGACCACTGCCGTTGTATCGTCTGGCAGGTCATCTTCATGCTTTCTGCTTGCTTTTTTAACCAGATAGGAAGCACCCATATGCAATCCATCCGCAAGCTCCTCCTGCGAAAGTTCATTGTAAAGCCCGTCACTACACAAAAGTATACGATCCCCCGCTTGCAGGTTATTTTCAAAATAGTAAGGCTCGACATGCTCCTCCAACCCCATTGCCGAAGTAAGCACATTCTCCATCCCTTCCTCATCCATTGCATGATCGCTGCTCAGCTGCGCAAACTGTCCGTTGCGCTGAAGATAGATACGGCTGTCACCGACATTGGTTCCATAGAGCCTGTCCCCCTCAATGACCACCAGCGTCAGTGTCGTAACAAGCTCCTCACGTTCATACTGCTCCATCGACTCAAGGTAGAGTACACGGTTAATGTTCTCAATGAAGTGCTTGATGGACTTCTCCATACTCCAGCTTCTGGGGCGGTTTTTAAGTGACTGTACCAGAAACTGTGTCGTACGTTTTGCCGCTTCCGCTCCTGCTGCAGCCGAACCCACACCGTCACAGACCACTGCAACGGTAATATTCTCCATCACCTTGACCTCAAAGTAGTCGTCTCCGGTAAGCTGTGTCCCTTTGGCAAGGGTAAATCCTGAAGTATCGATGTTCTGTTTGGACATAATAAGGGTATCCTTTGGAATAAATGGATCTATTATAACATTCAAATACCCCTCCCATCTCCTGCTTGTGCCTAAAATATCATCAAAACATACTCCAAATCGGCTATCTGCCGAAGTAGCTCTGCCAATCATCGATCTTTTCAGGATCATCATGCAGTTTTCCATTCTTTACCAATATCTTGAGTATCTTCAGCTCTTTGTTCAATGAGCGATCTTGCACTACTTTCATCTCGTGAATAAAGCGGCGTTTGAAACGGGAGAAGATACGGTGATATCCGCTGCTCACTCTCAATTTGCATGAGCGTCGCTCCCATGTTTTAACCTCTTTGAAATAGGGATGTTTCGGAGGATAGATGAAACACTTCTCCATGATCTTCACCGGTGGCAGATGCATATAGTCCAGTTTGTCATTACACCCTGCTCTGGCATCCATGATCCAGTTCTTCATCAGGGTCACATACTCACTGAGCAATATCGCTTTTCGGATCCCTTTGTTGTCATAACCGGTACGGGTATCAAACACTACCTGCTGAAGATTCCGGTGCTTTCTACCCTTGGTATCCCTGTAGCTGACACTGAGGTGTATCTCATTGGAAGAACCTGTTTTCTTCAGGCGCAGCAGCACCACGCCCCCTTTAACCCTCTTGCCGTCACTGGCACTGGGGAAGAGCGTATCGATCTTCATAATACGTCCTGTTGCCATATCGGCTTTGGGCGCACCGTAGACCGCATCTATCTTGAAACCTTTTGAGGCAAGCTTGAGTTCCAGGTCATATACCAACGGTGTGACCATATAGTCAAACTCTTTGTCCAGCCTTCGGCTGAACTCTTTGGAAGAGTGTACCGAGTAGTAGTTCGCCCCCTTGATCTTGCTGACATACTCGACCAGATCGGTATTGAAGTCGACCCCGACACCAATGAAAGTGGTATGAATACGGTATTTTGCCGCATGTTTTGCCATACCGAACAGTCCCTTTTTATCCAGTTCACCCCGGTTTGGCATTGCATCGGTAATGAAAACGATACGGTTTTCATACCCCTTTTTGTTCAGCCGTTTAAAGTAGTCAAGTGCCGCACGGTATCCCGCACTCCAGTTGGTTCCACCCTGCGGTTTGAGTGCCAATATATGTTTTTTGATCGCTTGCATATCGGTCTGACCCACTTTTCTCAGCGGTTTGACAGGGTAGGCATCATTATCGAACAGCACAACACCCAGACGGTCATAGGGTGCCAAATGGTCGAGCATTGCAGTGATCGACTCATTGGCAACAGCCATTTTGCTTTTATGCTCCCGCTCTTTTTTACCACGGTCATAGTAGTAGCTGTCAAACCCACTCTCCATCGATCCTGAAATATCGATAACCACGACAAGATTGAGCTTTTTTCGCTTGAAATCTGCAGCATCCATCCCCGAATTAAGCCCAACACTCAGATAGTAGTACTTCTCTCCCGTATAGAGGTTCTGCGTCACCGCCCGTGCATAGGAGGGACAGAAGAGCGCTTTACACTCCCCTTGCAGTGCCGTATCGAAATAGTGCTGATAGAATGTCCCCTCATACGTAATGGCATCCAGTTTCGGCAGGTAGCCCCGTTTGATGTTCTCTTCAAAATTGTCAGTATCTTTCGCACCGCCTACGGCAAACCCGATCTTCTTGGCAGACATTGCCATAGGCGCTGCCGCTACAGGCATTACCGGCGCGATATTGCCTCCCATCCCGCATTTGGACATATGAGACATCTTCCGGTACTGTTTTGCTTTTTTCTCATGCACCTTGGCAGTGGCATTCGTATCCCAGTCATCTACTTTTTTAGTATATTTCGCAAAACTTCCATTGGTACATAATAGAAGCAATACTATCGCATAGAGGTATTTTTTCATCACTTATCCTTTTTTGGTATACATCTCTATATACGAGTATAGGATAAAATTGTGTGAAAGTTGTGTGAAATAATACTATTTGTAAATTTCTATCCTCTTCTATTTACAAACTTCTATTTTCATATATTTTAATGATAAAATCATGCTATTGTCTACTCAACATCCAAACTATCGCATTTCGTTAACACACTCTTATTTTGAAAGCGTAAACATGAAAAACAGACACGGGACACTTTTGCTTTTAGTACAAACAGTTGCTATGGCATTCATTTATTGCCTCAGTGGTATGCTCAGCCTTTCTGTATTTCATGAAAATGCACTGATTACTATGTCAGCATTCTTCCCTGAAGGCTTCGCACTGGCCGGCGTACTCCTTTTTGGTACACGCATACTTCCCGGTATTCTACTGGGACAGCTTGCCCTGGCATATTTTTCTGGCTTCCCTCTCCTGACAGGGATCGGGATCGGTATTTCCAATATGCTTGAAGCATATATCGCATTAAAACTTTTTCATTGGCTGAAACTTAACACGCACCTCCATACACTCCGTGATGTCTTTGGACTGATGATGCTTATTGTTGTAGTACTCCAACCATTCAGTGCATTTACCGGCAATGCCATTCTTTATTTCAGCGGCTTACTCACACTTGCACAGATACCAGGAAGTCTTTTTTACTGGTGGATCGGCAATGTTCTGGGGCAGATCCTTTTAACACCGATGCTGTTGATCTACTATCATGAACGATCCCATACAAAATCTCTCTATATACTTTTAATAATCATCATAACTGTACTGATGAACTACTTTTTTCAGATCACACTGGAGATCAAAAACCTTTCCCTGCTTCTGATCATTACTCTGCCTGCAACGATCTTCCTTTCAACAAGAGATCTTCTTTACGGTTCCATCTCTTCAGTGGTACTGGCATCGATCTCACTCTATTTTGCCCATAATGGTATCGGCACATTCAGTCAAACCTCTTCTATGATTGACAACCTTCTGGATCTCAACTATTTCATGGCAAGCCACATTATCCTGGTTCTTCTGGTCGGAGTGCTTTTTAAAGAGAAAGAAGAAGCGATCCGACAACTCAGGAAAATGGCACACTATGACTACCTTACAGGTCTTCCAAACCGGCATATGCTCAGAGAAGAGATCCATTATGCGGTCAGCATGTCCGACCAATATGGTTACCGCAGTGCTATCTGTTATCTGGATATTGATAATTTCAAACCTATTAATGATACATTTGGACACCATACAGGGGATGAAGTACTCAAGTCAATCACGGAAAGAGTACAGAAGCATATTACAGCCAGAGATGCTTTTTTACGCATAGGAGGAGATGAGTTCTTACTGATCCTCAACAAAATAGATGAAAAAAAAGAGATCGGTAATATCCTTGAAAATATCCTTGTGACAGTGGCATCTCCCATACTAGTTGACGGACGGACACTCCATGTTTCATGCAGTATCGGTGTGGCATTCTGTCCCGACCATGGTATCACAATAAAAGATTTAATAGGTAGTGCGGATAAAGCGATGTACCAGGCAAAAGCATCGGGAAGGAACCAGGTATGCTATGCCTCTGCCTCCTAGTACATCATAAACCTTTTCCAAGGGACAAAGTTCAACCTCTCTTTGCTGCCAATAGTATACGAATCGCATCTGCATCCATTGGCTTGGCATAATAGTATCCTTGGGCATATTGGCACCCGGTTTTCCGGATATGTGTAACTTGAGCTTCGGTTTCCATCCCTTCTGCCAAAACAGGTACCTTCAAATTGCTTGCCAGTGTCATCATCATATCAAACAATATACATGCATCACTGTTTTCCGGCAGATCATCAACAAAGACTTTGTCGATCTTGAGTTTATCAAACGGTAAATACTTCAGTTGTGCCAGAGAAGAGTATCCGGTACCAAAATCATCAATCGCCACTGTAATACCATGTTCATGCAGGTTTTTGATCAGTGTAACCACACGTTCTGGCTGCTTCATGATCTCTGTTTCGGTAATCTCAATCTCCAACCAGTGTGGTTCAAAACCGATCCGTTTCATGGTTTTTAAAAGTTTAGTTTCCCAAGCCCTGCTCTCAAGTTCAGACATCCGTATATTCAAAGAGAGTTTCCCGGGATTCAGCCCTTCCTGATACCATTGTACCACCTCTTTCATTGCCTGGTTCATCACCCATCTGTCCAAACGCTGTAGCAAATTTGCTTTTTCAATGGCGGCAAGGAACTTTCCGGGAGAGAGAAAGCCTTCTTCCGGATGATTCCAGCGTACCAGTGCCTCTACTCCTATTATCTTACCTGTTTTCATTTCGATCTGCGGCTGATAATAAACCACAAACTCTTTTTGTTTGATCCCCCGTCTGAACTCTTTGGCGATCCTGATCTGGGCATATGCTTTCTGTGTCAACTCCTGACTGTAGAAATAGTACTGATTTCCCCCTCTCTCTTTTGCCTCATACATGGCTGCATCTGCATGTTTCAACAAATTATAGGCATCTTCCCCGTCATCAGGAAACCTTGCAATCCCGATACTTGCCGAGATGAACAAATGGTTCTTCTCAAAAATAATCTCTTCACGTGTCACACGAAGAAGTTTTTCTACTGTTGAAATGATCGCTTCTCTATCACGCTGCTTTAAAAGCACCAGAAACTCATCTCCTCCCAATCTTGCAACTGGTATATTTTCGGAAAGTACATGTTTAAAACGCTTGGCTACAAGTTGTATCAACTTGTCTCCGGCAATATGTCCAAGAGAATCATTGATGACTTTCAGTTTGTCAAGATCAATAAAAAGCAGTGCAAGCCCCTCATTTTTTTCCATCGCCTGTTTCATCTCCTTCTCCAGCGTTTCCATGATCAGTTTTCGGTTAGGGAGTCCTGTAAGATCATCACGATATGCTTTATAGTAGAGTTGATCATGCTGCTGCTTCAGCATCTCTTCCATCGCTTTTCTTTCGGAAATATCTCTCAATACCATATAGTGATAAGATTCGGCATCACTGTTAACCTGGGTAAGCATCACTTCTGCCCAAAACAGATTACCGTTTTTGGTTTGGCATTCAATATGAAAAAGGAGGGAACTACTCTCATCTGTCTTCATCTTCTCGATCTTTCGCTCTATTTCATCTACTGACAGTATCAGGTCACTCAAAGGTTTTTTCAAAAACAATGCTTTTTCTGATGTCTTATAACCAAACAGTGACAGGGTCTTTTCATTACACTCTATGATCTGCATTGACCTGATAACAACAAGACCATCACCTGAGTGTTCAAAAAGCTGAGCGAAACGCTCATAGCTTTTTGCAAAAACACGATGTTCCATCATCTCCTGACTGGTAATATTCAACAGGTGGATCAACGCATTGATCGAATGGTAGGAGCTGTCCTGTATAGAAAATACTGGTATATCACGTTTTACTGTTTTGGGAGATTCACTTAAAGCAACCACTGTCATTGTCTGGTTCATCAGTTCATTCTTCTGTTGATAAAAGAACTCTCCGTACGTAAAGAAACCACTTGTCGGTGCAACTTCCTGCAAAGGTTCAAGCTCCTGGGATATCGCATTTCCAATAAAATTTCTACGTGCCATACAGGAGTAGACAAAGATCGCTTCTGCC
>Ga0256843_1001113_pt1 | contig 21723 bp, 23 predicted proteins | sample AlvinellametaG_FD_191572 | JGI IMG/M metagenome (GOLD analysis project Ga0256843, IMG submission 191572) | Pompeii worm associated microbial communities from hydrothermal vent at the East Pacific Rise, Pacific Ocean - Alvinella | ecosystem: Host-associated > Annelida > Integument > Unclassified ... | reverse complement strand
CAACACCCGTGAGGCGCAAAACTGCGGCGTCATCTGCTATGAGTCCAAAAACACCAAAGCCTGGAACGACGAGTGGGTGGCCAAGCTCAAGCAGGATATGCTGAGGGTCAAAGCCGATATCGGGGTGCTGGTGAGCACGGTTTACCCCAGGGGGATGAGCCGTATGGGGTGGGTGGACGGCGTATGGGTCTGCTCACTGGAGGAGTTCAAAGGGTCGGCGGCGCTTTTGAGAGAGAGCCTCATTCGCGTCCACAAGGCGACGCAAAAGGAGCAGAACAAGGCCACCAAGATGGAACTGCTTTATGACTACCTCGCCGGTAACGAGTTTCAGATGCAGTTAAACGCCATTGTGGAAGGGTTTATGAAGATGCAGGAGGAGTTGGAGAGAGAGAAACGCTCTTTAATGGCTTCCTGGAAGCGCCGGCAAAAGCTCATTGACGGGGTACTGACCCATACCACCGAGATGTACGGCGCCTTGCAGGGGATTGCCGGAAGCGGGGCGATCCCCCATATTAAAGCGCTGGAGATGAGCGAAGGGGAAGATTAGCGGTTCATCCCCATGCCGCCCATCATGCCGCGGCCGTGTCCTTTGCCCCGGCCCATGCCTTTGGGGTGTTTGTAGGTAGCGGGCGGGAAGTTGTCGTACCAGTATTCGGCAATCGCTTTGAGTTCCTCGTCGCTGAGTCCCGCGGCCATACCCTCAGGCATGACGCCGAAGCGCCGGATGGAGGGACAGAGCGCTTTTTGGGCGTCGGGGTGTTTGGCGTAGGCGACAATAAAGTCTACCGCCTTCTCTTTGGAAGCAAACGCCTGTTTCATATGCCACATGACACCCGCGGCGGGAGGGGCTTTGAGTTCCATACGCTCCTGTCTGCTTTGGGGCTGGTGGGTAATATGGCAGGCTGTGCATCGTTGCTCAAACAGGGTTTTGCCGTCCTGCGCGAAGGCGGAAGCGGCCAGTGTCAGGGTAAGGGTGGCGGTGAAAAGTTTTGCTTTCATGGTGAATCCTTTTGGGTTTTTGAGCATTGTAACGCAAGAAGGTGAACGGTTTGTGAACCGGGAGCGTTCATGTTATGTTCAACTCTATGGGGTAGAATAGGCTTATGCAACCTTCGACAGACTCGGGCCAAAAGAGCAGTCTACGGCGCTTTTTGGCCATTTACATTCTCTCTACGGCCATACTGATCGGCGCGGGTACGGCGGTGTTTTACCAGTATGCCTACCATCGTCTGTTAGACCACCAGTTTGCCACGCTCAAACTCAAAACCCGCCAGATTCTCCCAAAACTCCGCCGGTTACACAAAACCTTCGCGCCCCGTCTGGAGTATCCGGTTGTCGAGGGTATCAAAACCGCTTTGTATGACAGCCGCCGGCACTATCTTGTGGGGCAGTTTTCCCCCAAACACCTCTCCTGGCAAAGCGAGTATTGGCACAACAATAAGGCGCTTTTTTACCGTCTTCGTCAGCGCCCTTACTACCTGGGTGTCGCCTACGTGGTGGCCATGGCCCCCCTTGATACCGGGCCTATCCGCGCCTTGCAGACCAAAATAGCTCTCTTTGTGGTCGGCGCCCTGCTTTTTACCGCCCTGGTCGCCCGCTGGCTGGGGCGTCTTTTTCTGGCCCCCGTGCGCCGGACACTCTATATGCTGGAGCGCTTCATTAAAGACTCCACCCATGAGCTCAATACACCGGTGAGTACCATATTAACAAATATTGAACTTCTCAAGGCGACCCGTGACGATCTCAAAGAGCTGGAGGAGTTTCGGCGCATTGAGATGGCGTCGAGGCGTTTGAGTCGTATTTATGACGATCTTGCCTATCTTCAGCTTAACCACCGGCGTCACAGGCGACCCGAGGCGGTGGATATGGCGCTGTTGCTCAAAGAGCGGCTTGACTACTTTGATCTTTCCATTGAACGCAAGGGGCTGAAGGTGCGGTTTGAGGCGCAGGAGAGCGTGGAAAAAGAGTTGGACAGGGAAGATGCCGAACGGCTGGTGGATAATCTGCTCTCCAACGCCGTCAAATACACCCCGCCGGGAGGGTGGATTGCGGTGGAGGTAACCGCCCAGACCCTGCGCATACGCAACGGCGGCAAAATGGCCCCGGCGGTAACTCACAGGGTGACGGAGCGCTTTGTAAGAGGCGACGAGAGTGAAGGAGGATTTGGTTTGGGGCTTAGCATCGTAACCGAAGTGGCCCGGCATTACGGGTTTGGTTTTGAGATTGTCAGTGACGGGGTAGGGATGACCGAAGCGAGGGTTGTATGGTAGCTTGGAGACGGGCGGTAGCGGTTGGCGCGCTATGGTGGCTGGGGGTGTGCGCAGGGGCCAATGACGCGTTGAGCGCGTGTCAGACCTGCCATGCCAAAGCGGCGCCGCCGTTGGCTTTGGTACTGCGGCGTTACCTGCTTCTTTACAGCGCCAAAGAGGATGTGGCAAAGAAGATGAAGGCTTTCTTGATGCACCCTTCCAAAAAAAGAAGCGCCATGCCCGAAGGCATGAAAAACCGTTTCAATCCCCAGCTTCATCCCGCTTTTTCGGCTCCCGCGGCCAAGACGGCGGTGTGGGCGCTGATTTTGCGTGAGGATCCTATTAAAAAGATTATGCCGCCAACAGTTGCCAGATCATCCGAAACGCCAGAAGGTAAAGAATCGCGGCAATAACCTTTTTGACCTGGCGTTGTGTCAGGTGCTCATGCAAAAGGCGGTTGCCCACATTGGCGCCCGCTACGGCACCCAGCGCGCACGCGCCGAGCAATCCCCAGTCCATGGTGACAAAAACAGCGTAACTGAAAAAAGAGGCAAGCGCGGAAAACGGCACCACAAAGCTTACCGCCACCGCCACCTTTTTGGGCGCGAATCCCAGCAAAACAAGAAGCGGCAAAAGCATATTGCCGCCGCCAACCCCCAGCAGACCGGCCAGCGTACCCACCAAAGCGCCCAACAAAGCCATAACCCAGGGTTTGTCATACCGGGTTTTGGCCTCTTTTTTGAAAAAGAGCATCATGGTGGCGCTAAAAAGAAGAAAGAGGGCAAAAAGCCATTTGACCGCCAGGGGGTTAACAAAACGGGAAAGCTGGGCGCCCAGCGGGGCAAAAAGAAGCAGGCTCAGTGCCAGGGGCAACACGGTTGGAATATCCAGCACTTTGCGGCGCAGATTGAGCAGGGTGGAGGTGGCGGTGGTTGAAAACCCCGAAAAAAGACCCACCGCCTTGGCCAGGTTGAAATCGACCCCAAAAAAGCTCAATAGCGGAATCAGGGCAATACCCGACCCCGCCCCGCCCATGGAAAAGAGAACCGACAGAAAAAACGCCAAAAGGGCATATCCGGCGTAATCCATCTATCTGGCCTCTTTTAAGATCCACTCGCTCACGGCTTTGGCGTCGGCGGGGGTGAGATCTTTAAAGGGGGGCATGGCCAGTTTGAAGCCCGCCCATTTGCCCCGACTGCCGCGGCGGATACTTTGGGCCATGGCGTCGGGGTTGTCGCGGTAGCGCTTTGCGATTTTGGCAAAAGCCGGGGCGACCTTGTCTTTTTTGAGTCCGTGGCACCCCAGGCAGTTTTTCTGCTCAAGCACCCGCTTGTAAGCCGGCATGGCGGCCAGCCGGGCCCGCTCGGTCATGATCTTCATGAACTTTTCGGGATCATAATGGTCATACATATAGCCCGCGACGGCCTGGAGCTCTTCGGGTGTGATGTTCCCTTTTTGCGAGGGCATCACCCCATAGCTTTCCAGGCTCTTTTTGTCGCAATAGGATTTTTTGGCGGATGGGTTGAGGGCGTAGTCGGTCACAAAGTCGATAAACTTGCGCCGCTTCTCGGCGGGGTTGGCCACCTTCATGAAATCGCGCACGTGAAAGGTTACCGCCATCATGGGCGGGGCTTTCTCGTCGGGGGAGGTTTGGGGCGGCATATCCAGGTTGTGGCACTGGGAACACTTCTGTTTCAGCAGGGCTTTGGCGTCATAGCGGGTAGCGGGGTCTTGCTTTTGCTCGCACCCTACAAGCAGTAAAAGCGCCAAAAACGCGGAAAGTGGACGCATGTTTAACCTTTGTTATGATATGTTTTACGCGAAATTATAGACAAAAGGAGATAACGGCGCCATGAAAAGGGTTACGACACCTTCGGTGGTTATTCGTCTCCTGCTTTGGCTCCTACTGCTTGCCGGCGGCGTGGCGGGCGGTTTGTGGCTGGATACGCGCCGGTTTGAGACACTGCTCTTCTCGCCGGTGTGGCACCTGCTTACCTTTGGGGTAGGGGTCGTGCTGATGCGTTTTGCCTTTCGCGCCGCGGCCGTGGGCGGGCGGGAGCTGGCCAGATACGGCAAATCCTCTCCCCGCGTTCCGAGGCTTGAGACCGACAGGCTGGTAACCGGCGGCATTTATGCCCATATGCGCCATCCCATGCTCTTTGGCCTGGCGCTGGTGCCCATGGCGCTGGCCTTTTTGGTGGGCTCACCCTCCTATATCCTTTTTATCGCCCCTTTGGAGATGCTTTTTATCGCGGTGATGGTGCTCACTTTTGAAGAGCGTGAGTGCAGAAAAAAGTTTGGCGCCGATTACGAGGCGTATGCCAAAAAGGTGCCGGCGGTCTGCTGGAGCAGAGCGTGTCTTAAAGCGCTTTTTGCAGGCGATAGATCGGAGAGCCCAGGCCCAACGGCTTAAAAAGCGTTTTGTCTATGCCGTTGGCGTCGGCATGGCCCAGGAAAAGGTAACCTCCGATCTTGAGAAGTTTCGCAAAAATATCAAAACATCTCCGTTTGTCGTTCATATCAAAGTATATGAGCATATTTCTGGAAAAAATAATATCAAACGTACCGAGTTTATGCGGTAAGTCGGGATCAAAAATATTGGCGGTCAGAAAAGTAGCGGCTTCCCGGAATTCGGGGATGATACGAAAATAGCCCTCTTGGTAGGGCTCAAAATAGCTTTGAAGATAGCTTGGCGGTAGTTTTTCAATGCTCCGTTTCCCGTAAACGCCTTGACGGGCCGTTTGAATCATGGCGCTGTCGATATCTATGCCGATTATCTCAAATTCCGCCTGTTCCAGTAACGTTTTCTCCTCGCTTATGGCCATCATGATTGAGTAGACCTCTTCGCCGCTTGAAGAGGGCGCCACCAGTATGCGGATACGCTTTTGACTTAAGATCAGGCGAGGCAGGATGGTTTGGGTTAGAAGCGTAAATTGTTCATGCTCTCGCCAAAAATAGGTTTCGTTGACCGTTACGGCGTTAAGAAGCGCCTGGATAACTTTTTCATCTTTTTTAAAACGAATGGCATGATAAAAACTATGAAAATCTTCAAAACCCAGCTCTTGCATAAGATTGAGGATGCGCCGGCTCATGCGCTGAAGCTTCTCTTGGCTGAGCGCAACACCGATGCGTTTTTTTACAAACTGGGCTATGCGTTCAAGCTGTTGTTTTTCAAGTGCCACGGCCATAGCGTATAATCTCCTCCACAATATCGTCGAAATCCAATACTTTTACGGCCCCGCCGCGTTCCGCCGCCTCTTTGGGCATACCGTAAACCACGGCTGTATTCTCACTTTCGGCAATGGTATAGGCGCCGGCTTTACGAAGGGCTACCATACCGTCGGCGCCGTCGTCGCCGATGCCGGTCAGCTCAATAGCCAAAATCTTTTCAGGCGGCAAAACCTCAACGGCCGAGAAGAACATCTCGTCAACCGAAGGGACAAAGAAACGGTTTTTCGTGTTGGGAGCCAGACGGGTTTGGAATCCTTTGGGGTGTCTACGAAAATGTAAATGCCAACCGCCTTTGGCGATAACGGCCATACCGGGTTGCAGTACAATGCCGTTGTCGGCTTCAAGAACCTCAACATCGCAAAGCGAATTAAGTCGCCTGGCAAACGTGGCGGTAAACTCTTTGGGCATATGTTGCACAATGCAGACAGGATGAGGGTATGATGAGGGGAGTATGCGGCAAATATGTTCTATGAGTCGCGGACCGCCTGTGGAGGCGCCTATAAGCACAAAGCCCTGCTGAATGGTTTGATGATCGCGCGGTGTTGTCGTCAAAGGTTTGTTTTCCGGCGGAGCGAGACGAGAGAGAGGGATCATCAGCGTGGTTTTGACTTTACGCACGATCTCATTGGAAATTTTGGCCACTTCCACGCTATTTTGCGGTTTGGGAATATAATCGATCGCTCCCAGGTGCAGGGCTTGCAGTGTAATATCCGCCTGTTCGGTGGTCAGGGCGCTTACCATTAAGACCCGTGTGGGACGCTCTTGCATGATTCTTCGTAAGGTTTCAATGCCGTCCATCACAGGCATTTCAATATCCAGGGTAATAAGTGAAAAAGGGGTCTGCAGATGTTTTTTAAGCGCCTCCTCGCCGTTTGAGGCGCTTTGAACTTCATATCCTTCCTTCTCCAAAAGCCGACTCAGGTAACGGCGTACAACCGCCGAATCGTCTACGACCAAAATATGTTTTCTCATGCTTCTCCCAGTTGAATCAAAAAGTTCTCATTAATAGCGGGAATGACCTGCTTTTTGTCTAAAATCGCGCCGCTAAGCAGGGTATCGGTCGATTCGGAACGGCTGATAAAAGGAGGTTGAATAAAAAGAATATCTTCAATCTCATCAACCAAAAAACCCACCGCGCTCTTCTCTTTTTCCAAGAAGATCGTCAACGTCTCCTCTTCGGGGCGACACGAGGTGTCGATCCAGCCGTCAAGGCGAAGAATCTGTACCGCCCGATGATTCCAGGTCGCAAGAAACACGATATGCTCGATGTCATCAAAAATCGCGCTACTGCCTGTTTTGGAGAGTCGCGTGGTTTCCAATACCTGACGGACATTGTCCAGCGCGACGGCGAAACGTTTTGTCCCGATGGAAAAGATCATATAGCCCTTGCGTTCATGGGTTTGCCGATCCTTTTGGTCGGACAAACGGTTTTGGATCGGTTGCGATGGGACATTCGGTACTATCCTTTTGGGGTCAATCACGCCGACCACCTCACGGCCGTCGTTGTAAAAATGGCTGACAAAACTCTCTTCCGCCACGGGTATGAGTTTACTCTTCTCAAACCGGTCAATGTCTTCAATTTCGTCGGTCTCTAAGCCAAACGCCACATCGTCATTTTCCAAAACGATGATTTGCCCGCCTTTTTGCGGTGTCGTACCGATTGCCAGCAACTCAACGACCTCGTCGCGAACGGCAACGGCGCCGTGAAGGGTTTGACCAAAATCGGGCGGGATAAAAAGATCGGACTCTTTTTCCACCACCTCTCGAACCGTTTTGGAGGGTAGGGCGAAACAGTTGGCGCCGATGCGAAATCGAAGGACGTTCAGGTATTCGGAATCGGTTGTACGCAACCGGGTCTGCTTAAGGGCCTCTTTATGGCGCAAAAAGCCGGGAATATGACGGCTTTTAAGTAAGGGAATAGGGGCAATCTCATTCACCAGTCGCTCTTGCTCTTTGTAGTGATTGATGACCATCTCTTCCGTATTGAGGTTTAGGGAAATATCGGCTTTCTCAACATCCTCTATTTTTAAGATCTCATCAACAACCATACCGTATAGCCCGCCGTTTGTATCACTGACCACCACCACGCTTTTGGGGCCGTTATCTATTTGAAGAGGTTGCTGGCAAAAGAGCAGACCGGTATCAATCAAAATCATGACATCATGGTTATATTTGCCTATTCCGACAACCGCCTCGTCAAAAGCGTGAAGTTTCTCAAAACCTTCCAGATCGTAGACATACTCTACCGTGTCGGTATTAAAACAGTAAATATCCTCTCCCAGACGAAACTCTAAAACCGAGACCGTCATGATTTAGGCCTCACCTTTAAGATGGGCGGCAATCTCTATCAGCTCACCGACACGGTCCGCCATGGTTTTGGTTGTCTGGGTGATATGTTCGGCGGCTTCATGGGCCTCTTTGGCGTTGCCGTAACTTAAATCGGCCGCGGTAACAGTCTGCTCGGCGGCAAGCGTTAACTGTTTTAGCGACTCCTCAATCTCTGAGAGTTGAGTGGAAATCTCTCCAAACGCTTCAACCGCCATGTCGATCTGTGTTCCGTTTTGAGCCATGTCCGACGAGAGAACAACAAGGCGATCAGAGGCTTTTTCGCCAAGATTTCGCATTTGGGCAATCGCTTCAATGATATTTTCTATTTCGTCTTCAAGATTATCCACGATATCGTTGATTCGATCCAGGCTCTCTTCGGAGTTTTCAGCAAGGTTGCGTATATCGTTGCTGACGACGGAAAAGCCTTCTCCCAATTCACCGATCCGCATGGCTTCAACCGACCCGTTAATGGAGAGCGCGGCGGTTTGCACAATGGTAAGTTCAATTTTTCTCAATATCTTTCGCAATCTTTTGACATTTTTTTTGATATTTTTGGAGATGGTCATAATCTCCTTGGCGTTTTTGAGGTTGTTTTTGGCCTCCTCTCCCGCCTCGGCCACCGTATGCACCCGGTCGGTGAAATCTTTTTTGATTGCGTCGATTTGGCGGTTGAGGGCATCAACCGTTTGGCGAACGGTATCGGCTATTTGGGTCGCTTTTTTCGCGATATTGGCGCTGTTTTGGGCGTCTTCTTTGGATATATCCGCGGCCTCCTGGATCTGTTTAAGGGCTACAGTGCTTTGTCGCATGGAGTTTTCCACCTCGTCAATGGCGGAACTCAACTCTTCCGCCGCGCTGGCCAAGTCGTTTACCACTGAATGGTCGTCGGGATCGTTTTGGATGCGTACGGCCAGGTCGTTAAGCATTTTGGCCGCGTCGTTGGACTCTTTAAATGCGGTGACCTGCATACCGATGGTTTGGGTGACCTCACTGACGGCGCCGGCGCTCTCTTCTGAAGCGCTGGCGATGGTTTCGGACGCCTGTTGCATTTTATAAATCTCTTCATCCAGCGCATGAAACTCCTCGACTGAACGGTTCACCTCTTCGACAATCGCAAGAAGCTGTTTGACAATCTCTTTCATGGCCTCGGCGTTATCGGTCGCTTCCGTTGAGGTCTCTTCGACACTTTTTTTGGTTTGGACAATGGTTTGGCGTATTTGATGAAGATGCTGGGTAATGGTGCTGATCACTTCACCGATCTGTCCGGCGTAAAGATTGGATTTGGATGAGAGCGCGCGTATCTCCTTGGCCATCACCGAAAAACTTTTGCCGCTCTCTTCGGCACGCGTGGCTTCTATGGCGGCGTTGAGTGCCAGCAATGACGTGCGTTTGGCCAGTTTGGTAATGAGCTCAACCGCTTGGGTAATCTCTTCCCCGGCGGCGTTTAATCGTTCACCCGCTTCAAAGACGCCCTGGGCACTGCGGGCAATCTTCATCATGTTCTCCGAGGTATCCGTCACCTTTTGAGCGGAGAGGGTAATGGCGTTTTCAAGGGTATGGATAGCGGCGGCGGAGCGTTTGGATTTGGAAAGAATTTGGCCGGCGTTTTGCTTGACGGTATTCACCGCGCTTAGACTCTCCTCGGCCGCTCCTGCGCTCTCTTCCGCCGCGGCCGCGATACTCTCCATGGATGACTTAAGCTCTTCAATGGCGCTTAATCCCTCTTCGGTAGCTTGCAAAAGCGTTTGGGACGCGCTTGTCAGTGCGTCGGCGGTGTCGGCATGATCCACTTTCGCGGTGTGAGCGGAGGGGCTAGATGGCTCGGTTGAATCGTCCGTGGACGATTCAACCGGTTCGTCGTGACCGTTGTCAAAGGCTTTAATAAAGGGCATATGAACTCCTTTTGAAAGAGGATTCAACAAATTTTATCAAAAAAACAAATATTTACGCAATCATCTTTGTCGTCCAAAAGTTGATTGACATAGACTAAACTTATATGATAGAATTCGCTTTAAAAACAGGATGAGTTATTCAAGAAGGAGTAAGGCATGAGCAAGAGCCTTTATGAAACGTTGGGGGTGAGCGAAAACGCGAGCCCCGAAGAGATCAAACGGGCCTACAGAAAGTTGGCCCGCAAATATCACCCGGATATCAACAAAGAGCCGGGTGCCGAAGAGAAGTTCAAGGAGATCAACGCCGCCTATGAGGTGTTGAGCGATCCTGAAAAGAAGAGACAGTACGATCAGTTCGGCGACCAGATGTTCGGCGGGCAGAGTTTTCACGATTTTGCCAGAGGGCAGGGCACCAACGTCGATCTGGAAGAGATCTTGCGCAATATCTTCGGCGGCGGCGGCTTCGGCTCTGCGTCGGGGGGATTTGGCGGCTTTTCTTCCGGCGGATTCGGAGGGTTTGGGGGCTTTGACATGGGCGGCATGCCCGACCTGGACATCAACGCCCGCATCACCATTCCCTTCAATACGGCGGTGTTGGGCGGTACCCACGGCATTGATCTTAACGGCGAGCACTTTGACATCCGCATTCCAGCCGGTGTCAAAAGCGGCGAGACCCTGCGCATCCGCGGCAAGGGCAAGAGTTACCAGGGACGCCGGGGCGACCTGCTTTTGAAAGTGGAGGTGGCGCCAAGCCCCGAGTATACCAGAGAGGGAGACAACCTTTACAAAACCATCGAGATTCCCCTCAAAACCGCGCTGTTTGGCGGAAAGGTCAAGGTGCCGACGCTGGAGAAGGAGATTACGTTGAAGGTGCCCAAAAACACCAAAAACGGCCAGAAGTTCAGGGTCAAGGGGCTGGGTGTGATGAATAGAAAAACCAAGACAAAAGGCGACCTTTACCTGGTAGCCGACGTGGTGTTGCCCAAGGTCGAAGAGCTTGATCCCGAATTGGCCAAAATGATGGAAGAAAAACTCCCGGGAGGTGAATGATGCACAGTTATGATGAACCGGTCTACCTGATCAGTGTGGTGGCTAAGGTTTTGAATATCCACCCCCAGACCCTGCGCCAATACGAGCGGGAAGGGCTGATTGAACCCTCCCGCACCCAGGGGCGTATGCGCCTTTACTCCCAGCGCGATATTGATCGTATCAAGATGATTTTGCGCCTGACAAGGGAACTTGGGGTCAACCTGGCGGGGGTAGATATTATTTTGCGCCTTAAAGAGCAGATCGACGCCATGCAAAGCGAGATTGATTCACTACGGCAAGAGTTGGAGAAAGCCAATACCCATGCCACCATCCCCAGTCACAAAGCCATTGTGACCAAGAACAATTACGAGATTATTATTTTCGAGGAGTAGGGGGCTACTCTTTAAGCCTCTCAATTTTCGCTCCCAGCGCGGCCAGTTTGCCGTGGAGGTTCTCGTAGCCCCGGTCAAGGTGGTAGATGCGGTGGACATTGGTAACGCCGCTGGCTGTCAGTCCCGCCAGCACCAGGGCGCTGCTGGCTCGAAGGTCGGTAGCCATCACGTCGGCGCCAAGAAGCTGAATGGGGCCGTGGAGGGTGGCGGTGTTGCCTTTGAGATGAATGCTGGCCCCCAGTCTTTGCAGTTCGCTTACGTGCATAAAACGGTTCTCAAAGAGCCGCTCTTCAATAATGCTCACCCCTTCCGCCTGTGTCGCCAACGCCATAAACTGCGCCTGCATATCGGTCGGGAATCCCGGGTATTCCGCGGTGGAAATCTCAAACGCGCGCAACCTGACAGCGGGATGCAGGGTAAGGGTATTTGCGTCACTCTCAATGCGACAACCCGCTTCCTGAAGCTTGGCGGTGACGGCGTCAAGATGGTCGGGACGAACGTTTTTTAGGGTAATGGAGCCGTAGGTAATGGCTGAGGCACACAGGTAGGTGCCCGCCTCAATGCGGTCGGGAATGACGGAAAAATCACGCAGGCAGACCGGCTGGCGGTCGGTTCCGTAAACGGTCAACTCATCCGTACCGATGCCTTCTATCTCTACCCCCGCTTTTTGAAGCTCTTCGCACAACTGCACAACCTCCGGCTCCCTGGCGGCGTTGATGATTTCGGTTTTGCCTTTGGCCAGGGCGGCGGCCATAATAATGTTTTCACTGCCGGTGACGGTGATTTTGTCAAAAATAATGCGCGCGCCTTTTAATCCGTCAGGCGCGGTGGCCACCACGTAACCGTTTTTGATCTCAATGGTCGCGCCCATCTGCTCCAGGGCTTTGAGGTGCAGGTCAATAGGGCGCTGGCCGATGGCGCATCCGCCCGGCAGGCTCACCTCACAGCGACCAAAGCGCGCCAGCAGGGGGCCGAGTACCAAAATAGAGGCGCGCATGGTTTTGACAATATCATACGTGGCGGTGGTGCTGGAAAGCGCGCTGTTGTCAATACGCAGAGTGCCGTTTTCAAAATCAAACCGACTGCCCAGCTTGCCAAAGAGCTTTAAAAGGGTGCGAATGTCGGCTACGTCGGGAATGTTGGAGACGGTTACGGGCCGGTCGCACAGCAGGGTAGCGGCCATGAGGGGGAGGGCGGCGTTTTTGGCGCCGGATATGGTCACTTCGCCGTTTAATCGGCAGGGGCCGGTGATTGAGAGGTAGTCCATCGGGCGATCCTATGAAAAATTGCGGTTGATTTTACCATAAAAACGCGCTAAAATGGTTCGTGATATTCTTTAATATGGATTTATGATGGATAACAAACTTGAACGCCTCAAGGCCCTGGCCAAAAAAGCGGACGCCATCGCGACGTACGAGATAGAGCGAAAAAGAAATCTCAAGCGGCTGGAAGCGCTGTATGCCGAACTGGAGTTGGCCCAAAAGGGCGGCCCTTTTGAAGGAATTTTTGATTACAGCGCCATCAATCTTACCGGTGTCTCACTACAGCCTGAGAATCTGGGGGAAACATTTGCGCGCCGCTATGTACAGATGATCGCCATCGCTCCATACGAAGATCGGGGAAGGCGGCGAAGCCGTAACTTCAACCTTCGCTATTTTGGCCGTTCCGAGAGTTTGGATCCGACATTAAAGGATAAGATTGTGGAGTTTATTTTGCGTTGGCGATTGGAAAAGAGCTTCAGGGGTGTCGACCATTATAGAAAGATGTTACAAAAATTAGATGAATCTTTTTAAATTACATCAAATAGCTTGATGATACAATGGTGCAAACAGACTAAAACAAGGATTGAACGTGAGTTTGATACCCTCCCATTCCGTTCATTTTAAGCCCACAAAGGAACTGCTTGAGAGCGGCGAGCTTGTGATTATCGATATCCGCACCGAGACGGAGTGGCGCCAAACCGGCATATTGCCCGGGGCGCACTGCATTACCTTTTTTGACGAGTATGGTGATTATGACGTGGACGCTTTTTTAAAACAATACGCCGAAGTGGCCGACAAAACGACCCCCGTGGGGCTGATCTGCCGTACCGGGAGCCGCACGCGGATGGTGACGGACTTTCTGCGTAAAAACGGCTATAACGCCTACAACCTTGACGGCGGGGTTTTCTATCTGCCCACGATCGGCGTTGAGCTTGTGCCTTATCGTGAATGAGTGTAACGTTTAAGAGTGGCGCAAACCTCTTTCACATATAATTTATCAAAATAGCACAAAAAAGAGGTTCTGATGCGTACCTGTACCACCTCAGCTTTTAAGAGTTTTCTGCTTGTTGCCGCGGGGGTCGCGGTTTTTAGCGCCGCCGATTACTTCTGGCTTCAGAATATGTTTGACAAGCGTAGTGAGCAGACCCGACGGGAACTTGGTACCCTTTTTACCGAACTTTCCAAGGGGCCGTTGAAAGATAGTGAAATCCGTCGACTTTTTGATCCCATTGAAAAGAGCGGACGTTTCGCCTCGTTTGAGATTCAAGATAGCGAGCATCTGCCCGTACACACCTTTAACCGACCTTCCGGCGCTTTTTTGTTGGCGGATATTGAAGCCTTTTTTGAAAAAAACAGCGCCCCGCTTGATCTTACTTTACAAAATCCTGAGGGTAAAAAGGTCTATCTTACCGCCTCTTTCTCCGCCCGCACAGAGGCCAAACGGTGGCTGGTCGATACGTCGGTGCTTTTGTTGCTGGGACTGCTTACTTTTTTCTATTTGCGCCGATTTGAAGCGTGTGAAAATGCCAATTTTAAAGAGGTATGTACCCAATTATGGCACTTTTTCGATGATCCTTCCCAAAAGCCTTCGCGCATTTTAACCCGTATTTTCGGTCATGAATGGTCAAAAATTCAAAAGCGCGCCGTGCATATTCACAAAAGCCTGGAAGCGGTAGAGAAGGGGATGATTATCGGCGACGAGGAGCACTACCGCGACGAAGTGACCCGTCTTTATAACCGGGAGTATCTTTATATGAAATTTCCCGAGTACCTGCTTTCTAGTGACGTGCGGGCCAACGGTATGACCCTTTTGATGCGTATTGACGGCATTAACAGCGCCAACCGCATTGTGGGTAGAGAAGTAGTGGATGACCTTTTCTTCAAATTTTCCCAGGAGATCAATACCCTGATCGACCCTTTTGAGAAGGTTTTGGCGTTTCGATTGAACGGAAGCGAGTTTTTCTTGCTGATACCGAATATTTCGGTTCAAAAAGCCCAGGGGGTTGCCGAAAAGCTGGTACAACGTTTTTACGCGCTTTTACTCGATTTTCAACTCAAAGATCTTATGGTATTGTATGTAGGCATTTGCGGCTATCGCCGTAACGACAAGATGGGTGACGTTTTATGTACGCTGGATGCGGCGGTTATGAACGCCTCATTTGAAAAACGCTCCCAAATATCGGTCTGTCGGGAAGATCAAAAATGCGGTACCGTCTCGAAAAAGAAGTGGCGTGAGATCTTGCTGGAAGCTTTACGCAATGATCGTCTTCGCCCTGTTCTTCAGCCGGTCGTCAACCTCTCTGATGACAATGAGGTCTCTTACCATCTTCGGTTTGACGTGGTGACGGAAGGGGGCAACAGCGTCTCGTTTGAGATGTTCAAGGTTTTATTAAGAGAGCTCGATTTTGATGTTCTTTTCATGAAGAAGGTCTTTGAAAAGCTCCCCTCCGTTTTGGCTCAGGCGGATAAACCGGTCTCTTTGGCCGTACTGGCGCGCCCCTGGCATGACAGTGAGCACTTTTTCGCTTTTGAGGAGATAGCCCCCAAGCTCAAACACACCTTTAAACAGACCCTCTATTTTGAGTTTCCCGAAAGCGAAATCAGAAGCTTCTCACCCCGAATGCGTCAAAAGATCGCCAAGGTTCTTGCGCAAAACAACATTGCCGCCGGGGTAGAGGGGGTAGAGGGATCGGTAGGCAAATATGACTTTATTCCTCAATTACAGACGGTTTATATTAAAATGAAAGAGAAAGCCTTTTTGGGCATGGACGCCATTGACAGGGATTTTCTTAAAAAACTCTGCGCCCAACACAAGGTGCAACTCATTATCGACCACGCTACGCTTCAAAACACCCAAACCCTCAAGAAAGAGGGCATTAGCTACGTAATTTACGAAGATTAACCGATCTTTACCGACTCCCAGAAAAAGTCCACGTGCCGCTCAAAGATGGTTGAAAGGGCGGTGGTGGACTGTTTGTCTATTTTGGTCAAAGAGAGCTGAAGCCGAAAGTAGAAGAGGGGGGCCAAAAACTCCTGGGCCATGAACATGGGGTCGTCTGAGCGTATGAGACCTTCTTGCATCATCACGAAAAAAGCTTGTGAGAGCCGTTTGATATCTTTTTGGTGAAACTCCTGCAAAAAACTCTCTCTAAGCGCTCGGTTTTGAAACAGCTCATTAATGAGTACCCGAAAGAGCTTCTCCTTCTTTTTGTCAAACGCTACCAGCTTGTAGGCCACAATAAACTCACGCAAAAAGGGTTTGCCCCGCTTGGCTTTTTCCTCAATCTCTTTCATCTCAAAAGGGGTCTCGAAGATCTGTCCGATGATGCTTTTTAAGATGGCCTCTTTGTTTTCGTAGTGGTTGTAGATGGCGCTCTCTCTAATACCGACGGCCCTGGCGATCTTACGGACCGATGCTCCTTTGTAGCCCTGTTCGGCAATCAGGTCAATGGCGGCTTCCACAATTTTTTGCTTCGTGTTTTCCTGTTTTGGCATCTTTGAAAACTCCTGAAATAGGGGATTTGCTAAACATGAACAGTTGTTCTTTTGTATATGAACAAACGTTCTTTTTACGGCAGTATAACTGAACGGTCGTTAATTTCATATAAAGGCAAATATGATCGCTTGTTCATATCGGGTTTCGCAAGATTCCTTTTATAAGAGGGGTGATAAAATATAGTTTGAAAATTATAGTTTTCAATACTTTTAAAACAAAGGGAGCCCGGTGCGTTACCCCCTGGACTTTACCGATTCGTTTGAGACAACGTTGCTCTTTTGGATGAGCCGCTATCTTCACTCCAAGCTCAATTCGCTCTCCAATCGTCAGGTCAAAGACCCCAAGGCGTTGGCGGAGGTGATCGGCAGATTGCGCATTGGCGCCAAGACGATGGATGAGCTGGCTCTTTTGGCCAAAAAGGCGCGTAACGCGGGACTGATCGGCATCAATACCTACTACAAGCCGCTGGAAAAGCTTTACGGCTATTTGAGCGCTTTGGGGTTGGCGAGTATGCGCGAGATCGATGAGGAACTTATCAGCGACTTTCTGGCCTCCGCCACCGCGGGCCTGTCGGACGCGACCAAAAAGAACTATCGCATTGCCATGATCAACTTTTTCGGCTATATCGACAAGCAAAACGGCGACGACGACGGCACGGCCCACCATTTTGGCATAGAACTCAAAAACTGGGGCGGTTTGCGGGGAAAAAGCGGCACCAAACTGCCCGCGTATATGCAAGAGAGCGAGGTGGAGCGCTTTTTACAGGCCATTGAGACCTACCCTTTTCGTGCCGACGTGGCCGTGCGCAACCGTCTGCTGATCAAACTGATACTCTTTACCGGCATCCGCGTGGGTGAAGCCTTGCAGTTGGGTGAAAAAGATCTGATACCCGAAGGCGATGTCTACCTTATTCGCATCACGGGCAAAGGCAACAAGGCCCGCGTGGTGATGATACGCCGGTCTCATATTCAATCATATTTACGCGAATGGCTGGCTATCAAGCCGTGTAACAGCGCCCTGCTCTTTTGCAACAAAAAGGGCACGCCCCTCACGCAGGCTTATGTGAGCCGGACAGTGGAGAAGATTTTGATGAGCGCGGGGATACGCAAAGAAAAAAACGGCGCCCATATGTTGCGCCACACCTTCGCCACCCTCCTCTACCTCAAAAAGAAGGATCTGGTACTGGTGCAGGAGGCTTTGGGCCACGCCAGTCTGGATACGTCGCGCATCTACACCCATTTTGACAAGGAGCGTCTCAAAGAGGCGGCCGGGGTGATGGATGAGATCGCCAAAGAGTCATCATGAGCCATTCGCTTCTTTTTCTGGGCACCTCCGCCGGCGTGCCGACAAGGCGCAGAAACGTTTCAGCCACGGCGCTGGTTGGCCAAAACGCAAAGGCGTGGACCCTTTTTGACTGCGGCGAGGGCACCCAGCACCGCGTGCTTGCCTCCCGGCTCTCCATCTACCATTTGGAAAGGGTTTTTATTACCCACCTGCACGGCGACCACTTTTACGGGCTTTTTGGCCTGCTGGCATCCAGGGCCATGAGCGGGGCTGTAACCCCGTTACATCTCTTTGGCCCCAAAGGCAGTAAAGAAGCGGTGAGCACCCTTTTGCGACTTTCCCATTCGCGCCTACCCTATGCGCTCAAAATTGAGGAGATCGGCCCCGGTTTTGAGGCGAATTGGCCCGATTTTCGCATCAGAGCCCTCTCAATGGCCCATACGGTGCCTACGCTGGGATTTGTCATAGATTTTCCCGCCCGCCCGGGCCGGTTGGATGTGCAAAAAGCCAAAGCCCTGGGCATTGAGCCGGGGCCCGTTTACGGCAGGCTCAAGCGGGCAGAGCGCGTGCGACTTTCTGACGGTCGCGTGATTGACGGCAAAAGCCTGCTTGGCCCTCCCCTGCCCGGCAAGCGGCTGGCCATAGGGGGTGATAACCAAAATCCTATGCTTTTTGCGCCCTATGCCCCGTTTGACGTGATGGTGCATGAGGCCACCTATCTGGGCGGGGCAAAAGAGCGGATGCTGGCCAAAACCTACGGGCATAGCACGGCCAAAGAGCTGGGCCAATCAGCCAAAGCCATGGGCGTTAAAAGATTGATACTAACACATATTAGCGCGAGATATGACTCTGTAGAGGGGACGGAAGCGTTAAGAAAAGCCGCCGCCCTCCCCTTTGGGGGTGAGGTGACGGTGGCCGAAGACGGTCTGGAGATTGTACTTTAGTCGATGGCTTTTTCCAGGTCTTTGGCGGTGGTGACGAACTCGGCCTTTTCCACTATGCCGTTATCGTCCAAATCCACCACCATGATAAAGTCGGCGTAGCGGTCGTTTTTATAGCTTTTGGAGGCCCCTTTGTCGGTAATGAGATAGATGGGATAGCGGTGCTTTTGCAGATCGGGCAGGGCCACATATTTTAGAATAAGCGAAGGCATACCGCTGACATCGGCAATGAAGACGGTGTGCTTGACGGCAAGATAGTCGGCGGGCTTGGTATTTAAGAACTCTTTGACAAGGTGGCCGGTGGCTTTGCCAAAAACCAGAATCACCTTCTTCGTATCATCCGTTACGCCGCCCTTTTTGCCAAACTGGTCGGTCAGCGTCTCTTTGGGGAAGGGTTTGCCCACAACAATGGCGGGGGCGATGTCACCCTTTTCGATTTTGACGACAGGTTTTTCTTCCACTTTGTTGCTACAGCCGGCAAAGAGCAGTACGCCGGCCAGCAGGGCAATGAGCACTTTATAGGGTCTCATGTCTATCCTTTTTTGCTTAATTATAGTCTATTGACGCAAAATAGGGCTTTTAACGCGGGGCTAATCTTTCAGCGAAAGGTTCGCTTTTTTGCTTTTTCAACACCTCTGAACGTTGTAAAATTGCCTCGGCCGAGAGTCCAAAAAGACCGGCCAGCTCTTCCAGAACACGCACATCCAAAAAGGCTTCCGCCAACTTTTGGGCTATCAGCTCTTCCCTGCCCGCTTTGGACGGCGTGGCGCGCAGGGCGCGGATAAGCTCGGCGGTCTCTTCGGGACGGCCGTAAATAAGGTCATAAAAACGTTCGGCGTCGTCGGGTTCCAGGCCGTTGTCACGGCAGAGATTTTCCATCTCTTTCTCATCAACCTCTCTAAAAGCGTACGCGTCCACGATGGTCGCCAGTTTGCCCATGTAGGTGGGTTGGGCGTCAATGCGGCTTTGCAGGTCGGAGGAGGCATGCTCGGGCGTGGCGATGAGCGCACTGATGCGCACCGCCGTCTGGCTCTCTTTGTCAAAGCGGATGGCAAAGTGGATGGGCCGCTCCGGCGGCACGGCGATCTCCAGCACGTCCAGCGCCTCATCCAACGCGAAAAGCGCGGTGTTGGCCGGCACGCGGATCACATAAGCCACCCCTTCGCGTATACGCCGGGAGCGCACCCTGTGGGCCATGCGCAAAACCGCTTCTTTGAGGTGCCGACCCTCCACATGAAAAAAGCGGTGGAAAAGCCCGCCCTTGAGCGACGCGAAATAGTTTTCGTCCCCCAGGTTGAAATCGTCGGGCGAAAACTCCAAAAAGAGCAGTTCCAGGGTTTTGATGACATGGGAGAAGGCAAAGGCGGCCAAAGAGTCAACCTGCACGGGAATGAGTGTGACGTGCTCGGCGTAGAGGGCTTCAGGCAGGCGCTTTTCGGCGGACGGTTCGGGAAAAAGCAAAAAGAGTCGTCGGCCTTGGCGCTGTCGGGCCAGGCGGGCAGCCGTTTCAAGGCTTTGGGACTCTGTGGCGATGAGCACGGGTATCACCCCTTCGTTTACCTTCTCATCCACAGCGGTAAGTTGAAGGGTTTTGGCGGAGAGTTCGGCCATTTTTAGGGCGTGTTCGGCATGGTCGTCAAGTGAAAGGAAAGCGAGTTTTTTCATGGGTTGGGCTCCTTGGTGCGCGCAATGTTTTCCACAAAAGTGAGTCCCCCCAGGGAGGAAACAAGCGTAATGAGAAAAAATAGAAACGAAAAGGTCACGCCCTCTTCCGGCGGTTGGCCGATGGCCTGCAAACCGTACAGAAACGTCAGCTCTCTCACCCCTACCCCGCCCACGCTAAGGGGCAAAACCGCCGCCACGCTGGAGAGCAGAAAGAGGGTCAGGTACTCCAACCGGTATTCACCTATGCCAAGAGCCGCCAGCAGGCACAGGGCGCTGGCGATCTGCAGGGCCTGCACCGCCAGCCCCCACCCCATCAGCGGCAAAAACGCGTGGACAAAGGCTTTGAAAAAGCGGGCCGTGGCGATGTAGGCGATGGGAAAAACCAAAATGGCTGTTATCAGCGCTATCTGACCGCCCAAGGGACCCAGATAGCGGGTATAGTCGCTGGCGTAAAAAAGAAGCAGGGCGTAAAAAAGAAGGGCCGTCAGACCGCTGAGGCGGTCGTACAGCAGGGCGGAAAAGAGCGATTTGACCGCGATCTTTTTGTGTCGGTTCAGCAGGAACATTTTGTACCCGTCCCCGCCGATGCCGCCGGGTAGAAAGAGGTTGTAAAACATACCGACGTAATAGAGTTTGAGATTGTAGAGGTTTGAGAGTCGCAAACCGATAGCCTCAAACAAAAGATTGAGCCGCCACGCGCTGGCGATTTTGGAGAGGTTGAAAAAAAGCAGGCCAAGAAGCGTCCACCCCCACTCCGCGCGCTGAAGGGTCTGCATGAGGATACGGGTGTCGATTTTGGCCAAAACATACCAGAGCGCCCCGGCCGTGAAGGCCAGTTTGAGCAGGAGTTTAAGCCTCCTGGCGAGATTGTCCGACATAGATCTCTTTGACGGTATACGGCTTTTTGTTCTGGGACTCAAAATAGGTTCGCATAATCAGTTCGGCAATGAAACCGGCGGTAATGAGCTGAATGCCGCCCAGCGTCAACAGCATACCCAAAGTCAGCAAAGGGCGGTGGCCGATGTCGTGACCGGTGACTTTTACCAAAAAAAGATAGAGGTCAATCAGCACGCCGATGCCGAGCATCGGGATGCCCAGCGTGCCAAACAGATGCATCGGCTTGGTGCGGTATTTTTGCATAAAGAGCATGAGCAAAAGATCGCTGATCACCCGGAACGTGCGTCCCAGGCCGTATTTGCTCTCCCCGTGAATACGGGGGTGGTGCCGTACATCCACTTCGGTGATTTTGGCCCCGTACATCTTGGCCAAAACGGGAATAAAGCGGTGCAGTTCGCCGTAGAGCCCCAGGTTTTTGGCCACGTCGGCGCGAAAAACCTTGAGGGTACAGCCGTAGTCTCTTAGGTAGACTCCCGTGGTCTTGCGAATAAGAGCGTTGGCGATTTTGCTGGGAATCTTTCGCAAAAACATTCCGTCCTGGCGCTTGGCACGGCGTCCGGCTACCAGGTCCCACCCCTCTTTCTCAAGCTTTTCGATCATCATGGGAATATCGGCCGGGTCGTTTTGCAAGTCGCCGTCAAGGGTGACAATCAGTTCTCCCCCTGCCTCCTCGATACCGGCGGCCATGGCGGTGGTTTGACCGAAATTTCGGTTGAAAACCAGAATTTTCGTCCGTTCGTCGGCCAGCTTTTTCATGGTTTCAACCGTGCCGTCGGTAGAGCCGTCATCGACCATAATAAGCTCGTAGTCAATGCCTTTAAGCGCCTGACGTACCGCTTCAAAGAGCGGCGCGATATTGGCCTCTTCATTCATAACGGGGATAACGACGGAGAGCTTTGGCACCGGTTAATCCTTTTGGGTTGAAAGGAGCGGATCGGGCACCCCGATCTGATGGTATTCAAACCCTTTGTTGGCCATGAGAAGGGGGTTGTACTGGTTTCTGCCGTCAAAGATGACGGGGGCTTTGAGCCGTTTTTTGACCTCGTCGAAGTCGGGA
>Ga0256843_1001112_pt1 | contig 21728 bp, 19 predicted proteins | sample AlvinellametaG_FD_191572 | JGI IMG/M metagenome (GOLD analysis project Ga0256843, IMG submission 191572) | Pompeii worm associated microbial communities from hydrothermal vent at the East Pacific Rise, Pacific Ocean - Alvinella | ecosystem: Host-associated > Annelida > Integument > Unclassified ... | reverse complement strand
GTTTTAGAGCAGAACAAAACGGTTCAGCAAAAAGCTGCGGCTACTCAAAACACAAAAGTTTCAAAAAACGTAACAAAAACAGAAATCTCTACAATAGCTACGGTAAATTCTAAAAATTTCGAAATTAAAATAGATTCACTCGGAAGAATCAGCAGTTTTAAACTTAAACAGACAAAATTTAACACCGAAAACGGAAAACACCTTGAACTTGTAAACAAAAAACTGCCTAAACCTCTTGAAGTAAGATTTGAAAATCAGGAGTTAAACAAACTTGCATTCTCTACAGCCGCAACTGTTGACAAACCTGAAATCACTTTAGACGGCAAACCTCAGACTGTTACAATTACACAGAATTTAAAAGACGTAGTGCTTAAAAAAACCGTTACATTTTATCCTGACGGACATTATGATGTGAAAGTTTCTCTTTCTAAACCAGCAATATACTATATCACACCCGGTTACAGACCTGACGTTGCTGTTGACCAGCTTACGATTCACGGGCTTGTTGTTAAGAAAAGCGACGGGACACTCTCTATTATAGAAGACGGTGATGCTAAAAACGAACCGATTGAAAGTGCTGTTTTTGCAGCGGGATTCGACAGATACTACACAACACTGCTCTTTTCCAAAAAACCTTTCAGTGTTATAGTTGTACCTGATAATGAAGAAAACCCGGTAGCATACATTAAAGCTGACGGTGACAGGGATTTTACAGGTTATATCGGACCGAAGTTTGTAGATACGCTAAAATCTATCGATCCAGAGCTTGTAGATGTGGTACAGTACGGTGTAGGTACATTCTTTGCTAAAAATCTTTTCTTTTTACTTGACTGGTTTTATAAACTTGCAGGAAACTGGGGAGTTGCGATTATACTGCTTGTTATACTCGTAAGACTTGTTCTTTTCCCTCTTACGTACAAGGGTATGGTAAGTATGTACAAGCTCAAAGAGCTTGCTCCGAAAATGAAAGAGATTCAGCAAAAATACAAAAATGACCCTCAAAAACTTCAGATGCATATGATGAAACTGTATAAAGAGCATGGGGCTAACCCGCTTGGCGGATGTCTGCCTCTTTTATTACAGATTCCTGTTTTTTACGGTATTTATAAACTGTTACTTTACGCAATTGAACTTAAAGGCGCTTCATTTTTATGGATTCACGATTTAAGCGTAATGGATCCGTATTTTATTTTACCAGTGCTTATGGGTGTGAGTATGTATATTCACCAAAGACTTACACCTACAAACTTCCAAGACCCGATGCAGGAAAAAATATTCAAATTCCTGCCGCTTATATTTACAATTATGATGGCTACGTTCCCTGCGGGGCTTGTATTATATTGGACAGTGAATAATATTCTTTCAATAGCTCAGCAGTGGCTAATCAACAGAATAATGGCTGCAAAGGCTAAAAAATGAGAGTAGAAGCAAAAACGTTAGAGGATGCCCTCTTTACGGCTTCTCAAAAACTCAACTGCTCTGTAACGGAGCTTGAATACGTTGTTGTTCAATACCCGAGCAGAGGACTTTTCGGCCTTTTTTCAAAAACTGCAATTATTGAAGTCGATGAAAACATCCAAAGAAATATTGACGATATTATTCCGGAAATAGAAGAGAAACTACAAAAACTTTTTTCTAAATCTTGCTTTAACGTAGATACCTTCGAAGTAAAAAAATACGATGAAGAAACCGTATTTATCAAAATCGACGGTGAAGACGCCGCACTTCTTATTGGTAAAGAAGGATACAGATACAATGCTTTAAACTTCATGCTCTACAGCTGGATAAATCAAAAATACGGTTTTAAAGTTAGACTTGAAATTGCAGAGTTTTTAAAAACCCAAGAAGAGATGCTCAGAAACTTCCTTGAACCTTTCATCGAGAGGGTAAAAGAAAGAGGTTACGGTAAAACAAAACCATTTGACGGGATATTGGCTTTTATAGCGCTTGAAATTTTAAGAGAAGAATTCCCTGACAGATATGTGGCAATTAAAGACAGAAACGGTGAAAAGTTTGTTGTAATAGGTGAAAAACATGGACACAATAGCGGCAATAGCGACTCCTAACGGTGTCGGTGCAATATCGATAGTAAGACTCTCAGGTGATACAGCACTTCAAATAGCAAAAAAACTTACCAAAAAAGATCTGACTCCAAGAGTAGCAACTCTTTCAAAACTGTATGATGAAAATGACGAACTGATAGACATCGGTCTTGTTATATATTTCAAATCCCCAAACTCGTTTACCGGTGAAGACATTGTTGAGTTTCAATGCCACGGAGGTGTAGTTGTAAGCAGAATAGTGCTTGAGACACTTTTAAAATACGGTGCAAGGGCAGCACAACCCGGAGAATTTACAAAAAGAGCCTTTTTAAACGGAAAAATCGACGCTTCCCAGGCCGAAGCCATTGCCAAACTTATTGAAACCAGATCCCGTGAGGGTGCCAAACTCCTTTCACGCCAGCTTGACGGTGACCTTGGCAAATTCGTAAATGAAGTAAGAGAAAAACTGATAGAAATAATGGCGTATACCGAAGTTTTTATTGATTATGCGGAAGAGGATCTGCCGGAAACGCTGGGATATGAAATCACTCAAAGACTTGAAAAAATCGAATCCCTCCTAAACCATACGCTTGAAGCGAGCAAAAGAAGAGAAGGGATGCTAAGCGGTTACAAAGTCGCAATCGTAGGTAAGCCGAATGTCGGTAAAAGTTCAATATTAAATGCTCTGTTAAACAGACAAAGGGCGATTGTAAGCGATATAGCAGGTACTACAAGAGACACCATTGAAGAAGATATACAAATAGGTTCTCATCTTATCAGAATTATTGACACAGCGGGTATCAGGGCTGCTAAAGACGAAATAGAAAAAATCGGAGTCGAAAGAAGCAAAGAAGCTGTAAAAGAAGCTGACATCATTCTTGCTGTATTTGACGCGGGAGAATTTACAGCAGAAGATGAAGAAATACTAAATATGATAAAAAACAGTTCTAAAGACGTAATTGTTATAATCAATAAAGTTGACCGCGGTTTAAAAATAGATTTAGATCTTTTCAAAGATTTTAAAACGGTGAAAATTTCAGCAAAAGAAAACATTACTCCGTTGATTGAGAGTTTAAAAGAGCTGCTCGATTCATTCGGAGGCGAAGATGAGCATGTTCTTATTTCCACAAGGCAGATTGACGCAGTCCAAAAGGCACTTAGCTATATAAATGAATCAAAAGAGTTTTTACAAACAGGAGAGCTTGAACTTTTCAGCTATCATATTCAGGATGCCATCAGGGCAATAAGTGAAATCACCAAACCTTTTGAGTATGACGAAATGCTTGATAAGATGTTTGGCAGTTTCTGTGTAGGAAAATAAAACAAAGGAGATATCATGACAATACTTGAACTGAAAAAAATGATGATGAAAGCTAAAAAAGAAGATAAAACAAAAGCTAACGCACTTATGATGCTTGTAGACGCCGCTCAGAAAATCGCCAAGGAAAAAGGCGAAGAAGTAACTGAAAAAACAATTCAGGAAGCTGCAAAAAAACTTGCAAAAATGGCAAAAGAATCAATTGACGCCGGTATGGAAGAAGCAAAAAAAGAGCTTGAAATATATGAAAGTTTCCTTCCTCAAATGCTAAGCGAAGAAGAAACTGAAAAAATAATCAAAGAAATTATTGATGAAATAGGTGGCAAAAATATGGGTGAAATTATGAAAAGATTAAAAGCAAGAGGCGATGTAGACATGGCTCTTGCAAGTAAGATTATTAAATCACTTTAAAAGTTTCAAAATAAGTGAATCGGCAATATGAGAGAGAAGTAAAAGCGATTTTTTCTCTTTTTTCATATTGTTGATTTCCGCTATTATGTCCTCATATTCTTCACTCTTTGTGCTTATATAATTTTCAAAAGACTTTTTAAGCTGTTTTGTATCAAAATGCTGTGAATTTATTACTTCTTTTGCAAATGTTATTACAAAATATTCAATCAGTCTTTCAATTTCTTCTTTGAGGTTTTTTTCAAGTCTGCTTTTTGGTTTTATGCTTTTTACCTCTTTTAGGAGTCTGTTGATTTTAAACTTGGAAATAATCAGTTTGAAAAGATCTAATATCGTTTTAAGCTCAAGATTGTATTCGTGTTTGATTACGAACATTGCAGGTAGGAATTTATAAAAATCTTTCCATTTTTCATATATTTCAAGCTCTTCGCCGCTTCCGATGATTTTTCTCATTTCTTCTTTGTATGTAATAAACAATAAAGGTTTTATGTTGGAATTTTCAAGTGTTTTTACCATCCACTTCACCGCAAATTTTATTGTCTGTTCGATGTCTAAAAGCAGATCGTACTGTTTGTCGATGTTGTTTATTTTTTCAACCGCTTCTTTTCTTAAGGTGTCGGCATTTATAAGTTCGTTCATTATGATATAACTTTCGATTTTGTATTTGAATGATTTTTCATGATAATCGCTTATAAAACCGATACCGTGCGAGTTTATTATATTGTTTGCAATCTGTGTGGCGATTATTTCTCTTTTTAAAAGATGGTTTGAAATTTCGTTTTCAAATTTTTTATAAAAATCCTGAGGAAAATACTCTTTTAGATATTTGTCGTAAAAATGTGAATCAAGAATGTTTGAGTTTAAAATATATTTTTTAAGGAATATTTTGGAATAGAGCATTACTGTAGCAAGGACCGGTCTTATGAGCTGGTCGTTTTTATAAACCGTTTCTATTTCGCTGTTTTTTGGAATATGGTAATTTTTTCTTTTGAAATAGTCGCTGTTTTTTTCAAGAATATCAAGGATTTTTATAAGTTTTTCTTTGTAAATCCTTCTTTGGTCAAGCGAGAGCAGCAAAGCGTGGCTGAAATTGTTGTGAAGCACTTTTTCAATTACATCGTTTTGTATCTCTTTTAATATTTTTATTTTTTCTTTTTCACTGAGTTTTCCCTTGTCTACCAACGGATTTAAAACCATTTTAAGGTTTACTTCGTAATCGCTGATGTTTACGCCGGCACTGTTGTCGATTGCATCAAGGTTTATTTTGCCTCCGTTTAAAGCGTATTCGTATCTTCCCTGCATTGTTAGGGCGAGATTTGCGCCTTCACAAATGGCAAACGCTTTTATTTCGTTTCCGTTTACCCTTATGTTTGCGTTTTGTTTGTCGCTTATGTGGATGTTTTGTTCATCGCTTGATTTTATATACGTACCTATGCCTCCGAAATATAAAAGATCTACTTTTAATCTAAGCAGGGCTTTTGCAAGTTCATCCGCGCTGATCGTGTCTTTGGAGTAGTTTATAAGCTGTTTGATTTCATCGGAAAGAATGATTGATTTTTCATCTCTTTTAAATACACCGCCGCCTTTGCTGATTTTGCTTTTATCATAGTGGCTCCAGCCAAGTGAGTTTTCAAAGAGTCTTTTTCTTTCTTCATAAGCCGTTTTCGGATCGGGGTTCGGGTCTATGAATATTTCACTGTGGCTGATGGCGCCTAAAAGAAGGAAGTTTTTGTTTAAAAGCATACCGTTTCCAAATACGTCCCCCCTCATGCTTCCTACACCGACAACACTTAATCTGTCTTTATATATATCAAGGTCTTTTTCCATAAAAAACCTGTTTGTTGTATGGATTGCTCCTTTTGCGGTTATACCGAGCTCTTTATGGGAATATCCCGTACTGCCGCCGCTTGCAAAAGCGTCTTTTAGAAAATATCCTCTTTTTATCGCTATTTCGTTTGCCGTATCGCTCATGGCTGATGTGCCTTTATCGGCTGCGACAACAAAATAAAAATCGTTTTGGTCATATTTTACAACATCCACATCCCCGATGTCTATCAGATCAAGCAGTGCGTCGATAAAAAGTGAATAGTAATGTTTAAATTCGTTTTTACTTACGGAATCTTTAAAAATTACAAATCCGCCTTTTGCGCCTTCAGGGATAATAAGGGCGTTTTTTGCCTCCTGTGTTATCATTAGATCTTTTACTTCATCCCTGAAGTCATATATTCTATCAGACCATCTCAGACCGCCCCTGCTGATTTTGCTCATTCTTAAATGTATTCCGTTAAAGTCATTGTGATAAACAAAACTTTCAATATTAGGCTGCATTCCGAAAAGTATGTTTTTAAAGTTTTGGGTGTTTATTTTAAAAGAGATTGTTTCTTTGTTTAAAAAGTAGTTGGTTCTGAGGGTGTTTTTTACGATCGTAAACAAAACCCTGAAAATTTTATCTTCGTTGATGCTTGCGATGTTTTTAATCTCTTTTAAAACAACATCCTCAAGACTCAGGTCTTTTGTTGAAAAGCGGTTTTTGAAATATTCGATTATATGTTTTGTGAGCTTTGAATGATTTAATAATGCGGAAATAATGAGGTTTTCATTAAATTCGTAAAAAAGCTGGTTTTGGTACTTTATCAAAGCCCTTAAAAGAGATATTTCACGTAAATCAAGCCCTTCCCAGGCCATATAGTAGAGTTTGCAAAGGGTGTATATTTTGTTTTGAAGCGCTTTTTTTATGATTTCGAGAAAAACACTCTGGTTTTTTAAAAATGTATCGATATGATGTATGTCCGTTTTTATTTTATATACGAAAATACCGTTTACTTCAAACGAAGCGGCGTCGGTGATTTTAATATTGAAATTCTGTAAAAGGTTGCTGATTGTCGTAAACTGAAGTTTCGTTTTGGAGTAGATTACGAAAGTTTTTGAATCTTTTTTAAAGGAGATTAATATATCTTCAAATTCCGGAATCTGATAATCTTCATTATCGATAATTTGTTTGCATATGTCGTTCATAAAAGCTCATTTTCAAAAGAAAAAGAAGTTATTTAGTATATAAAACTCTTCTTCTTTTTCTTTTCATTTTAAATTTTCCTCTTGCCATATAACCTCCTTTTTTTTGGGAAGTTATCATTTGTTATTATAACAAAAAATTATATTAAATAAAAACCGCGCTCATATATCCGACCACCTGGTTTTCATCGCCGCTGACATCCGCACTTGTTCTGTAATCAACCACAAAAGACGCAAGGTTCATCTCAAGAGAAGCCAGTATCATGGCTTCAATTCCTATCTTACCGCACGCTTCACACTTTTCAAGTCTGCTTATATCCTGGTTGGCGACTGCGTCAAGACAGTTGTAATCGAGTATATTGGCTGTTTTTAAATCGTAATAGTGGCTTAAATCGCTGCTGATTACCACAAGCACGTTTTTATTTAAAAGATATTCTATTATATTTTTTAATTTAGCCGGATCGCAGTTTGAATATACAAGTTCCATTACTTTAACGTCTCCGAAATAGTGCTTTATAAACGGCATCTGAACTTCGGTGGAGTGTTCGATGTGCACATGTTCAAGGTTCTGTACACCGAAATTTTCAATCAGATCTTTTGAAAGGGCGGTGTCGATTTTAAGGTTTCCGCACGGTGTTTCGTATTCCTCTTCCAATGTAACGCTTATTCCTTCAAAAGCAAATTTATGAGACGGTCCTATAACGGCAACCGTTTCGGGCTTTGAATTTTGGGCGATACGGTATGCGAAATTGGCTGTAAACCCGCTGTACATCCATCCAGCATGCGGTACAATCAGAGCTTTTGGCTTAAGTGAAAAAATTTCTTCCGCTTTTTGTCTGTCCACGTTTTCGTCTATAATCGTATTGAAATGCTCAATGTACTTTTCCACGGCTTCACACGAGCCGCCGTACCATTCTTTGACAACTGCTACTCTCATATTTCCTCCTTATTCCCATACTCCCGGAATTTCCTCGTTGCATTTCGGGCAGTATGCTTTTGAATTTTCAATTTTTAAGATGTTTTTTTCTATATCGTATATCGTTCTTACCACAAGTTCTTCCCCGCATTTCGGACAGTATGTGATTACCGGCATGGCAACGTTTCCGAGATATACGTATTTCAGTCCGGCTTTAATGCCGATTTCGTATGCTTTAATCATTGTCTGCATAGGTGTCGGGGCTTTGTCTTTTACTTTGTAATCGGGATGGAACCTGCTTATGTGCCATGGGATATTCGTATCAACACCTGCGATAAATTCGGCTATTTTCGTAAGCTCCTCGTCCGAATCATTATCACCCGGAACGATCAGGGTTGTAATCTCCTGCCATATTCCCGCATCATTTAGTCTTTTTATCGTATCAAGGACGTCTTCGAGGTTTCCTTTTAAAACTTTTTTGTAATATTCGGGTTTGAAACTTTTAAGGTCCACATTGCAGGCATCAACCCACTGTTTCATATCTTCAATCTCATATACGCTCTCAAAACCGTTTGTTACAAATACGTTTTTTAGCCCTTTTTCTTTTGCGATAATACCCACATCCCTCGCGTACGGATAAAAGACGCTCGGTTCGTTGTATGTATAGGCGATTGAGCGGCTGTTGTATTTAAGTGCGAGGTTTACCATCTCTTCAGGCGATACGTAAACGGACGTGTTTACTTCGTTTGTATGCGCAATGCGCCAGTTCTGGCAAAACGGGCATTTAAAATTACACCCGACTGTACCGAATGAAAGTACATCGCTTCCCGGAAGAAAATGAAAAAGCGGTTTTTTTTCAATCGGGTCTATGTTAATGCTTGAAGGATGCCCGTATACGAGGTTTTTAAGCTCTCCCTTATAATTCATGTTTATGCCGCACACACCGACCTGTCCTTCTTTCAATACACAGTGGTGCCTGCATAAAAGGCATTTGATTTTACCGTTATCGAGGCTTTCGTAATACTTCATAACAACCTCCTTTATTTATTACATTATAGCAGAAAAAGGGAGAAAAGTAAATAGTTCGATATAGTTTAATTGAGTTAAAGCGACTAAACTATCTGATAAGAAACTTTGGTATAAGGGCAGTTTTTACCTTTTGATGCAAACTTGTCCGGGTCTATATCAAATTCACCTTTTTTCAGGGTCAGAGTTTCATTTATTTCGATTCCGAAAAGTTTTGCCGGATTGTATGAGATCAGTTTTGCGACCGTTTCTTTTTCAAGTGGCAGTGAGTAAGCCAGCTGTGTGAAAATATCAAGTTTGCTTATACCGAAATCGGCTTCTTCCAGCGGTACGTCTTTATAGTTTGCCGCAATGTGGTTTGATGAAATGAAATCAACAGTACCGTCCTCGCACGCTTTTAAAAGAGCGCTTTTGTCCTCTTCGCTTCTTAAAGGAGGGAACGTTTTATATAATGAGTTGAATTCACTTAGGTTTTCATCCGTAAAATAGAGGTTGTCAATACATACGTCTACATAGATGTTTTCAGGTTTGTTTTTTAATATTTCAATCGAATCTTTTGAAGTAACAGACAAAAATACGACTTTGGCTTTAAAATGCGACGACAGTTCATATATTTTTGCGACTTCGCTGCTTTCGGCGTATGTCGGGATGCCGCTAATTCCGAGAGAATAGGCTGTTTCGCTGTCGTGCATTACTCCCGAGCTTAGCGATTTGTTGTTGCAGTTTACGAAAATAGGTATATCAAGAAACTCGGCATATTCGAACACTCTTTTTAAAAGATTCATATCTTCGTCCGAATTAATGTATATTGCGCTTGCGCCTTTGTCTTTGAGTATGGATATGTCTGTAAGTTTTCCTTCGTGTATACCTTCTATGGCAACCAAAAGGTTAAACTTTGATTCATTCGCGCGTTTGAGGTTGTAAGCCAGGTGAAGTTTGTCAAAAATCGGCTTAATGGTCGGTATCATGAGTATTGAGTCCACACCGCCGTTTTTGGCTGAGCTTGCAAGTCTTTGTACGCTTTCGGAATTTTTTACATTTAAATCGATACTTTTAGGAACTTCTATGGTCATTACCTGCCTTTTTTATTATAATTTTACTAAATTTTTTGAAAAAAGGCTTTTAATGGCACTGTTTTATCTGTTGAATTTAATAGCGCTCTCAAGCGTAGTCGGATATTTTGCCTGGAGACTCGGTAAAAACTTCTGGGTGTTTTTTATAATCTCAATGTTGCTTTCACCGATACTCGGAGGCCTTTTTTTGGCAATTTACGATTATTATACAACGTTTTTGAAAGGGAATAGATGAAGCAGAAATATATGAAAATTTTAAAAGAGGTCTACCCGAACCTCAGTGAGAGGGATGAAAAGATCTTTGAAGAGATTATGAACGACGAAGGTCTGGGAAAATGCAAACCGAAATTTAACCTTTGGGGATTTCTTTTCGGATGGTTTTATCTTCTGTACAGACATGCGTATGTAGAAGCGGTGGCTGTTTTAATCGTTTCATTGATGGTGGGGTATTTTTACCTTCCCGGAATGGTTGTGGTGAATTCCCTCATAGGCGGGTTTTGTTATTACTTTTTGTATCTGAACAAATTTTCCATGGATGTCGACAGATGCGGAGGGGTTAGTTTTCCTGATATGGAATGTATAAAAAACAAAGCGAAAACAAGCAAATGGGCTGTTGTTATTGCGGTTGTTTTGATACTGCTTTTAATTTGGCCGGTTGTTTATGCGATTGTAACAGGACATCAGTTAAGAACACCGCAAAATCCATATTAATCTTTGATATAATTTCGTAAAAAAGGGCATTGTAATGAAAAAAGTTTTAATCGTAGGAAGCGGAGGAAGAGAATACAGCATAGGGTATTTTATGAAAGACGAAGCCGAGATCTTTTATGCTCCCGGAAACGGCGCAACTGACGAGTTTGCCACAAACATCGACATAAAAGATTTCGAAGAGCTTGCAAACTGGGCGAAAGAAAACAAAATCGACCTTACAATCGTAGGGCCGGAAGATCCTTTGGTAAAAGGAATCGTTGACGTGTTTAAAAAGCACGGTCTTACTATTTTCGGACCGAGCGCTGCCGCCGCAAGGCTTGAGGGAAGCAAGGTTTATATGAAAAACTTTCTTAAAAAATACAACATCCCAACAGCTAAATACATAGAAACATCAGATAAAGATGAAGCATACGCATTTATAGACAAATGCGAAAAACTCCCGATCGTAGTAAAAGCGGACGGACTTTGTGCAGGTAAGGGTGTTATTATTGCCGAGAGCAAAGACGAAGCGAAAAAAACGGTTGAAGAGATGCTAAGCGGTAAAGCGTTCGGTGATGCTGGCAAAAAAGTAATCGTTGAAGAGTTTTTAGACGGATATGAGCTTAGTATGTTTGCTATTTGTGACGGGAAAGATTTTGTGCTTTTACCTGCCGCGCAGGATCACAAAAGACTTCTTGACGGGGATAAAGGTCCGAATACCGGAGGTATGGGTGCGTACGCCCCGACTCCGCTTGTTGATGACGAGCTTTATGAAAAAGTTAAACAGAGGGTTATAAGACCGACTCTTAAAGGTATGCAAGAAGAAGGAGCACCGTTTGAGGGAGTGCTGTTTATCGGTCTTATGATTGTAAATAACGAACCGTATGTGCTTGAATACAATGTAAGGTTCGGAGATCCTGAGTGTGAGGAACTAATGGCGCTTATCGACAGCAGCGTTTATGATATGTTTTATAACGGAGCCACAAAACAGCTTGACAAAATCGATGTCAAAATCAAAGACATGGTGGCTGTAGGCGTAGTGTGCGCATCTAAAAACTACCCTTATTCAAGCAGCGAACCGGCTGAAATCACTGTGGATGATATGAGTGATTGCAACGGTTACATCTCATATGCGGGAGTTAAAAAAATTGACTCTAAACTGATGGCTACAGGCGGCAGGGTGCTTGTATGTGTAGGATACGGAAAAGACGTAAAAAGCGCAAGGGATGAAGCGTACAAAATTGTAGACAAAGTACATTTTGAAGGAAAACAGTACAGAAAAGACATCGCATACCAGGCGATAGGAAAATAAAGACTTTTTGAAGGGAAAGCATGGAAGAAATTATAAACAGACTTCAAAGGGAAGGGCTTAAAACCGCTTCCGTTACCAAAAGGGCGATTGCCATGACGATCGACGATCTGCTCGTATCGCTGATAATCGTCTTTGCTTTCTCTTCACAGTTTGCAAACGCTAAAACTTACGAAGAGGTTTTATATCTCACAAACGAGCTTTTCGGATATATATTTGTGGCGTATACCCTTTATCACTGGATATTTGTAACAATGTACGGTAAAACAATCGGTAAAATGATTACAAAAACAAGGGTTGTGGATATTGAAACGCTTGACAATCCGTCATGGGGCAGGTCGCTTCTTAGAAGCATTATGAGAAATTTTGACGAAATGTTTTTTTATCTCGGTATGGCGTATGCGGTTGTAGACCCTCTGAACAGGGCAATTCATGATATAGTAGGAAAATGTGTTGTTATTGAGGATTAAGTTATTATTAGTTTTTTTCGCCGCTTTATTGTTTGCCGATTTAAAGATTTTCGCTACAAAGGCAGTTGACGCAAACGATACCCTTCAGCTGCAAAACCCCGTAATATTCTACAACGGTTCTATTATTCAGGCGAAAAAAGGGCTTATTACAAAAGACAGAAAAATCATACTTAAAGACAATGTGGTAATTACATATAAAAACAGATCCGCGATTTCAGCCGATTCACTGATAGCTTACAGTTCCCGAAACATTACCATGAAAGACATTTTCTTTTACAACAAAGACATGGACGGCTGGATAGTGGCAAAAACCTCCAAAGCTAAAAACAATAAAATATCTTTTAAAAGACTCTATTTTTCAACATGCTGTATAGAGGATCCTGACTGGTTTTTAAAAGCCTCAAGGGCGTCTTTTGACAAAACCGACAAATCTCTTGAACTGTATCATTTAATGCTTGTGATAAATGACGTTCCTGTTTTTTATCTTCCGTATTTTTATATAAACTTTGACAAAACAAGAAGAAGCGGACTTTTAAGACCTTATGTCGGATATTCCGAAAACGAGGGCCTTTTGTATTCACAGCCTATTTATTTTGTGACATCCGTAAATACCGACCTTGAAATTACGCCGACTTTCAGAACATTAAGAGGTAAAGGTGTATATACAACGTTCAGGTTTGTGGACTCTCCGAATTCCAAAGGTATTTTTAAATTCGGTTATTTTAAGGATAACGATTCATATTTTAAAAACAACAACCTCGCTAACCAGTTGCACTTCGGATATTCGTTTTTATATAACAGAACGTCAATACTGCATAAAAACGACGCTTTGTATCTTGATTTGAAATACGCCAATGACGTTGATTATTTTTATCTTGACGCTTACAATTACAAATTCAACGACATATATCTCTCCGATAAGCTGATCACATCGACGCTGAACTATATTCTTCCATATAATGACGTGCTTTACGGACTTTATACGAAATACTTTATCGACACCACACAACTCAGCAATGATGCTACATGGCAGATTCTTCCTGAAGTGAACATTCATAAGTTTTTAAATAAAACAGGCGGGGTTCTGAATTCATTTGACTTCAACATCTACAACTATTACAGGGTTGCAGGGTCAAATTATCTGTTTACCGATATATCAATGCCCGTTTCGTACAACTTCAACCTTTTTAACAAATATCTTTACGTAACGCTTACGGAAACACTTAATGCGGGGTACGGTTTTTATTATCAGGAATCATCAAGAAGGTCATATTACACCACGCTTAGTACGAGGATAAAATTTTACAATTCCTTAACCAAAACAGAAGCGAACTGCACGCATATTATATCTCCCTCACTTACTGTAAATCTCAGAAACTACAAAAAAATAGAAATATATTCGGACCTTATCAACGTGTCTGAACTTAAAAACTATGTAACGTTTAACCTTTACCAGTATCTTGAATACAAGAAATTTTTACTTACACACACACTCAATCAGACATATTATCTTTCAACTGAAAAATTCTCAGAACTTGAGAATATTTTAAATCTTTCATACGGCAGTTACAGTATAGATGAAACCAACAAGTACTCATATGATCTGCAAGACGTTACATACAATAATATTAAATTTAGTTATAATAATAGTGTGTTTAATTTTTATCTGTACCATGTTTATCAAAAAGACACTTCGAAATCGGTAACGGTAGGAAGTGCGTACAGTATAAACAAATATAAAAAACTGTACGGCGAATACAGTTTCGACTTGATAGACAAATACACCAAGTACTGGCTTGTCGGTATTAAAAAGTCAAAAAAATGCTGGCATTACGATTTGAATTTCAAGCAGTCGAGGATTCCGGTACTTGAAGAGAACGGTATTACATACAAAAAAGACAATATTTTAAATATCAGTTTTGAATTGGTGCCAATAGGGGGGTTAAATCAGACATTTGTATTTAAAGGAAATAAATAATGAGAAGTGAAATAAAAGTCGGTATATTTGTGTTTTTGGGTTTAATCTCTTTAATATTTTTAACGCTGCAGGTAAAAAGTCTGCAAAGTCTTAACCAAAAAGGCTATACCGTATATGCGGTTATTAACGATGCGAGCGGTCTTTCAAAAAAAGCAAAAGTTAAAATGAGAGGTGTAAGCATCGGTACATGTACTGATATGAAACTGCTTGATAACGGTGTGAAACTGAAACTTTTGATAAACAAAGGTGTAAAAATACCTGAGGGATCTGTCGTTACACTTGCTCAGGACAACTTTTTAGGCGGTAAATATATAAAAATAATACCATCGGAGAGCATGGTTTATATAAAGCCAAACGGTGTAATTTCCAAATACCTCCAAAACGTCTCCATGGATGACGTTCTTGCAAACGTAAATACTGCAGTTGACGATATAAAAGTCTTAATCAACAAACTAAACACCACACTTGATCAGAATACAATCAACAACATTAAAGAAACAGTAAACAATATTAAACAGTCATCGGTTTACCTTCAGTCCATACTTAAAACAACAGACAGCAAAATACCTGTAATACTCAACAATACTAACAGCCTTATACTCGAATATAAAAAAGCCGGTGTAACACTTAACAAAAAACTTCCGTCAATTCTTGATAAGACAGATTCGGTGTTAAGCGAACTTAATATGACAGGAAAAATCATAAACGTTAAACTCGACAAACTTCTTGACGAATACATAAGACTCGGTAAAAACGCAAACAACCTGCTTACCGACAATAAAGAAGGTATTAAACAAGCCGTTGCAAGTGCGAAAGACTTTTTCGTAAGCGGCGGAGAGAGCTTTAAGAAAATCGATGATTATTTAAGTTCACTGAGTAAAAGTCAGATTATCGTGGATATACAAAGCAACTATATGCAAAGGGACGATTATTTTAAAACGTCGGCAAACATAGCTTATATGCCGGTACCTACAAAAGCATACATTTTCGGTGTGACAAGTTCAAAAGACTATTCAAACCTGAAAACTGTAAATCTTGACCACCAGGAAGACAAAGTGTATATCACCGCCCAATACGGAAAAAGATTTGACGATTTAATGCTAAGGGGAGGTATTACGGAAAATACGGGAGGATTAGGGTTTGATTATTTCTTTTATCATGACAAGATCAAACTTACAGGTGACATATACGATTTTAACGCCGTTAATGACGTAAGAGGTACGAACCCTCACTTAAGTTTCAAAGCGACGTACCTTTATCTAAAACACCTTCAGTTAATAGGAGGGGTTGACAATGTCCTTAATAAAGACGCGCAGACATTCTTCCTCGGACTCGGCGTCAAATTCAAAGACAACGACCTGAAAACATTAATAGGCGGAGGTGCTTCATCATTTCTAAAATAGATGAAATCAAGTGGGCATGCAGGGTTTTAGGCATCGCCCCTTTAAGCACTATGGATGATATCAATAAAAAATATAAAAAACTTGTCAAAAAAACACACCCCGACATAAACCAAAATAATGATAAAATAACAGAAATAAACAGAGCCTACGAAATTTTAAAAGATTACATTAAAAACTATAAATTTTCTTTTAGCGAAGAGGAGATACAAAGACAGTATCCGCATGAGTTTTTAAAAAAGTTTAAGGTTTGATTATGAAAATTTTTGAAAACAGACAAGAAGCGCTTGAAAAACTGCTGAGTGTAATCGATTATAACATGCACGACGATATGCTTGTTATAAGCATCAGCGAAAAAGGAAACTTTTACGCACGTGAGATTGCGATGAGAGGCGGGCTTTTGGAAGGTGATTTTTTGTTTATAGAAGAGATAAAGTCGCCCGAAAACAAAGAAACCTCCCTTGCGGCTATCAGCGAAACAAAAGATTACATCCTTATTGACGAGCTTATTGAATCGTTTGAAATTACGGATGATTATATTTTCAGTGAGGCCGAGAGGGTGTATGAAGAGAAAATTTTGCAAAATATATATAAATTTCGCGGCGGAGAGAGTATAATTTCATTACACAATAGAAATGTTCTATTAGTAGATGAAGGAGCCAATACCGGACTTACACTTTTATGCGCAATAAAAAGCTGTATTTCCAAAAAAGCCGCAAGTATTAACGTAGCGGTCCCGGTTATTGCAAAAGAGACGGCAAAAGTTATAGAAAAACTTGTTGATAATACTTTTTTTGTTTACGAAATAGAGGATTTTGTTGATACAGATTTTTATTTTAAGGAGAAATAATGAGTTGTGAAGTAGAATTAAATATAAACAACAGAAAACAGAAGTTTGTTTTAAACAAAGTTGCGAAACAGGCTGCGTCTTCAGTATGGTTTGAAGACGGAAACACGGTAATGCTTGCCACAATTACCTTTAACCCGGACGAAATGGTGGAAGAAGATTTCGTTCCGCTTGTGGTTCAGTATGTGGAAAAAGCGTATGCCGTAGGAAAAATCCCGGCAGGGTTTGTAAAAAGAGAACAAAAACCGGGAGATTTTGAAACTCTAACGGCAAGAATAGTGGACAGAAGCCTAAGACCTCTTTTCCCGAAAGAGTACGGATACAATACCGTTCTTACGGTAATGGCTTTAAGTGCGGATGAAGAGAGCGATCTTCAGACCGCCGCAATGAACGCGGCCGCCGCTTGTATGTACTTAAGCGAACTGCCGTTTGCAAAAATGGTATACGGGGTAAGGGCTACGAGAATTAACGGAGAGCTTATTATAAATCCGACTCTTTCACAGCTTGAAAGCGGAGATTTCAACCTGTTTGTAACAGGAACAAAAGACGAGCTTTTAATGATCGAATTTGCATCTCAGGGACAGGAAGAGGTTGAAATCATCCCGGTTGATGATGTAATGCTTGACGGTGTACCGGTTGAAAATACGCTTGTAAAATACAGAATCAACGAAATCAACGAAGACGAGCTTGTAGAAATTCTTACAAAAGTTCAAGAAGCGATTAAAGAAGGCGCCGTTGCTTATGAAAACGCGCTTAAAGAATTCAAAAAAGAACCTATTGAATTTGAAGAAAGAAAAGAAGCCGACATCAGCGAATACATCAAACTGATAAAAGAAAAATACTCAGACGAATTAAGAGACATTATCAAACACTTAAGCAAAAGTGAAAGGGATTATCTTTTAAAACAGTTCGCGAGAAAAATCGCATCTGCGCTTGATAAGGAAGATGAGTTTGAAAACATCCTCAAAGCCGTAAAACAGGTAAAAAGAGAAATCGTAAGAGGTATGATTTTAAATGAAGGAATCAGGGCTGACGGCAGAAAACTTGATGAAATCAGACCTATAACAATTGAAACGAACCTTCTGCCAAGGGCACACGGAAGCTGTCTGTTTACAAGAGGGCAGACTCAGGCGCTTGCCGTTGCGACAAGAGGCGGAGATATGGACGCACAGGTTTACGGAAACCTTACAGACAAAGAAGAAAAACTTGAAAAATTCATGCTTCACTACAACTTCCCGGCATTCAGCGTAGGTGAAGCCGAAAGACTCGGACCGCCAAGCAGAAGGGAACTCGGACACGGTAACCTTGCAAAAAGAGCGATTGAACCGCTGATTGATCCTGAATATGAAGAGACAGTAAGGGTTGTGAGTGAAATACTTGAAAGTAACGGTTCTTCATCAATGGCAACGGTTTGTGCAAGTTCACTTGCGCTTAAAGCGGCGAAAGTCCCGCTTTTAAAAATGGCTGCGGGTATTGCAATGGGACTTATTACGGAAGACGACAAATATGCAATCCTTACTGACATTATGGGGCTTGAAGACCACGACGGGGATATGGACTTCAAAGTTGCGGGAACGTTTGACGGTATTACCGCAATGCAGATGGATATTAAACTCGGAGGAATTTCGCTTAACGTATTAAAAGAGGCGCTATACCAGGCAAGAGACGCAAGGGCGTTTATACTTGAACTTATGGAAAATGCGGCAAAAGAGATTAAATACAACGAAGACGTGCTTCCAAAAGCGCTCAGTTTTAAAGTGGATCCGGACAAAATCATCGACATTATCGGAACTGCCGGTAAAACAGTCAAAGAAATTATCGCCAAATTCGGCGTAACGATCGATCTTGACAGAGATACCGGTAAAGTTAAAATTTACGGTGACGATCATGATTCGTTAAACGGTGCGAAAGATTACATTCTTAATGTTATCTGTAAAGACGACAAACCGAAAATCCCGGATTTTGAAATCGGAAAAGTGATAGAAGGCGAAGTAAAAAGAGTTGTTGAGTTCGGTCTGTTTGTGGAAATTGCCCCTGGTGTTGAGGGTCTTTTACACAAATCTAAACTAAACGGCAAAAACCCTAACGATTTCAGCGAAGGTGACAAAATAAAAGTAAAAGTGCTTTCACAAAGCGGATTTAAAATCGAACTTGCGTTAGTGGAAGAGTAAGATGTTTGAAAAGTATCCTTTCGAGAAACTGAATGAACTTTTAGCGGGTATAGAGCCTGAAACGGATAAAAGATATATTCTTACTATCGGGGAGCCTCAGTTTCAAACCCCTGCTTTTATTCAGGAAGAGCTTTGTAAAAACACGCATCTATTAAACAAATACCCGAAAACAGCCGGTGAGGAAGTGCTAAAAGAAGCCCAGAGGGGATTTGTAAAAAGAAGATACGGGATTGATCTGAGCCCGTCGCAGCTTCTTCCTACTTTCGGTACAAGAGAAGTGCTTTTTAACTTTCCTCTTTTTTTAAGACCAAAAAAGACGGCGTTTCCGAACCCTTTTTATCAGATATACGAAGGTGCCGCAATTGCGGCAGGCAGCAAAATAAACTACATGCCGCTTACAAAAGAAAACTCTTTTAAAAACAGACTCTCCCAGCTTGACGGGGATGAGGACTTTATAATTTTAAACTCTCCAAATAATCCGACTGCAAGCGTTATGAGCCTCGATGAGCTTTGCGAGTGGGTTGATTACGCCCTTAAAAACGACGTGGTTATTTTAAGCGACGAATGTTACAGTGAGCTATATTTTGACGAAAAACCGCCGAGCATTCTTGAAGCATGCAAAAAAATTGGAAACAGCGAGTTTAAAAATATCCTTGCTATCAATTCGGTATCAAAAAGAAGTTCTGCTCCTGGTCTTAGAAGCGGATACATTGCAGGGGATGCTAAACTGCTGAAAAATTATCTTCAGTTCAGAACGTATGTGGGCTGCGCTTCTCCGCTACCCCTACAGATGGCTGCGGCTGCGGCATGGAGTGAGGATACGCACGTGGAAAATTTCAGAAAAGAGTACGAAAAAAATTTCTCAGTTGCAAAAGAAATTTTGGGAGTTGAAATTCCAAAAGCCACATTTTATATCTGGCTTGAAGTGGATGACGATATAGAATTTACCAAAAAAGCGTGGAAAAAAGGCGTTAAAGTAATGCCCGGCCGTTTTATGGGAAGAAACGGCGCCGGTGAAGGATATGTAAGAATAGCGCTTGTTTACAGCCGGACACAGACCCAAGAAGCATTAAAAATAATAAAGGAGCTATTATGAGTATAGCAAAACAGTATGAAGTTTTAGAAGATTTGATGAATAAAAACAAAGATGATGAAATAAACGAAGTTTTCAGAAAAATACTTGAAGATACGTTTAAGCTCGTAAACGAAAAAATTGAAAATGAAAAAACACTTGACGTAAACGACCCTGAAGAGGCTGCGGCTATCAGGGCTATGTTTGAGTATATGCTTGAACTGTGGGACGAACAGGCAATAGACGAGGCAAAAGCCGTAGGGTATGATATGGTTTATCTTGTGGATGACAAGAAACTAAAAGAGATGTTCAGTATGTTTGTAATCGGAATGCTTGCTGGCTTAAGCCTTGATGAGTTTTTCGAAAAATACGTAAAAGCTGACAAAGTTTACAAAGATATGTTTTTTGCGGAGTTCGATGACAAAATTGACGACCTTGTAATTAAATATAAAGATAAATTCAAAGAGGAGTTCAGCAGCTGATGAAAATACATTTTGTCGGTATAGGGGGAATAGGCTTAAGCGGGCTTGCCCGCTATATGCAAAAAAACGGTCACAGTGTAAGCGGAAGCGACATTGCGGAAACCAAACTTACAAAAGCTCTGAGAAACGACGGGATTGAAGTAAATATCCCTCACTCAAAAGAAAACATCAAAGACCAAGACCTTGTAGTGCATACTGCTGTAGCAAAACCTGACAACCCGGAACTGTTGGAAGCTAAAAGAAAAGGCATCAAAACACTTAGCAGACGCGAATTCCTGCCGTATGTGGTAAATGATAAAAAAGTGTTTTCAGTATGCGGCGCACACGGTAAAAGTACAACTTCTGCGATTCTTGCGTCTATTTTAAGAGACACAAATGCGATTATAGGTGCGGAAAGCAAGGATTTCGGCTCCAATATGAGACACACCGGCAGCGAATATCTCGTATTTGAAGCGGATGAGAGCGACGGCAGTTTTATCGACTCAAACCCGTATGTATCTATTGTAACAAATACAGAACCGGAACATATGGAGTTTTACGACCATGATTTAGATCTTTTCTATTCGCACTACGAGGAGTTTTTAAAAAGATCTAAAATAAGAGTGGCCAACGGGGATGATGCTTTTATACAAAAACTTAATATGGATATCAAAAAGGTGTATATTAAAGACGCCAAAAACATCAGATACGAAATAATCGACTCCAAACCGAAAACCGTTTTTGAATATAAAGGTTTTGAGTTTGAAGTGTACGGTTTTGGAGAACATCTCGTACTTGACGCTATGCTTGCGATAGAAGCTGCCGCTGAGATACTGCCGATGGAGCAGATACAGTACAATATTAAAAAATTCCAAGGTATCAAAAAACGTTTTGATATACTCCAAAACAGTGAAAACTTTATCCTTATTGATGATTACGGCCATCATCCTACCGAAATCAAAGCGACTCTTCACAGCGCGAGGATTTTTGCAAAACTAAACGGCATCGATAAAGTTGTGGCAATATGGCAGCCTCACAAATACAGCAGAACGGTTGACAATCTCGAAGGCTTCGTAGAGTGTTTCAATGAAGCTGACGAACTTGTAATTCTTCCTGTTTGGGAAGCGGGCGAAGAGCCTGTTGATATTGATTTTGCCGGGCATTTCGCAAAACACAACCCGCTGTTTGCAAAAAGGGTATATGCTGATAGTAATGTTATTATGTTAAGTGATGAAGAAGGTAAAACCATCCGTAAATATACAGACGGAATGATAATAGGTTTCGGAGCCGGGGATATCACTTATCAGCTAAGAGGCCTGATTTAAAAGGACATATGGTGAAAACATGCGGTATTATCGGGGGTATGAGCTGGGAGAGCAGTGCAGAATATTATAAGATTATTAACGAAGAAATAAGCAAAAAATTAGGCAGCCTCCACAGCGGAAAAATAATACTTTACAGTGTTGATTTTGAAGAAATTGCTCTCAAGCAAAAAGAGGGTGACTGGAAAGGCAGCGCGGAAATCCTCTCTGATG